>CENV01069739.1_pt1 | contig 74350 bp, 68 predicted proteins | sample 530231 | NCBI WGS metagenome assembly CENV01 (sample SAMEA2619815, study PRJEB7988) | marine metagenome | biome: marine biome (ENVO:00000447); feature: surface water layer (ENVO:00002042); material: "saline water (ENVO:00002010), including plankton (ENVO:xxxxxxxx)" | depth 5 m
TCCGGTGTGAGCGGGCCACTTGCCGTGCGACGAACAGGCCAATCACGGCGCCAACAACGGTGGCCACCAGGGCGATTCCGGCGCGGGCGGTGAAGCCGAGCGGCGGTTCGGCTGCGGAAAGGAACGAAGGCAGGCCGGTGGCGACCACGACCTTCTCGATCAGGGCGATGGGCACAATGAGGCTGCCGATGCCCAGCAGTGCGGCAAACCACAGCGCCACGATCACGGCAAAAGCCGGATGAGCGGAGATAGGCGCTTTCACGCCTGTTCGCTTGTTTGTTGTACGACCCTGCTCGACCTTTGCCACCAGCATTGCGTCCTTGCTGCGCCGACTCGAACTGCGGCCCGACAACGGTCAGGCTGCAGCCGGTATACGGCAATCCAAGGGTTTGCCTAGCAAGGCTTGGTAAACGGAAAGATAACGCCCTGCATTGGTGAACCAGTCGTGCTTGCGCGAGACATGCTCGCGGCCCGCGTCGCGGATGGTGTCCCACCGGCTCCGTTCACTCAGCAGGCGCGCGAGCGCATCGGCGCAGGCCTGCGGATCATCAGGGGCGAAGAGCACGCCGGTTTTGCCATCCTCGATCAGTTCACGGTGACCGCCGATGTCGCTGGCCGCGACCAGCGTGCGCTGGGCCATCGCTTCGAGTGGCTTCAACGGGGTGACCAGCTCGGTCAGCCGGCTGCGTTTGCGCGGGTAGGCCATGACGTCGCACAGCGCGTAATAGCGTTCGACCTCGCTGTGCGGCACGCGGCCGATGAAGTGGATCGCCTGGGCGGCGGGCGATTGCTCGGTCTGCTGGCGCAGGGCCTCTTCCATCTCGCCGCCGCCGACCAGCAGCAGGTGGGCATCGGGCACCCGTTCGAGCAGCGCGGGCATGGCGGCGATCAGGTCGTCGAGGCCCTCGTAGTCGTAAAAGCTGCCGATAAAGCCGATCACCGGCCCCTCGCCAAGGCCGAGCTGCGCCGCCAGCGCCGGATCGCGGGCAGGAGGCGTGCCGAACAGCGACAGGTCCACCCCATTGGGCATGACCCCGATCTTGCCGCCCTCGTGGCCGCGCGCGATCAGGTCGTCGCGCAGGCCGTGGCATATCGTCATCACCGCATCGGCCTGATCGACCACGCGGTTTTCGAGCGCGCGGGTGAGGCGGTAGCGCAGCGAACCTTCGGTGGTCATCAGGTTGCCGACCGCGGCATCTTCCCAGAAGGCGCGGATTTCATAGACCACCGGAATGCCGAGGCGCTGCCCGGCGTGAATCGCGGCCAGTCCGCACAAGGAAGGCGAGTGGGCGTGGAGAATGTCCGGACGCCAGTCCTGCGCCAGCGCCACGATAGCATCGGCAAGCAGGGCGATCTCGCGCCATTCGCGCAAGACCGGCGGACCGCCTGCCGTGCCGCGGGTGCGGTGGAAGGTCAGGCCGTCCTCGGTTTCGACATCGGGGCCGTCCTCGGTATGGCGCAGGCCGGTAATGCCGCGTACCTCAAGGCCATGGCGTTCCTGCGCTTTCAGGATTGCGCGCGTGCGAAAGGTATAGCCGGAATGAATCGGCAGCGAGTGGTCAAGCACGTGCAGGACGCGGGCCGCGGGCCGGGAAAGCGGAGCGTGGATCATGGCGAATACCTTGCCACGACAAGCTTAACGCCGCGTCAAGAGCTTAGCGCTAGAGGCGTGCCAGAAAGGCCTGCTCGCACGTGATTGATTATTTCGCCATTGCCCTGACGCACGGCCTGATCGCGGTGGCCGTCTGGCGCCTGCTGTCGCGGCCCGATCTCGATGACGATTCGCTCGGCAGTGAAGAGCAGGCGAAGCCCAAGCCCTGGCTTGCCGCGCGCGATGAGGATGGCGGCGCCGACCATGGTTGACCTCGTTCTCCTCGCCTTCATCGGCCTGATCGCTGCGATGGGGCTGAAGCGTCCGTTCGTCTGGGTGCTGCTTTACATTTATATCGATCTGGTGATCCCGCAGAAAATTGGCTGGGGCATCATTCAGGCCCTGCCGCTGTCGCTGATGATGTTCGTGCTCGCCTTTGGCGGCTGGCTGGTGCTCGACAGCAAGCAAGGCAGCCGCTTCACCTTTCGCCAGGCGCTGATCGTGCTGCTGCTGGGCCTGTGCGCCTTCACCACACTTCGGGCCGAGTTTCAGGACAGCGCCTGGGACAAGTGGAGCTGGGTGTGGAAGAGCCTGCTGTTCGCCGCCTTCCTGCCGCTCACCATGCGCACCCGCCTCCGGATCGAGGCCGTGGCGCTGATCATGGTGCTGAGCATCGGGGCCATCTGCATTTCGGGCGGGCTGAAAACGGTGCTCGGCGGCGGCGGTTATGGCACGCTCAGGCTGCTGGTCGACGAGAACTCGGGCATTTACGAAAGCTCGATCATCTCGATTGCGGCCATTGCGATCATCCCGATCGCGGTGTGGCTGGCGCGGTTCGGCACCGTGTTCCGTCCGCACTGGACGGTGACGGCGTTCGTGGCCGCGTTGTCGCTGGCCTGCCTGTTGATGCCGGTCGGCACCAATGCCCGCACCGGGCTGGTCTGCGCGGCGGTGCTGGCGGTCATGATGCTGCGTACGGTGCGCCACCGGTTCGTCTATGCGGGGCTCGCGGGCGTGGCACTGGTGATGGCAGTGCCGTTCCTGCCTTCAAGCTTCACCGAACGCATGGGCACGATCTTCGACCACGAGGAGGACGAATCGGCCTCGACCCGCATCGCGGTGTGGAGTTGGACCCTCGATTATGTGAAACAGCACCCGCTCGGCGGCGGGTTCGATGCCTATCGTGGCAACAGCTTTACCTACGAGATGCCGCAAATAAGCCGCAGCGGCAATTCGCGCTCGATCACCTATGTCGAGGTTACCGACGAGGGGCGCGCCTATCACTCGTCCTATTTTGAAATGCTGGGCGAACAGGGCTGGCTGGGGCTGGGCCTGTGGCTGCTGCTGCACAGCATCGGCTTGCTGCAGATGGAGCTGGTGCGCCGCCGGTTCCGCCCGGAGGAGGGCGAGAAGCTGTGCTGGCAGGGCGGGCTGGCCGATGCGCTGCAGCAGGCCCATGCAGCCTTCATGATCGGCGCGCTGTTCGTGGGTATCGCCTTCCAGCCGTTCGGCTTCCTGATCGTGGCGATGGAGATTGCCTTTGGCAGCTATCTCAAGCGGCAGGCGGGTGAACAGCCCAAGCCACGCTTCGCACCGCCCACGGAGCCACTGGCGCAGGCATGAGCGGGCTGGGTTTAGCGCCCGCTCAGCCTTGGTGTGCGGCTCAGTTCACGCCCGGATTGGCCCTGATCCATTCTTCCACCACCGGGGCGGTCTGGTTGCGCCACTTGCTGCCGTTGAAGATGCCATAGTGCCCCACGTCCGTTGCGAGGTGATACTTCTTCATCGCCAGCGGCAGGTGCGGGGCAAGATCAAGCGCAGCGCGGGTCTGGCCGATACCGGAGATATCGTCCTTCTCGCCCTCGATCGCCAGCATCGCGGTGTCGCGGATCGCATTGGGGTCAATCGCCTTGCCGCGGTGGACGAACTCGCCCTTGGGCAGGGTGTGCTCCTGGAACACGTGCTCGATCGTCTGCAGGTAGAACTCGGCGGTCATGTCGCAATGCGACAGGTACTCGTCGTAGAACTGCTTGGTCTTGTCGGCGCTTTCCTGATCGCCAACGGTGAGATGTTTGAACATCTCGTAGTGGCTCATCATGTGGCTCATCAGGTTCATCGAGATGAAGCCCGCCACCTGCAGGAAGCCGGGGTAGACCCGCCGCCCTGCGCCCGGATAGCTGAACGGCACGGTGGCGATCACGTTGTTGGTGAACCAGCTCAGCGGCTTGTCCATCGCGAGGTCGTTGACGCCGGTCGGGCTGGCGCGGGTGTCGATCGGGCCGCCCATCATGGTGAGGGTGGCCGGGCGGCACTTGTCCTTTTCCGCGCCCATCACCGCGGTGGCGGCAAAGGCGGGGACCGAAGGCTGGCACACGGCGAGCACGTGGGTGTTGGGGCCGATGAATTGCAGGAACTCGATCAGGTAGTCGATATAGTCGTCGAGATCGAAGGTTCCCGCCTCGAGCGGGACCGTCTTGGCGTCGGCCCAATCGGTGACATAGACCTCCTGATTCTCGACCAGCCGGGCCACCGTGCCGCGCAAGAGCGTGGCGAAGTGCCCGCTCATCGGGGCGACGACCAGCATGGTGGGGGCATCTTCAGGCAGCCCTTCGCGGCGGAAGCGGATGAGATTGCCGAACGGCTTTTCGAGCACGGTGGTCTGCGCCACCGGATAGCTCGTGCCATCGACTTCGGCGCTGTCGATCCCGAAGGCGGGCTTGCCGCGCTCTTCATAGACGTGGGCGAAAACCTTCAGCGCGCTGGCCATGGTCGGCCCCATGCCAAGGTATCCCATCGGCAGCGCCGGATTGGACAGGATGTTGGCACCGAATTCGGCCCAGTGGCTGGCACTGTTGAACCAGGCTTTCTGCATTTCGTAGGCGGAATAAAGCAAGTTACGTGACCCTTCCTGCGCGAACTGCGGGCGGCTGACACCCGGCCCGGTTCAGCTGTTCTATCCCATATATAGGATAGATTGTGCGCTGCGGCAAAATATAGTTCGCATATGAAACCTGTCGCGCGCGACGCGACGCGCTTCAAACGGTGCGAAAACTGGTCTAGGGCGCAGGCCTATGGCCACGTCTCCCGCTTCCGAACCAGAGTCTGAAGAGCCCAAACAGGCGCGCGATCTCAGCCCGTTGGGGATGATTTTCCGCGCCGCGCGGGCCTATCCGGGGCTGATCGTGGCGGCGGGCATTGCGCTGGTGGTCACGGCCTCGGCCACGCTGGCGATCCCGGCCGGTTTCCGCGAGATTATCGACCGCGGCTTTTCCGCAGGCAGCGATCCCAGTGAGATCAACCGCTGGTTTCGCTATCTGCTGGGGATGGTGGTGATCCTCGCGGTCGGCACCGCCTGCCGATACTACTTCGTGTCGATCCTGGGTGAGCGGGTGGTGGCCGATATCCGCCTCAAGGTTCAGGAAAACCTGCTGCGCCTGTCGCCCGGCTTCTTCGAGGAAAACAGCCCGAAGGAAATCTCCAGCCGGATGACGGCCGATACCACGCAGATCGAATCGGTGGTCGGCACCACGATTTCGGTGGCGCTGCGCAATCTCATCATGGCCATCGGTGGGCTGATCTACCTCGTCTGGCTGGCCCCCAGCCTCACGGTGATGCTGCTGCTGGTGGTGCCGGCGGTGATCGTGCCGCTGGTGGTGTTCGGGCGGCGGCTGCGCAAGATCAGCCGCACCAGCCAGGACCGCGTCGCCGATGTCGCCGCGACCACCTCGGAAGTGCTGGGCGCGATGAAGATCGTGCAGGGCTTCAACCAGGAATCCCGCGAGCTGGCGCGCTTTGCCAGCTTCGTCGAGGAAACGTTCCTCACTGCCAAGCACCGGATCATGACCCGGGCGCTGATGACCTTGTGCGGCATTGCCTTCGTGTTCGGCTCGATCGTGCTCCTGATGTGGCGCGGCGCGGTGCAGGTGGCCGAGGGCGCACTGTCGGGCGGGACCATCGCCGCTTTCGTGCTCACCGGCGTACTGGTGGCGGGCGCATTCGGCTCGCTGACCGAGGTCTATGGCGATCTGCTGCGCGGCGCGGGTGCGGCCAGCCGCCTCAACGAGCTGCTCGAAGAACCGCCCCAGATCGAAGCCCCCGCACGCCCGCAGGCCCTGCCCGAGCCGGCGCGTGGCAGCCTTGCGTTCCAGCACGTCACCTTCTCCTATCCCACCCGCCCCACCGATACCGCGATCCGCGATTTCACCCTGACGGTGGAGCCGGGCGAGACCGTGGCCATTGTCGGCCCCTCGGGTGCAGGCAAGTCGACGATCTTCCAGCTGGCCGAACGGTTCTACGATCCGCAGTCGGGCAGCGTGAAGATGGACGGCGTGCCGCTCACTCAGGCCGACCCCGCCGAGGTGCGCCGCCGCATGGCGCTGGTGCCGCAGGAGGGCATCCTGTTTGCCGCCAACGCGCGCGACAACCTGCGCTACGGCAATTGGGATGCAAGCGACGAAGCAATCTGGGAAGCGGCCCGTGCGGCCAATGCCGATGGCTTCCTGCAGGACCTGCCGCAGGGGCTCGACACCTTCCTTGGTGACGGCGGCGCGCGCCTTTCGGGCGGGCAGCGCCAGCGTATGGCGATCGCGCGGGCGATCTTGCGCGATGCGCCGATCCTGCTGCTTGACGAGGCGACCAGCGCGCTCGATGCGGAAAGCGAACAGCTGGTGCAGCAGGCGCTCGAACGGCTGATGCAGGATCGCACCACGCTGGTGATCGCGCACCGGCTGGCCACGGTGCGTGCGGTCGACCGGATCGTGGTGATGGACAAGGGCGCGATCGTTGAACAGGGCGACCATGCCAGCCTCAGCGCGCAGGGCGGCCTCTACGCCCGGCTCGCCTCGCTCCAGTTCGACGACAAAGCTCCGGCTTGAGGCACAAGTAAGGCTGGGTTAAGCCGAGTTCGTAACACTCGAAACGATACGTGGCATTCGCCGCGCGCAGCCCCATATGTTTCGATATATCCTCTAACCGGAGCCGCCCATGATCCGTCGCCTGCTTGCAACCTCCGTTTCCGCTCTCGGCCTTGCCATCGCCGCGCCTGCCTTGGCGCAGGACGTGCCCGAAGCGCCGCCTGCGATGAGCTTCGGCACCTGGGGCGTGGATACGGCGGAGATCGACACGGCGGCCGAGCCGGGCGACGACTTCTTCGCTTACGCCAACGGCAAGTGGGCGCGCGAAACCGAGATTCCCGCCGACCGCAGCCGCTATGGGCTGTTTACGATGCTGGCTGAGAAGTCGACCTACGACGTGCAGACGCTGATGCACGATCTGGTCGCGTCCAACCCCGCGCCCGGCACCTCTGCACGGCGCATCGTCGATGCCTACAACGCCTATGTCGATACCGCTGCGATCGATGCTGCGGGGCTGGCTCCGGCGCAGCCCTATTTGCAGGAGATCGCCCAGGCGCCCGACCTCGGGGCGCTGGTCGCGCTGTTCGAGGAGCCGGGCATCCCTGCGCTGGTCAGCGCCGGTGTCGATGTCGATAGCCAGGACCCGAACCGTTATCTCGTCTCGGTCGGGTTCAACGGCATGGGCCTGCCCGATCGCGACTACTACCTCGTCGATTCGGAAGAGAACCTTGCGATCCGCGCCAAGTATATGGACTTCCTGCGCTTCATGCTCGGGCAGGCGGGCTATGCCGATCCGGACACCGCGGCCGAGGCGGTCTATGCCTTCGAGCACAAGGTGGCCGAGCTGGAGTGGGACCGGCGGATGCTCCGCAACGCCGAGCTGACCTACAACCCGATGGATCGCGACCAACTGCTGGCGCTCGATCCCGAATTTCCCATGGCGGCGCTGCTGGGTGCCGGCCATTTCGAAGGCCAGAACCTGTTCGACGTCCCGCAGCTTCCGCCGAGCCCGGAAAAGATCGCGGAACTGGGCCTTACGCCCGAGCAGGAGGCGATGATGGGCGGCGGACTGCCCGCCATGATGGCGCTGCTGCGCGAGACGCCGCTGGCTACGATCAAGGCCTATATGGCGGTGCGCTTCCTTTCGGGGAACGCCTCGGTGCTGCCCAAGGCAATCGATGATGCCAACTTCGCCTTCTACGGCACCACGCTCAGCGGCCAGCAGGAACAGCGCCCGCGCTGGAAGCGCGCCATCGCCGCGGTCGAAAGCGAACTTGGCGAACAGGTGGGGGCGCTTTACGTCCAGCGCGAGTTCCCGCCCGAAGCTAAGGCCGAGATGGAGCAACTGGTGGCGAACCTCATCGCTGCCTACCACGAGAGCATCGGCGAGAACGAGTGGATGACCTCCGCCACCACCCAGGAGGCGCTGAACAAGCTCGCCGGCTTCACCCCGATGATCGGCTATCCCGACGAGTTCGAGACCTACGACGGGCTTGAGATCAAGGCTGACGATCCGCTTGGCAACCGTATCCGCACCATTGCCTGGAACCAGGAAGACAGCCTCGCCAAGCTGGGCGGCCCGGTCGACAAGACCGAATGGAGCATGCTGCCGCAGACGGTGAACGCCTACTATTCGCCGAACTTCAACCAGATCGTGTTCCCGGCCGCGATCCTGCAGCCGCCGTTCTTCAACCCCAACGCCGATCCGGCGGTGAACTACGGCGCGATTGGCGCGGTGATCGGGCACGAGATCGGCCACGGGTTCGATGATCAGGGCGCAAGCTTCGATGCCACCGGCGCCCTGCGCAACTGGTGGCAGGATGCCGACCGCACCGCTTTCGAGGAACGCACCAGCGCATTGCGCAAGCTGATCGAGCAATACTGCCCGCTCGACGATGGCACCTTCTGTCTGCGCGGCGATCTCGCCATGGGCGAGACGATTGGCGACGTGGTGGGCCTGCAAATCGCCTATCGCGCCTACCAGATTTCGCTTGATGGCAAGCCGGCCCCGGTGATCGACGGGCTGACCGGCGACCAGCGCTTCTTCCTCGGCTTCGCGCAGGTCTGGCGCGGCAAGACCCGCGAGGCGCGGCTGCGCAACATGATGATGGCCGACCCGCATCCGCCCGAGCCGTTCCGCCTCAACAACGCGGTGCGGCAGATGGATGCCTGGTACAAGGCGTTCAACGTCCAGCCCGGCGATGCGCTGTACCTCGCGCCCGAGGATCGTGTCTCGATCTGGTAACCTGCTGACATGCTGCCTGCGGGGGTGCTTGACTTCGCGCATAGGCTGGTGGAGGCACCGCGCTCACTTGTACGCGGTGCCTGGCACCGGGCGAATTCGAGGCCTTGCCGTTCATGACCTTCATCCAGCTGCTGCTGATCGCCGTTGTTCAGGGGACTACGGAGTTCCTGCCGATTTCCTCGTCAGGCCACCTGATCCTGATCCCCTTCCTGACCGATTTTCCCGATCAGGGCCCGCAAATCGACGTGGCCGTCCACATCGGCTCGCTACTTGCCATCATCGTCTACTTCTTCAAGGATGTGGTAATGCTGGCGCGCGGGGGGTTTGCCACCGTGGGCATTGGCAAGGCCCCGGAAGAGCGGCGGCTGTTCTGGTGGATCCTGCTCGGCACGATTCCTGCCGTGATGTTCGGCCTCGCGATCAAGCTGGGGGCGTTCAACGGCCTGGTTTCCAGCCTGTTCGGCATTCCCATCATCGATGGCGACCTGATGGCCTCGATCCGCTTCACCCACCTGATCGCGGTGAACCTGATCGTCTATGGCGTGCTGCTGGGCCTGGCTGACCGGTTCGGACGCGAAACCAAGACCTTCGAGGACATGACCTGGCGCGACGGGCTGCTGGTGGGCATTGCCCAGGCCTTTGCGATTATTCCGGGCACCAGCCGTTCTGGCGTGACCATGACCATGGCGCGTGCCCTGGGCTATGGCCGGTTCGAGGCGGCGCGGTTTTCATTCCTGCTGTCGATTCCGGCCATAGCCGGGGCGGGCGTGCTTATCGTGCCCGAGCTGTTCAATGCCGGGGCCGAGCTGCTGCACGAGGCGCTGATCGCGGGCGTGCTCACCTTCATCGCCGCCTTTGCGACGATGGCCTTCCTGATGAACTTCCTGAAGAAGGCCTCGATGCTGGTCTTCGTGATCTATCGCGTAGCGATGGGCGTGACGCTGCTGGTGCTGTTCTGATCGGGCGCTGACTGCGCCGGGCTGTCGCTCGGCGGACTGCGCTGGTCGAGCATTTCTTCCGCGTCTGCCAGCGCGGCGGCTTCGTTGCTGCTGGCGGGGGCCGGGCCGCTCATCGGCTCGGGCGCATCGCAGCCGGAAGCGAGCAGCGCACCGGCGGCGACAAGCGCCAGCCGCAGGCGCGCTGCCCAATCCATCACTCGGTCGCGCCCTGGATTTCGGCGGCGGCAGCGTCGGCAGCGGAGGTCGCTGCATCGGCTGCGCTCATCGCGTCGTCGGCCGCGGCCTGCGCGGAATCGGCGGCGGCTTCGGCTTCCTGCGTGGCGGCGTTGACGGCATCTTCGACCGAAGCAGCGTCTTCCGCGTCAAGCGAGCTGTCGACCACCGGGTCGGGCACGCCGGCCATGGCGTCGTCGGCGGGCACTTCGACCGTGTCGGCCATGGCCTCTTCCGAAGCGTCGGTGGACTTGCCGCAGGCCGACAGCGCCAGCAGCGCAACCGGAGCGAGCAGGGCGATCCGTTTCATGTGGTATTCTCCTCAGGGTTACTAAACGAATGGCTGGCTCTTTAGCCGTTCGCAGGGCCGGGGCAAAACGGGAATTGCGCCCCTATGCCTTGGCGCTCGCATCTGGCAGGTGATGCGCCATGCTGCAGAGCCCCGCAAACCTTGAGCGCGCCCGCACCACCTTGCGCGAAGTGTTCGGCTTCGAATCCTTCCGCATGGTGCAGGAAGAGGTGGTGGGCCGCGTGCTGGCGGGCCAGTCGACGCTGGCCGTGATGCCCACCGGCGCGGGCAAGTCGCTCACCTACCAGTTGCCCGCCGTGATGCTGGAGGGCACCTGCGTGGTGATCTCGCCGCTGATCGCGCTGATGCACGACCAGCTGCGCAGCGCGCGCGCCAACGGCATCCGCGCCGCCACCCTGACCAGCGCCGATGCCGACTGGCGCGAAACGCAGGACGCTTTTCGCGCCGGGGCGCTCGACCTGCTTTATGTCGCGCCTGAGCGGGCCAGCCAGCCGCAGTTCCGCGATCTGCTGAGCGCCGCGCCGCTGGCGCTGTTCGCGGTCGATGAGGCGCACTGTGTGAGCGAATGGGGCCACGATTTCCGCCCCGACTACCGCCAGCTCCGCCCGCTGATGGACGCTTTTGGCGATGTGCCCCGGCTGGCGCTCACCGCCACGGCGGATGGACGCACGCGCAGCGATATTCTCAGCCAGCTGGGAATTCCTGACGATGGCCTCGTCATCTCGGGGTTCGACCGCCCGAACATCCGCTATGCGATTCGCCCGCGTGACAACCTCTCGCGTCAGCTTGAGCGGCTGATGGACGAGCAACCGGGGCCGGGGATCGTCTATGCCGGGACGCGCAAGAAGGTGGAGGACTTGGCCGCGAGCCTCGCCCGCGCCACCGGACGCCCGGTGCTGCCCTATCACGCCGGCCTTCCCGCCGAGCAGCGCGCCGCCAATCAGGCCGCCTTTGTCGCCAGCGAGGATATGGTGATGGTGGCCACGATCGCTTTCGGCATGGGGATCGACAAGCCTGACGTCCGGTTCGTCGCCCATGCCGGGGTGCCCAAGTCTATCGAGGCCTACTATCAGGAAACCGGCCGCGCCGGGCGTGACGGCGATCCGGCGCAGGCGGTGATGCTGTGGAGCGCGGGCGACTTCGCCACCGCGCGGATGCGGATCGGCGAACTGGACGAGGGCCGCCAACCCGGCGAGCGCCAGCGGCTCGATGCGCTGGCCGCGCTGGTCGAAGCGGCCACCTGCCGCCGCGCGATCCTGCTGCGGCACTTCGGCGAGAACCCGCCCGAAGCCTGCGGCAATTGCGACAACTGCCTGAACCCGCCGCAGGTGCTGGAAGTGACCGAGCTGGCGCAAAAACTGCTCTCGGCCTGCTACCGCACCGGGCAGAGCTTCGGATTCGGCCACTTGCAGAAGGTGCTCACCGGCGCACCCGACGAACGGATTACCGAGCGCGGGCATGATCGGCTGTCGGTCTATGGCATTGTCGAGGGCGAGGACGCGGCGCTGTTGCAGCCGGTCAGCCGGGCCTTGCAGGCGCGCGGGTGCCTGGTGCCCAACGAGCATGGCGGGTTGCAACTGGGCGGCGAAGCGCGCGCTCTGCTTACGGGCGAGGCGGCGCTATCGATTGCCAAGCCCCCCGCGCGCTCCGAGCGCAGGCAGCGCCGCAGCCGCAACGAGGCGGCGAACCCGGTGGGCGATCCGCTGTTCGATGCCCTGCGCGCGCTGCGTCGCGATCTCGCCGCCGAACAGGGGGTGCCGCCCTATGTGATCTTCCACGATTCGGTGCTGCGCGAGATGGCTGCGCGGCGTCCGGTCAGCCGCTCCGAACTGGCCGAGATCGGCGGCGTCGGCGCGAAGAAGCTGGAAGCCTATGGCGCGGCTTTCCTCAAGGTGGTGGCCGAAAACTGATCCGGCTTGCCATGTTCCGAAACGTGATATAAATATGATATCATAATTTATCGGAGGATTGGATAATGCCGCACCGTAATTCTGGCATGACCCGCAGCCAGGAGGTGCCTGCATCGACCCACAGCGGCTATGTGCTGTTGCTGGTGATGCTGGCGCTGATCGTGTTCGTGGGTGTGAACGTGCTGACGCGAGGCTTCGGACTTGGCAGTGTGTTGATCTTCGTGGCCTGCATCCTGCTCCCGGTGCTTGCCATCGTGGGCATCGGGCTGGGCTTCTACATGGTCCAGCCCAACCAGGGCGCGGTGGTCACGTTGTTCGGCGAATACCGCGGGACCGACCGCAACGAGGGCCTGCGCTGGGTGCTTCCGTGGCTGATGCGCAAGAAGGTCAGCGTCCGCGCGCGCAACATCCATTCGGAGCGGATCAAGATCAACGATCTGCGCGGCAACCCGATCGACATTGCCTGCAACGTTGTTTGGCGCGTGCGCGACACGGCACAGGCCGTGTTCGACGTCGACGACTACGATGAATTCGTCGAAATCCAGATCGAGGCCGCCTTGCGCACGGTCGGCGCGCGCCACCCCTATGACGACATGAGCGACGAGGACGAGACCACGCTGCGCGGTAGCGCCGACGTGGTGAACTCCGAGCTTCAGACCGAGCTGAACGTGCGCCTGTCGACCGCAGGAATCGTGGTCGACGAAGCGGGGCTGACGCACCTTGCCTATGCCAGCGAAATCGCCGGTGCCATGCTTCGCCGCCAGCAGGCCGAAGCCGTGATCGCGGCGCGCGCCAAGCTGGTGATGGGCGCGGTGACCATGGTGCAGATGGCGCTCGATAAACTCTCGGCTGACGAGATCGTCGACCTTGATGACGAGCGCCGCGCGGCCATGGTTTCCAACCTGATGGTGGTGCTCTGCGGGGAACGCGAGGTGAACCCGGTCGTCAACGCCGGATCGCTTTACCAATAGGATCATGGCGGCACGCAAAGCCTTTGCCCTGCGCCTCGACCCTGCGCTGCACGATTGCATCGAGCGATTGGCAGCGCAGGAGTTGCGCAGCGTGAACGCCGAGATGGAGGTGCTGCTGCGCGAGGCGCTGGAGCGGCGCGGGATCAGGCCCGCGGTTAGCAAGCGTCCGCGCCGTGGGCGGCCAGCCAAGGAGGAGTGAGACATGCGCGACGAAGACAAACCCTATGTGTGTATCCGCCACGGCTGGATCGTGCAGATCACCCCGCGCAACGGCGCAGGCTGGCGCGGGCTGGGCCTGTGGCTGCTGCTGCTAGCGGTGCCCACTACGGGCTTTGTTGCCCTGTCCGGGGCGGAGCACGATCCTGAAGTAATGACCGCTCTGACCATCGGCTTCCTCGTGATCGTGACCGGATGGGCCGTTGTGATGATCCGTTGGATGATGGCGCGCAGCGAGATCATCGACATGAAGGATCTGGAGGCCTTCAAGCGCGAGCGCCGCAAGTCGAAGCGCCGCTGAGCCGGCGGACCATTTCCGCCTGCTTAACCCTTGTGCTCTAAGCTGTGTGGGTGATGATCCAGATTCAGCGTCCCATTTCGCCGCGCGCCACACTCGCGCTTGTTGCCGCCTTCGGTGGACTGGCTTTGGCCGCGCTGCCAGCCGCCACGCTTACCGCGCAGGATCGGACCGCGCCGTTTACCGTGGTCGAGACCGGGCAGGGGTTCGAGCGGCTGCAGGATGCGGTCAACGCGATTGGCGACGGCGAGGGTGCGATTGCCATTGCACCGGGCCGCTATGGCCAGTGCGCGGTGCAGGAACGTGGGGACATTTCCTATCTCGCCAGCGAGCCGGGTTCGGCGGTGTTCGACACGGTCACCTGCGAGGGCAAGGCCGCGCTGGTGCTGCGCGGGCGCGGGGCCGAGGTTTCGGGGCTGATCTTCCAGAACATGCGCGTGCCCGATTTTAACGGCGCGGGCATTCGCCTCGAACAGGGCAACCTCACCGTGGCTGACAGCTGGTTCCGCGATAGCCAGCAGGGCATCCTGACGGCGGGCGATATGGGCTCGCAGATCGTGATCGACCGTTCGACCTTTAGCCGCCTCGGTACTTGCGAAGGCGGGGGCGGGTGCGCCCATTCGGTCTACACTGGTTCCTATGGCTATCTGCGCATCACTCGCAGTCGGTTTGAGGAAGGCGCCGGCGGCCACTATGTGAAATCGCGCGCGGCGCAGGTGGATATCGCCTCCTCCAGCTTCGACGATTCGCATGGGCACGAGACCAATTACATGATCGACCTGCCCGCCGGCGCGAGCGGGCAGATTTCGAACAACTGGTTCGTGCAGGGCCAGTCGAAGGAAAACTATTCGGCCTTCATCGCGGTTGGAGCCGAAGAGCGCGAGCACAGTTCGGCGGGCCTCATGGTCGCCGGCAACGATGCGCGGCTGGCACCGGGCGTGGATCGCAACACCGTGTTCGTGGCCGACTGGTCGGGCGAGGTTTCGGGCATTGGCGACAATGCTCTGGGCCGCGGCCTCAAGGCGTTCGAGGAGCGCTAAGCCTTCGCAAACCTTGCAATATTGCCTCCGCCTGCCGAGATTGGTCAGGTAAAAAGGAGGCGGCAATGGCCGGTGGATGGTCGCGCGATGGCGCGGTGCAGGATCAGATCGACGATACGGTAAGCGACGCGGTCAGCGCGGCGCGGGCCCGCATGCCGCGCGGCGAAAGCGCCGAATCTTGCGACGAGTGCGGCGAACCGATCCCCGCCAAACGGCGCGAAGCCGTGCCGGGTGTGCGTACCTGTGTCGCCTGCCAGTCGGGCCGCGACACCGCCGTGCGCCACAGCGCGTTCAATCGGCGCGGCTCGAAAGACAGCCAGCTGCGCTGACAGGCTCGCTCACCCGAAGGCGGGGGCGTAGCTGATCGTGGCGTCGGGTATGGCTGGGCCGAAGCTTTTGACCTGAAGGTACTCGGCCAGTTCTCCTTCAAGGCGCAAATCCGTGTGCTGTGCATAGCCGAAGCGCCCATAAAGCTGCGGATCGCCCAGCACCGTGATCCCTTTCGCTCCCAGCGCTGCCATTGCTGCCTCGCTTGCCTCCACCAGCGCACGGCCGATGCCTTCACCCTGCCGAGCCGGGTCCACACAGATGGGGCCGAGGACCATCCATCCATCTTCACCGTTGGACAGGCAGGCGCGCGAATAGGTCACCTGGCCGACAACGGTGCCATCGTCGTCCGCCACCAGCGAAAGCAGCAGATCACCGTCCTTGCGCAGGCGCTCGATCACATCAGCCTCGTCGCCGTCGGAATAGGGATGCCCAGCGAAGGCGCGCTGTGTCATCGAGCGGATCGCGGCTTCGTCGGCTGCGCGTTCCGGGCGGATGACCCAGCTCATTTGAGCAGATGCCCGGCCTTGTCGCGCTTGGTATCCAGATAGTGTGCGTTGTGCGGGTTGGCGGGCAACTGGTGCGGCACGCGTTCGGTCACCGCGACGCCTGCTGCTTCGAGCGCAGCCACCTTCTCCGGGTTGTTGGTCATCAGCCGGACCGCGCTCACCCCCATCAGCTCCAGCATCCGTGCCGCGACGGGGAAGTCGCGCGCTTCTTCGGGCAGGCCCAGCCGTCGGTTCGCCTCCAGCGTGTCATGGCCATCGTCCTGCAGGTGATAGGCGCGCAGCTTGTTGATGATGCCGATCCCGCGCCCCTCCTGCCGCAGGTAAAGCACCGCGCCCCAACCGCCGCGTGCGGCCTCCTCCGCCATGGCCACCAGCGCCGCATCGAGCTGCGGGCCGCAATCGCACTTGAGGCTGGAGAACACGTCGCCGGTCAGGCACTCGGAGTGCAGGCGCACCAGCGGCACCTTGCCCGCATCCTGCTCGCCGAGCACCAGCGCGACGTGCTCGCGCAGGTCATCGGCGCTGCGGAAGGCGATGATGCGGGCGTGCTCGCTGGCGTGGATCGGCAGACGCGCGCGGGTGGCGATGGTGAGCGCCGCCGGGTCGGTGAACTCGGCAAGGTCGCTCGCCTCGAGCGCAACCGGCTCACCGCCAGCCTCGGGCGCGACCATGAAGGCGGGCAAGATCCCCGCAATCCGCGCCAGTTCGAGCGCCACTTCAGCCTCATGCCGCCACGGTAGCTGTTCGGCGAGGAACGGCCCCTTGAGCGGGGTCGCGAGATCAAGCGAAGGATCGGCCACCGGCAGCGCGCTCGCCAGATCGAGCGGCTCGCCCGCGCGAATCAGCACCGGATCGCTCCCGCGTGCAGCTTCGCGCTGGTTGGTGAGGCGCAGCGTTTCTGCCCGCGCGGTGGAGATCAGCAGGCGGGCCGAGCTGGCCTCAGGGGCGAGCCCGGTCTCGATCGGCAGCAGCACGGGTGCGCCGGTGATGGCGATCGGCCAGCCATGGCGCAGGGCGTCGACCGCCTGCGCCGCGCGGCGTGAAGGCGAGACGCTGCTCAGAGCGCGAACTCGGTGATGATCGGCACGTGATCGCTCGGCTTTTCCCACTCGCGCGTGTGCTCGGCGATGGTGTGGCCGGTGCTCTTGGCGGCGAGGTCGGGCGAGGCCCACATATGGTCGAGCCGCCGCCCGCGATCCTTGCCCTGCCAGTAGGTGCGGTAGGACCACCAGGAATAGTTTCTCTCAGGCGCGGGGATGTGCTTGCGGCCCAGATCGACCCAGTCGTGCGCGGCCTGCAATCGGCCCAAAGTCTCCACTTCGAGCGGCGTGTGGCTGACGACCTTGAGCAGCGCCTTGTGGTCGTAAACATCGCATTCGAGCGGGGCGATGTTGAAATCGCCCACCAGTAGCGTGGGCCGCTCGATGCCTTCGGACCAGCGCGTCATCCGTTCGAGAAAGTCGAGCTTCTGGCCGAATTTCGGGTTCTTCTCGCGGTCGGGTATGTCGCCGCCGGCGGGGATGTAGACGTTCTCGAGGACCAGCCCCTCGCCCGGTCCGAGCAGTTCCACCCCGACATGGCGGGCCTCGCCGTTGTCCTGCCAATCATGCCGCGAGTAGTCGCGCAGCGGAATGCGGCTGACCGTGGCGACGCCGTGATAGCCCTTCTGCCCGGTGAGCGCGATGTGCTCGTAGCCAAGCTCGATGAAGGCCTCGCGCGGGAACAGGTGTTCCTGACACTTGATCTCCTGCAGGCACAGGACATCGGGTGCGTTCTCGGTGAGGAAGCGGGCGACTTGCGGCATGCGCAGGCGCACCGAATTGATATTCCAGCTGGCGACGGAAAGGGTGGTTTCAGACATATCGGAGAGCTTTAGGTCGGCATTGCCCGAGCCACAAGCCAAGCGCCCCGTTCAGATTGGCGCCGGGCACGAAAAACCCCCGTCCCGGGGGCGGTGAGACGGGGGTTCATTCATGCGTTCGTCACGCAACAAGCCGGCTATCAATGCGATGGCAGGTCAACAGGGGGGGAGAAACCCGCCAATCAGCCGTGCTTGCCTGGCAATATTTAGGTCTGATTGCCTGTCGCGCCAATGAACGGAACGCGCATTTTGTCGCTTTTATACAACCGCTGGACCTTGAGCGGCGCATTCCACGCCGCGGCTCAGCCGGGGCGGCGGGTGCGCCGGCGTGGATCGCGGAAGTTGAAGGCAGAATTTCTGATCGCCATGCCATAGCGCTGGTTGGACAGGCGCACGGTCGTGCGCGTGTTCTGCGCATCGAGTGCGACCCAGCTGGCCAGCTGGAGCCCGCCGGGTGCTGACGGATCGCGCACGAACACCAGCGTCATGGTGCCATATTCGGGGCGGCCCGGGTCGCTCACCTCGATGCTGATCACATTGCGGTTGGTGGTCGGCAGGAGCTTGCCATAGCGACGCACGTCGCGATCGGGATCGAGCAGCGCGCCCAGCGGCGAGTTGCTGATCGGCCAGACTTCGACCTGCTGCACATCGTAATCGACCAGCGTCAGCGCCTTGCCGTCGGATACGACGAGCATATTCACGTCGTCCGAATATTCGAATCGGATGCGGCCGGGATTCTTGAGCGTCAGCTCGCCGTGCAGGGTCTGGCCGTTGCGGCCCGCCTGCGTGAAGTCGGCCTTCATCGTGGTGATTGCGCGCAGTGCGGAAACCGCGCGACCCAGATCGTCTTGCTGCGCCTGGGCATTGGCGGGAGCGGCCTCCAGCACGGCGGCAGCGGGAAGCGCACAGGCAAAAGCCGCCGCAAAAGCGGCGGCCAGAGGCTTCTTACGGAGCGTGATCAAGCTGTTCATATGCGCGGCTTAGCGAAGGCGCATTGAACTGTCACTGAACTGCTGGGGGTGGCCAGCGTTAAGGTTCAGTGGCAGCTTACTTGATCTTGCCTTCCTTGTACTCGACGTGCTTCTTCGCAACGGGGTCGTACTTGCGGAAGGTGAACTTCTCGGTGTGGTTGCGCGGGTTCTTCTTGGTCACGTAAAAGTGGCCGGTCCCGGCAGAGGAGTTCAGACGGATCTTGATGGTTGCAGGCTTCGCCATGGTCTTGCTCTCAAAGGTCTGATGGGGCCAGGGCGGCCCGAAAACAAAGGGGCGACGCGTGGAGCGCCGCCCGTTGATCGCCGCCCATGGTGGAGAATCGCACCTGAGTCAAGCATTGGCGTGGGTCACCAATCGATCTTGCCGCGCAATTCCTTCTTTGCGCCGTGCGCCTTTTTCGACTTCAGCCGCTGAGTCTTGCCGACGCGGTTAACGCGGGTCTTGGCGCGCTTCTTGGGTTCCTTGAGCGCTTGCTCGATCATCGCGGCGAGTCGTTCGCGCGCTTCGCGGCGATTGGCCTCCTGCGTGCGGTGCGTGCGCACGTCGAGCACGATATCGCCGCTTGCGCTCATCCGGCTGCCCGCCAGCGCTTTCAGCCGATGAAACACCGCCGGGGTGAGGCCGAGCGCATAGATGTTGACGCGCAGCTGCACTGCGGTCGCCACCTTGTTGACGTTCTGCCCGCCGGGGCCGGAGGCGGCGATGAAGCTCTCCTGCGCCTGCGCCATGGCCCGATCGATGATCGCGCCCATGGTGTCAGGCTCCGAGCGCCGCGAAGTCTGCCGGAAGCGGGGCTTCGGCCACGATGGGGGTCTTGCCTTCGCGCTGGACGGTGAGTGCGCTGGCATGAAGCATCGTGCGGCTGACCCGCGCATCCTTGTGGCCATAGACCGGATCGCCCAGCAGCGCCGCGCCAAGGCCGAGTTCGGTGTGGACGCGGATCTGGTGCGTGCGCCCGGTCTCGGGGCGGAACTCGACCAGCGTGAGGCCGCCGTCCAGTTCCTTGAGCTTGCGCCAATGGGTGACGGAGGGCTTGCCCTTCTTGGCCGCGATCATACGCCAGCCTTTTTCCGCGCTGCTGATCTTGGAGAGCGAGAGCGCGATGGTGCCCTCGTCCTCTTCAACCACGCGCGAGACAATGCCGAGATAGACCTTCTCGACCAATCGCTGCTCGAAGGCGGCGGCAAAGCGCACGTGAGCCTTGGCATTGCGCGCCAGCAGCAGGCAGCCAGAGGTGTCGGTGTCGAGCCGGTGGACGGGGCTGGGTTCACGCTGGAAGCCTAGGCGCAGGGTCGACAGCTCTTTCACCAGCGCGTGGCCGCCCTTGCGGGGGATGTCGATGGGCAGGCCGGCGGGCTTGTCGATCACTAGCGCTTCGCCGTCTTCGTAAAGAATGGGGATGTTCATGGTGGCCCCTTACACCGCTCATCGCGAGCTTGTCGAAGCATCGTTTCTGTTGGCGAGCGACAGGCTCAGGGCGAGTGGCCTTAGCTCAAGGCCGCTTCAATCCGTCGCAGGGCTTCGCTCAGCACCTCTTCGCTGGCGGCAAAGCTGATGCGAAACCCGTTGCTGCCACCAAAAGCGCTGGCCGAGACCACCGCCACGCCGTGCTCCAGCAGGTGCAGCGCGAGCCGGTTGTCATCACCGCCGAAGCGATCCATCAGCGGGGTGGCGTCGATGAAGCAGTAGAACGCGCCATCAGGCACCGGAGTCGAGAGGCCGGGGATGGCGTTGATCGCCGATACGACCAGATCGCGCCGCTGGCGGAAGGTCTCGCGCCAGTCGGCAAGGAACTCCTGCGGCCCTTCGAGCGCGGCGACGGCGGCCGCCTGGCTGGTGGCTGCCGGGTTGCCCGAGGAATTGCTCTGCAGCTTGCCCATCGCGTCGATCAGCCATTTCGGGCCAGTGGCGAGGCCAATGCGAAAACCCGTCATCGCGTGGCTCTTCGAGACGCCGGAGATCGTGCAGATGCGGTCCGCCAGATCGGGGCACAGGTTGGCCAGCGTCGCGTGGGGTTCGCCGGTGTAGTTGAGCGGGGCGTAGATATCGTCGCTCAGCACCATCACCTGTGGGTGGCGGCGCAGCACTTCGGCGATGCCCAGCAGCATGTCGGCGGGATAGACCGCGCCGGTCGGGTTGCCCGGACTGCCGAGGACCACCCAGTTGGTGCGCGGGGTGATCAGCGCTTCAAGCTGCGCGGGGCGGAAGCGGAAATTGTCGCGCGCATGGGTCATCAGCGGCACCACGGTGCCCCCGGCAAAGCGGACCATCTGCGGATAGCTGACCCACCACGGCGCGGGCACGATCACCTCGTCGCCTTCGGAAACGGTCGCGCAAATCGCCTCGAACAACGCCTGCTTGCCCCCGGCGCTGACGATGACGTTAGCCGGATCGGTTTCGATCCCGAGGTCGCGCTTGAAATGCAGCGCGGCGGCCTTGCGCAGGCGCGCGGTGCCCATCACGGCGGTGTAGCGCGTGTCGCCCGCATCGAGCGAGGCCTTGGCGGCTGCGATCACATGCGCGGGCGTGGCAAAGTCGGGTTCACCGACCGAGAGCGAGATGATGTCGCGACCCTCGCCACGCAGTTCCATCGCGCGGTCGGTCATGGCGGTGGTGGGCGAGGCCTCGATCCGCGAGAGTGCGGCGCTGAGCTTGGTCATGATACGAGTCGTGCTTTCATCAGCCCGCGCACCGAGTTGCCGAGCAGGAACCCATCGGCGAGATCATCGAGCGTCAGCTCGGCCTCGATGGCGCGGCCCTCATCGATCAGTGCGCGGCGCAGGACGCCCGGCAGCAGGCCGAGGTGCAGGGGCGGGGTGAGCAGCTGGCCATCGCGCTCGACAAACACGTTGGAGAAGCAGCCTTCGGTCACCAGCCCGTCGTCGCGCACGAACAGCGCCTCGTGAGCCTTCATCGAGGCGGCGATCTTGCGGGCATCGGTGTAGAAGCCGCGGTCGGTGGTCTTGTGGCGCAGTCGCCAGTCGCCGGTCACCACGGGCAGCGGCAGCGCCACGCACAGCTGCGGATCGGCCGGTGCACTTGTGCTAAGTTCCTGCGCCTCGAAGGCCAAGGCCCCGCCGCGCGAGAGCAACATGCGCAGCTTGGCGGGCACCTCCAGCTCGAAGCACAGCGCCTGAATGCGGTTGCGCGCCTCGTGTCGGTCGAACGCGAAGCCAAGGGCCTTGGCGCTGGCGGTGATGCGCTCGAGGTGCAGTTCGAGAAGTTCGATCCCGGTTTCGGGATCGAAGCGCATCGATTCGAGCAGGTCGTGCCCGCCCGCCGGACCGCGCACGAAGGCACCTTTGACCAGACACTCGCGCCATTCGGACATGGCGCCGCTATCGGCAACAATCGCCCCGCCCACGCCAAGCACGGCCTTGTGGCGCTGGTTCTCGCCGGGAGTCAGCCGCACGGTGCGGATCGCGACGTTGAAGGCCGCGTCCCCGTCCGGCCCGATCCACCCGATCGCGCCGCAATATGGCCCGCGTGCATCGCGCTCGACCTCGTCGATCAGCTCCATCGCGCGGATTTTCGGCGCGCCGGTGATCGAGCCGCAGGGGTACACCGCCTTGAGCAGGTCCACCGCACTCTTGTCCGGCAGCAGCCGCGCGCGCACGGTCGAGACCATCGTGTGCACGGTGGGGTAGCTCTCGATGGCGAACGGGTGCTCGACCTCGACGCTGCCCGCCTGCGAGACCCGGCTGATGTCGTTGCGCATCAGGTCGAGGATCATCAGGTTCTCGGCCTTGTCCTTCACCGATGCGGCGAGCTCCTCGGCCAGTGCGGTGTCTTCCTCGGGCGTGGCGCCGCGCGGGCGGGTGCCCTTCATCGGCTTCAGCTTCACCTGCTCGCCCTTGAGGGTGAAGAACAGCTCGGGGCTGAACGAGAGCAGCCAGTCCGACCCATCGAACACCAGCCCGCCGTAGCCCGCCGCCGCCGTGGGCCGGATCGCGGCATAGAGAGCCAGCGGATCGCCCTTTGCGGGGCCTGCCAGCCGCAGCGTGAGATTGGCCTGATAGATGTCGCCCGCGCGGATCGCGTCCTGCAAGCGCTCGAACGCCTCGCAATAGGCCCCGACCGAAGTCTGCGGTTCGAGCGGCCCGATCGAGGCGCTGCCTTCAGCCCGCGCTGCCAGCCAGCCTTCGACCTCGCCCGCCGGGATCACCTCGGGACCGCCAAACAGCCCGAACCACACCAGCGGCCCCGCTGCGCCCGAGCGCGCTGCCGTGCGCGGGGCGAGCTTACCCTCAAGCGCGAGCCCTGCCTCATAGGCAAGGTATCCGACCAGATGCCCGCCTTGTTCGCGGCGCGCCTGCTCCGCTGCGGCAAGTGTCTCGACCACCTGTTCGGGCCGCCGCGCCACGAACACCTCGCGCGGGGCGGCGAACAGCTTCGCATCGCTCGCGCCGGAATTGCGAGCATCGTCAAGCAGGACAAAGGGTTGGCTGCGGTCCATCGCGCCCTCATCTAGCGTGTTCGCGGTGTAAGTCTATTGCTTGACCGCAGCTAGCCGCCCCGCCAGTTTCTCGCCCCGACGCATATTAAGGGAAGCATCACCAGGCATGGCGGACATCTTCATCGGCAAGGACCTCACCGGAGGCCGGCAGGCGCTCGACCTTGGGCGCGCCAACCGCCACGGGTTGATCGCGGGGGCCACCGGCACCGGCAAGACCGTGACCTTGCAGGGCATGGCCGAGAGTTTTTCCGCCGTCGGCGTGCCGGTATTCGTTGCCGACGTGAAGGGCGACCTGTCGGGCATCGCCATGCCCGGTTCGCCCAAGTTCAAACATGCCGACAAGCTGGAAGGGCGGGCCAAGGAACTGGGCATGGACGACTATGCCTATTCGGATAATCCGGTGGTGTTCTGGGACCTGTACGGCGAACAGGGCCACCCGATCCGCACCACCATCACCGAGATGGGGCCGCTGCTGCTCTCGCGCCTGCTTGATCTGAACGACACGCAGGAAGGCGTGCTGCAGATCGTGTTTCGCTATGCCGACGAGAACGGCCTGCTGTTGCTCGACTTCGAGGATCTGCGCGCGATGCTCGCCTGGGCTTACGAGAACGCGACCGATCTTTCCGGCACCTATGGCAACGTGTCGAAGCAGTCGGTCGGTGCGATCCAGCGCCAGCTGCTGAGCTTCGAGGCGCAGGGGGCGGACAATTTCTTCGGCGAACCCGCGCTCGAGATCGACGATTTCCTCACAATCGACGAGCAAGGGCGCGGCATGATCAACGTGCTCGCCGCCGACAAGCTGATGAGCAGCCCCAAGCTCTATGCCACCTTTCTGCTGTGGTTGCTGGCTGAGCTGTTCGAGACGCTGCCCGAGGTGGGCGATCCGGAAAAGCCCAAGCTGGTGTTCTTCTTCGACGAGGCGCACCTGCTGTTCGACGATGCACCCAAGGCCCTGCAAGACACCATCGAGCGGGTCGTACGGCTGATCCGCTCGAAGGGCGTGGGCGTTTACTTCGTGACGCAGAACCCCATCGATATCCCTGAGGAGATCGCAGGCCAGCTCGGCAACCGGGTGCAGCACGCGCTGCGCGCCTTCACCCCGAAGGACAAGCGCGCGATCAAGGCCGCGGCGGAGACCTTCCGCATCAACCCCGATCTCGATGTCGAAACCGCAATCACCGAACTGCGCACCGGCGAGGCGCTGGTCTCGACGCTCGACGAGGACGGTGCGCCCACGATTGTCCAGCGCACGCTGATCAAGCCGCCACGCTCGCGGTTGGGGCCGGTGAGCGCGAAGGAGCGCGCGATCATCCAGTCGCTTAGCCCGCACGAAGGCATTTATGAGGAGCGGATCGACCGCGAGAGCGCCGAGGAAGTGCTCGCGGCCAAGGCGGTCGACGCTGCCGAGACCGCCGAGGAGGTCGAGGAAAAGGGCGAGGAGGAAGTGCGCAAGCGCGCGCGCAAGTCGACCAGCATCTGGGGCAAGGCGATGAAACGTGCCGTCAGCGCGGCCGCGGGGTCCGCCGCATCGATGGCGGCGGCCGCGATTGTCGGCAAGAAGAGCCGCGCCAAGCCTGCCGCGACGGCGGCAAGCTCGGGGCTGGGCTCGATTGCGACCGATCTGGCCGGGCCAATCGCGGGTCGCTTCGTGCGCAACCTGATCGGCGGGCTGATGCGCTAGGCGCCGTGCGGCAGCCGCAGTTCCGCGGCGAGGCCCACGATCTGCCCGTTCTCGATCCGGTTCGTCAGCGAGAGCGAGCCGCCGTGCTGTTCGGCAATGGCGCGCGCCAGTGTGAGCCCCAGCCCGGCGCCGCCGGTGCTGCGATTGCGCGAGACCTCGCCGCGGGCGAAGGGTTCGAACATGGCGGCGATCTCGCCTTCGGGAATACCCGGGCCGCAGTCGGATACGCAGATCGAGGCATAGCCATCGTCGCGCCGCAACGAGACTTCCGCCTCGCCGCCATAGCGCAGCGCATTGTCGATGAGGTTGCGCAGCGCGCGCCGCATCCACGTGGCGCGCAGCGGCAGGGCGATGCGCATGGTGTCGCCCAGCTCGACCGGCTCGCCGAGGTCTTCGTATTCCTCGACCACGGACGAGACGAGCGCGGCTAGGTCGGTCCGCTCGGGCGGGTCTTTCGCGTGGCCGACGCGGGCCAGCGACAGGATGTCGTCCAGCGAATGGGTGATGTCCTCGATGGTGGCGGCCATCTTCGCGCGCTCGGCCTCGTCGTCGACGCTCTCGATCCGCACCCTGAGCGCGGCCAGCGGGGTCTTCAGATCATGCCCGATAGCGCCGAGCATTACGTCTTTCTCGTCGAGCAGCCCGGCGATGCGCGCTTCCATCTCGTTGTGCGCGGCGATCAGGGCGCGGGTGTCTTCCGGCCCGGAAAGCTCCAGCGGTTCGAGCCCTTCGGCGCGTCCGGCAAAGCGGCTCATCCGTTCGGTCAGCACGGCCAGCGGGCGGGTGATGCGGCGCAGCAGGAACGCGAGCCCGCCCACCAGCACGATATAGAGCACAAGCGTCTGCACGATCAGCCCGCCGAGAGCGCGCGTGGTGTGTTCAGGCTCGGGCACGCGGGCGATCAGCCACTCGTTCTTGCCCGCGCGTTTGAGCCCGGCGACCAGGACATGGCCATCGCGTGACCAGCGCGCTTCGGGACCTCTGAGCGATCCGGCGCGCCCGCGCATCACATAGTCATCACTGCTGACCGCGCGCGTGAAAACGACCAGCTTGTCGATGGAGATGTCCTGAGCGACCAGCACCTCGCGCAGCGCGGCTTCGCGATCGTAGTCGTGCACTTCGCCTGGCAGCAGGGGCGATACCAGCGTTCGTTCGATCCGTATCTTGCGCCGCCCCCGGGGGCCGTCGCGCCCCACTCTGCCTTCGCGGAACTCGAACCGGGGGTCGGACACGAGCTGGAAGGCGAGCGAACTGATCAGGGCGGCCTCGCGGCGTTGGTGATCGGCGCGGTAGATCAGCACGGCAGACAGCGTCTGCGCCGCCAGCAGGGCCAGCGCGACCGCGAGGAGCATCTGCCCCAGCAGGCTGCGCGGGAGGAAACGGTGCATGGCTGGCATGGCCCCGATCAGCCCTCGTCCTTCGTGGGAGCCACGCGCTCGACATCGCAGGCCAGCCGATAGCCACCGCCCCAGACGGTCTGGATCAGCTTGGGATCACGGCTGTCGGCCTCCATCTTGCGCCTGAGACGCGAGACCTGATTATCGACCGCGCGATCAAACAGGTGCGCCTCGCGGCCCTGCACCATGTCGAGCAGCCGGTCGCGATCCAGCACCTGGCGCGGATGGTCGAGGAAGGCGGAGAGCAGGCGGAACTCGGCCGAGGAGATCGGCACCACGGTGCCTTCGGGGTCGGTCAGGCGGCGCTTCAATGGATCGAGCAACCAGCCATCGAAGGCATAGAGCGCTTCGCTGGTGGCTTGCCCACCACCGGCCTTGCTCGCCCGGCGCAGCACCGAGCGGATGCGGGCAACCAGCTCGCGCGGCTCGAACGGCTTCACCACGTAGTCGTCGGCCCCGATTTCGAGGCCGACAATGCGATCGGTCGCCTCACCGCGCGCGGTGAGGAAGATCACCGGCAGATCCTTGGTCTCGGTGAGGTGGCGGCACAGCGAGATGCCATCCTCGCCGGGCATCATGATGTCGAGCAGAACGAGGTCTGGCGTGGAATCGAGCAGGGCCGAACGCGCCTTGGCAGCGTCGCTGGCTTGCTCGACCAGGAACCCCTGGCGCGACAAATAGTCGGCCAGGGGCTCTCTCAGGCTGGCTTCGTCATCAACCAGCAGCAGCCGGGTCGGCTGGTCGTTCATCGCGGTGCGGGGGCCTGTGGTCGGCCCATGCCGCGCCGTTCGGGGCGGGCCGCGCGGCGTTCTTCTGCCGAGATCGTGCCGTCGTTGTTGCTGTCGGCGGCGTCGAAGCGGGCCAAGGCACCGGCGGTGAATTCGGCGCGGCTGATGACACCATCGCCATCGGTATCGGCACGGGCAAGCATGTGTGCGCCGGGGCCGCCTGCGCCGTGCATCATGCGCATGCCTGCTCGGCGGCCCATGCCGCGATTGTCTCCGCCGCGACCGGACCCGCGCTCGGCGCGCTGTTCGCGGCGTTCTGCGCGTTGCTGCTGGCGCTTCTCGTGCTGGGCGGTGACCTCGGCAAAGCTGAGCTGGCCGTTGCCGTCGGTATCGGCTTCGTCGAAGCGCTTGCGTTCGTTTGCTTCACGGTCGGCTGGCGAGAGCTGGCCGTCGGCGTTCACGTCAAGCCGGTCAAACATGGCATTGGCGCGGGTTTCGGCGGCGGCGCGGGTTTGCGGGGCGCGCTGTGCGCCGCGGTCCTGCGCCAGTGCGGCACTTCCGGCCAGAGCGGCGGTCGCGGCGATGAACGCCAGCGAGATTGGGACAGTCTTCATTGTTCAAGAACTCCTGGTGGTTGGATCGGACAACAAGACATCACCACAATGGGACGGGAGGATGGGCGGCGTCTTGTTGTCCTTGCCCTTGAATTAGGCCTTCTATGTCGCAGGTTTATGCCTGCGAAGGCCGATTTTGTCGTCATTTGTCGCGGTTGGCGCTGCCGGTTCACATGCCAGCCAGATTTTGTACCGGGGGTGCCCGGTCATAGCGGCTTGCACGCTTCCAGCAGCCAGTCGCGCGCCGCGCCATCGAGCTGCGGAGCAATCACGCGCTCCACCTGTGCGTGATAGTCGTTCCACCAGGCGATCTCGCGCTCGCTCAGCAGTGCCGGTTCCACCATGCCCCGGTCGAGCGGGGCGAGCGTGAGGGTTTCAAAGCCGAGCCATTCGCCTTCGCCGCCTGCGATCTCGCGCGGGCCGACCAGCACGAGGTTCTCGATGCGAATGCCGTATTCGCCTGCCTTGTAGTAGCCCGGTTCGTTCGAGAGGATCATGCCCGCGAGCAGTTCCTGTTCGCCGCCGGCTTGTCCGCCCTTGGCCTTCGAGATGCGCTGCGGCCCTTCGTGCACGGCGAGGAAGGCGCCCACGCCGTGGCCCGTGCCGTGGGCATAGTCGAGCCCGGCCGACCACAGGAACTGCCGCGCCAATGTGTCGAGCTGGCCGCCGGTGGTGCCTGCCGGGAAGGTCTGCATGTCGAGCGCGATATGGCCCTTGAGCACGAGGGTATAACGTTCGCGCACTTCCTGTGGCGGCGCGCCGGGGCCAATCCAGACGGTGCGGGTGATGTCGGTGGTGCCATCGGGATATTGCCCGCCCGAATCGACCAGATAGACGCTGCCCGGTTCGAGCTTGCGGTTGGTTTCCTCGCTCACCCGGTAGTGGACGATGGCGCCGTTGGGGCCGGAGCCCGAGATGGTGTCGAACGACAGATCGCGCAGGTCGCCGCACTGTTCGCGGAAGGACTGCAACTGTGCGGCGGCGGCCAGCTCGTCGATCTCGCCCTTCGGTGCCTCGAGCGCGAGCCAATGCAGGAAGCGGGATACCGCAACCCCGTCGCGCGCCTGGGCGGCGCGGTGGCCTGCCTGTTCGGCGGCGTTCTTGATCGCCTTGGGCAGAACCGCCGGATCTTGCGCTGCCACGACCTCTGCGCCGGCCGCATCAAGCGCATCGAAGATCGCCGAGACCGAGCGCTGCGGATCGGTGGCGACTTTCTTGCCGCCCATTTCACCCAAGGCAGCAGCAAATTGATCGCGCGGGCGCAGGCGCACCGCATTGCCGAGCGCGGCGCTCACTTCGGCGGGCACCTTGTCGGGCGCAATGAACCAGTCGGCAGTGCCGTCGGCAAACAGCGTGAGATAGGACAGGGCGACCGGCGTATGTTCGACATCGCGCCCGCGCACGTTGAGCACCCAGGCCACCGAATCGAGCGCGCTGATCACCACCGCGTCGAGCCCTTCGCTCTTGAGCCATTCGGCGATCTCACCGCGCTTGTTCGCGCTGGATCGGCCTGCCAGTTCGTCGCCCTGCAGGAACACCGGCGCGGGCGAGGGTTCGGGCTGGTCGTCCCACACCGCGTCGATCGGGTTGCTGTCGAGCGCCACCGCAGTGGCCCCCTTCTTTGCCAGCGCTGCCTCCAGCGAACGGGCGAAGCTGCGCGTGTGCAGCCAGCCGTCATAGCCGATCTGTGCGCCGGGGGCGCTGTTGTCGGCCACCCATTGTGCCAGCGAATCGGCGGGCACGGATTTGTATTCGTAAAGCTTGGCCTCGACCTGATCGCGCACCTGAATGGTGTAGCGCCCGTCAACGAAGATCGCTGCCTTGTCGGCCAGCACGGCCACGCTGCCCGCCGAGCCGCCGAAGCCTGTCAGCCATTCGAGCCGCTGGGCATAGGCGCCGACATATTCCGACAAATACTCGTCGCTGATCGGCAGGACGAAGCCGTCAAGCTCGCGCGCGGCCAGTTCTCGGCGCAGGGCGGCAAGGCGGTTTTCGTGCAGGGGCATTAGCATGGTAGGTCTCTCATTCGGCAAAGTCATGGTTTGTCGGGGCAAAAGCAAACTAGGTTGCCGCCCGGCAGCTTTTCTCTAGGCCCCCATCTGGGCCTTGAGGGCAGCGAGGGCAACCTCGCGACCCGGCAAAGTGGCCCGAAACGGCGCAAGGACGGACGCAGGCATTGCCAGCAATGCTGCGACCTCGGCAGAGGCGTGCAAATCGCGCAATTGTTGAGGGAAACTCCTTTGCGCTTGTGCAGCGCAACAATATAAGGCCCCGCATGACAAGTCTGACCCATCTTGAACGGCTCGAAGCAGAGAGCATCCAAATCATGCGCGAGGTCGCCGCCGAGGCGGACAAGCCGGTGATGCTCTATTCGATCGGCAAGGATTCGGCGGTGATGCTGCACCTTGCGAAGAAGGCCTTCTATCCCTCGCCGCCGCCGTTCCCGCTGCTCCACGTCGATACGACGTGGAAGTTCAAGGCCATGTACGAGCTGCGCGAAAGGGCCGCGCAGGAGGCCGGGATGGAGCTGCTGGTCTATCACAATCCCGAGGCCGAGGAGCGTGGGATCAACCCGTTCCAACACGGCCCGTTGCACACCGACATGTGGAAGACCGAAGGGCTCAAGCAGGCGCTCGACAAATATGGCTTCGACGTCGCTTTCGGCGGCGCGCGCCGCGACGAGGAGAAGAGCCGCGCGAAAGAGCGCGTGATGAGTTTTCGCACCTCCACCCACGGCTGGGACCCGAAGAACCAGCGCCCGGAATTGTGGAATCTCTACAATGCCCGCAAGAAGAAGGGCGAAGGCATCCGCTGCTTCCCGATCTCCAACTGGACCGAGCTGGATATCTGGCAGTACATCATGAAGGAGCAGATCGAGATCGTTCCGCTCTACTTCGCCGAGGAACGCCCGACCTACGAATATGAGGGCGGCCTGTTCATGGCCGACGACCTCGACCGGCTGGAGCAGGCGATGGGCAAGCTGCCCGAGATCACCATGCGCTCGATCCGGTTCCGCACATTGGGTTGTTTCCCGCTCACCGGCGCGGTCGAAAGTACTGCCAAGACACTGGCCGACGTGGTGCAGGAAACGCTGCTCACCACCACCAGCGAGCGGCAAGGCCGCGTGATCGACAAGGATGGCGGTGACGCCTCGATGGAGAAGAAGAAGCAGGAGGGCTATTTCTGATGTCGGACGCCATCTACAAGACCGACGCCCTCATCGCCGAGGACATCGACGCCTATCTCGAACAGCACCAGCACAAGACCATGCTGCGCTTCATCACCTGCGGCAGCGTGGATGATGGCAAGTCGACGCTGATCGGGCGCCTGCTCTACGATTCGAAGATGATCTTCGAGGACCAGCTCGATGCGCTGGCCAACGATTCGAAGAAGGTCGGCACGCAAGGGCAGGATATCGACTTCGCGCTGCTGGTCGATGGCCTCGCCGCCGAGCGCGAGCAGGGCATCACGATCGACGTGGCCTATCGCTTCTTCAACACTGAGAAGCGCAAGTTCATCGTCGCCGATTGCCCCGGCCACGAGCAATATACTCGTAACATGGTCACCGGCGCTTCCACCGCCGACCTCGCCGTGGTGATGATCGATGCGCGCAAGGGCGTGCTGGTGCAGACGCGGCGGCACTCGTACATCTGCAACCTGATCGGCATCAAGAACATCGTCCTCGCGGTGAACAAGATGGACCTTGTCGACTACTCACAGGAGGTGTTCGACAAGATCGTGGCGGACTATGCGAAGTTCGCCGAGGAAATCGGCATCGAGAGCTTCACCGCCATGCCGATCTCGGGCTTCAAGGGCGATAACATCACCGTCGCGCCGAGCGAGAACACGCCTTGGTACAAGGGCCCGAGCCTGATCGAGCACCTCGAAACGGTCGAAGTGCTGAGCGCGCAGGACGCGGAAAAGCCGTTCCGCATGCCGGTGCAATGGGTCAACCGCCCCAATCTCGACTTCCGCGGCTTCTCGGGCCAGATCGCCACTGGCGTAGTGAAGCCGGGCGATGCGGTGCGCGTGCTGCCCTCGGGCAAGACCAGCCAGGTGCGCTCGATCGTGACCTACAACGGCGACCTTGATGAAGCGGTGGCGGGTCAGTCGGTCACGCTGACGCTGACCGACGAGATCGACTGTTCGCGCGGCAACGTGATCGCCGTGGCCGACAATCCGCCTGAAGTGGCCGACCAGTTCGAGGCCACCATCGTGTGGATGGACGACGAGGCCCTGCTGCCGGGCCGTGGCTATTGGCTGAAGCTGGGCACGCAGACCGTGTCCGCCGCGGTTGCCGAGCCGAAGTACGAGGTCAACGTCAACACGATGGAGCATCTGGCGGCCAAGACGCTGGAGCTCAACTCGATCGGCGTGGCCGAAGTCACCACCGACAAGCCGCTGGTGTTCGAGAGCTATGCCGACAGCCGCGCACTCGGCGGGTTCATCCTGATCGACAAGGTCACCAATGCGACCGTCGCCGCCGGCATGTTGCACTTCTCGCTGCGCCGCAGCCAGAACGTGCACTGGCAGGCCGTTGACATCACCCGCGAGGAGCACGCCCGGCTCAAGAACCAGACGCCCAAGGTGCTGTGGTTCACCGGCCTGTCGGGCTCGGGCAAGTCGACCATCGCCAACGAGGTGGAGAAACGGCTCAACCTGATGAACCGCCACACCTTCCTGCTTGATGGCGACAACATTCGCCACGGGCTGAACAAGGATCTCGGCTTCACCGATGCCGACCGGGTGGAGAACATCCGCCGCGTGGGCGAGGTCGCCAAGCTGATGACCGACGCCGGGCTGATCGTGCTGACCGCCTTCATCTCGCCGTTCCGGGCCGAGCGGCAGATGGTGCGCGACTTGCTGCCCGAAGGCGAGTTCATCGAGGTCTTCGTCGACACCCCGCTGGAGGTGGCCGAGGAGCGCGACGTGAAGGGGCTCTACAAGAAGGCGCGCGAGGGCAAGCTGAAGAACTTCACCGGGATCGACAGCCCCTATGAGCAGCCCGAGAATGCCGAGATTCGCGTAAACACGGTGGAGATGAGTCCGCAGGAAGCAGCGGCCTACATCATCGACCGGATCATGCCGCTCAAATAGGGGATGGCGGCGGTCGGCACCCTGTCTGCTGGAAAGGACAGCCGCTGGGTGGTGCCGTTGGCAATGGCTGCCTATTGCCTGCCCGCCATAGTTGCCCTGTCGCAGAGGGACTGGAACACCGAGGCCGGGTCGCTGACGCCGCTCATCCTGCTGCTCGGCCTTTGGACGACCACGCAGACCATTGAGAAGAACAAGGCGCGGATCGGCACGGGGCCGCTTGGCTTTGCGCTGTGCGGGCTTGTTGTCGTCTCGCTCGGCTATGTGTTTGCGAGCGCCATCGGCTTCGTCCTGCTGATGGCGGTTTGTGCATGGGCGGGCTGCGTGCTCGCGCTGTGGGCATGGCGGGGCTGGGCGATCGTCTGGGCCTGTCGGTTTCCGCTGGTATTTCTCGGCCTTGCCGTGCCGCTGCCCTATTCGCTTTCGACGTTCATGACCGAGCGGTTGCGCGCGGAAATGGCCGCTTCGGCGGTGCAACTGGCTGATATCGCAGGGCTTGATGTTGCCTATGATCGCACGAGCATCTTCGTAAACCAGTATCGGGTGGCGCTGGAGGCAGCCTGTGCGGGGACCAGCTCCACCATTACGCTCGTCGCCTTCGTGCTGCTGTTCACCTACTGGTACCGCGGGCGTGACTGGCGGCGGACCGTGCTGTGCGTGGCTCTGGCTGTTCCGATTGCCTGGGCGGCGAATATCCTGCGCGTGTTCGTGCTGATCGTGGCGGTGGACAGGTTCGGCGCACCGGTGCTCGACACGGTGATCCACCCGGTCGCGGGCCTGCTCAGCTTTTCCATCGCTCTCGGCCTGTTTCTGGCGGCTGACCGCGTGTTGCGCAGTGGCCTTCACCTGATCGATGGAGCGCGCAGTGCCTGACCGGCGAACCGTGTTGCTGGGCACTTGCCTTGGCCTGTTCGGCGCGGCGGCTGGGGTCGTGAGGCTCAGGCCGGGTACCGATATCGGGTTCGATCCGGCAAGCGTCCTGCCGCAAAGGGTGGACGATTGGCAGGCAGTCGCGCCGGAGGAAGTCATCCTTCCCTCGCCCGACCAGCTGACTGACCGGGTATATGACGAACTGGCCATCAAGGCCTATGTCCGCCCGGATATGCCGCCGATCACGGTGGTGATGGCCTATGGCGCGCGGCAGGATTACACCTTCCAGCTTCACCGCCCCGAAATTTGCTATGTCGCCTCGGGTTTCGACATTCTCGACGTGCAAAAGCGAATCCTGCCGATCGCAGGCCAGCCGGTGCCCGGGAACGCTATGCTTGCAGCCCGGGGCAACCGGATGGAGGCGGTGCTCTATTGGGCGCGGATTGGGGATTCCTTTGCGCAATCCCTGTGGGAGCAGCGCCTCGCTGTCGCGCGCGGGGTCGGGCACTGGCAGGTGGACGAGGGCGTGTTGCTTCGCCTTTCCATGCCCGCACCGGTCGACGAATCCGCATTTCCCGCGCTCACGGAATTTGCCAGCCGCATGGTGGAGCTTTCCGGCCCACGCGGGCGGCAAGTCCTGCTCGGCCGGCCTTAGTAGCGCCTGAAAGGCTGCAGGCGCACGACGAAATAGATGCCGGTCAGCAGCAGCAAGGCGATGGCAGTGGCCTGATAACCTTCATTGCCCAGCCAGTTGCCACAGGCACATCCGATGGCGCAAAGGACATAATCTAGCGTATTGTCTGTCCATGGCGGTCGCTTCACCGACCGTTGCAGGTAGACGAAGGCGACAAAAACGAAGATGCCGACGGACACGAAATCGTAAATCGTCTTCATGGGGGCATGAATGAGGCCGGATCGAACCATTTGCAAGCTGGCGAGTCATTGTCTTGCCGTGGCGTTGCTGACGCTGGTGGCTGGGTGTAGCCAGCCTGAGGTCGATGGCCAGGTGCTGGCGAGTGTCGATGGCGAGGAGATTACGCAGACTGAATTGAGCCGCGAGTTCGATCTTGGCAATCGCCCCGATGCAGATGCCGCCCGCGCCGAGGCCAACGATGCCCTGGAACAGCTGGTCGACCGCAAGCTGCTGGCGCAACTGGCGCTTGAGCGCGGTCTTGATCTCGATGCCGATTTCCATTTCGCCGAGCGCCGCGCCCGTGAAGAGCTGCTGGTCGATGCGCTGCGGCAGGACGTGGCTGGCAAGTTCGGCAAGGTGTCTGACGAGGAGGTCGAACAGTTCATTGCGAACAACGGCCACCTGTTTGGTGAACGCCGGATGCTCACTTTGCGCTCCCCCGACAATAACAGGACTTTGGTGTTCGATACGGCCCGGCTTGATCGCGCTCCGGATTGGCTCGAAACGGTCCAGCGCGGGCGCGAGGTGATGCTGGAAGGTCGCAAGTGGCGCGTGCTCGCCGTGGACAGGATCGATTCCTCTCGGCAGACGCAACGCAATTTTGCTAGGCAGTTGCTGGTTGATGAAAAGGTAGAAGCAGAGCTGGACCGGAGGCTGAAGGAATTGCGGCAGGGGTGGCCCATACGATACCAGCAGGGCTGGGGGCCAAGCGCGCGCACTGGCGCACCGATTTCCGATCAGACCCGATAAAGCGAGAGCTTGCGGAGACAATTTTATCTCAAAGAGCAAAACCTATGTCCGGACCGGGGTGATCGGTCTTGTCGGCGTGATCTGGGCGGCGATCGTTCTGACCTTTCTGTCGTGGCAGTTGGTCGAATACCGGGGCCTGGTGGCAACGCTGATCGAATGGCAGTTCGCGCGCTTCGATTCGAGCTGGCCGGTTGTGACCCTGACCGTGCTCACTTTGCTGCTGACCTCGCCGATCACGCTGATGCTGCTATACCGGCTGCGCAAGGCGCGTTCAGATCCGAAGCTCACGACATATGAAGCAGCCCTCCGCCGCAGCCAGATGATGCGGCGTTTCCTGGCCTGGATCGCTGGCGGGCTGGCGCTGTGCGCGGTGGCGGTGGCCTCGCTGTCTCTGACCATCGGCGGGCTGCGGGAGAAACCCCTGCCGATCAGCCTTGCCGACTTGCGGACAGGCGAGAAAATTGAAGGCCTCGTGGTGATGGACGGCACGCTTCAGCTCGACCGCGTCGGGTTTTTTGAAGATCGCCTGCTGTTTTCCGGCAAGACGCTGTGGGTCGCGCCGGTGCTTGATCCGGCCAATGACAATGCGATTACGCTGTTCGTCGAGATCGGTAAGAGAGACGCCGGGCCGCCGGAGAGGCTGCGTTTCGAGGGCGTCTTGCGGCATGCCGCTGCGCGCGGCGAGTTGCGCACGCTCTATCGCAACGCTGGCTACCGGGTGCACCAACCGACCTATGTGCTGTTCGCCGATACGGCATCGGCACGCTCGTCCTATCTGCGCGCCGCAATCGATCTGTTGGTCGCGGCGCTGGTCTTCCTGGTCTTTTTCGGTTTGCAGCACCGCCGCACGGTCGCGCTGAAGAAGCGGCACGATGCCGCGCAATCGGTGGCTGCGCCGGCCCGGCCCGGCCATTTCAACGGCTAGCAATAGGCTGCTGGCACGGAGGGGGACCGAGGGGGTTTCTTAATCATCTTGCGGTAGGTCCAAGCCATGACAAATGCGCTTGCACCGCTGTCGATACTGCTGTCCTTCGTGATGGGGATCGTGGCGTTTGACGATGCGCCGATGGCACTGTTTGCTACCGATGAGGATAGTGAATCGCTTGCGTCCAAGTCAGGTCCTCACGATTCGGTGGGGCAGGGCAAGCAGGTCGTCATTGCATCCAAGCCCCCCGGTGCTCGCTTCTTCTTCCTAGATGCGGACGTAAATGGCGTGCAGACCCGCTTCCTGGTCGATACTGGCGCAACGACCATGGTGTTGCGCCGCTCCGATGCAGAACAGGCTTTCGTTGCCGCCGGTGGTCCGATCAGGATGCAGACCGCGAATGGGAAAGTGGCCGTCGAACAGACGTCAATCGACACCCTGAAAATAGGGGAAATCGTTTTGTCGGATGTTCATGCGGTCGTCGCTGACGACCGTTTGCCGCACTCGCTCATCGGCTTGAACGCGCTTGATAAAATCGGCCGGATCGTCATCGATGATTCGTCGATGACGGTGCTCCTGAACGCCAGCGCTTCGGCGGAATAGGCCGCTATCAGGCGGTTGCCAGAGGCGCGCGATCCAGATTGCCGCGCCGAATGGCCGAGCCAAGCGTGAAGACTGCAATAATCATCATCAGCCAGCTTGCGGGTTCGGGGACAGCCGGAACCACGGGATCGGGCGTGCCACCGCCACTGCTGCTGCCGCCGCTACTGCTGCCACCGTCACTCGTCGTGGTTGGCACAAAGCCAATCGGTGTTGGAGCAAAGCCGCTGCTCCCAAAGCCGGGAAGGCCGCCTGAGCTTGTGCCGCTTGCAGGTCCGGACGCCAGTGCCGGGCCGATTGGGCCAGTGAGGTCTTGCGTTGCCGGTAGGCCAAACGGAGCGGCTGCGCCAGCGGGAGCAGCTTGTGCCGGGGTGTCACCCGTCAGGCCTGCGGCCTGCGGCACTGCACCCCGAGGCGGGATCGTGCGGCGCAGACTGTTCGGGCGCTCACCACCAACAGAGGGGCCAGTGGCAAGTCGGCCGCCAAATCCGCCGGTTATGTATTCGGGCATTAGGGCGAGATCTTCGGCCAGAAGCGCTGTTGGCTCGTCGTAATAGAGCAGGCCGCGCTTGTCGTGCGACAGGAACGAGGAGGCAAGAACGACGACTCCAAGAGACGACAGCAGCCAGAAGTGGAACTTCGGCTGCCTTGCGGCGAATGCGGTCAGTGACTGCCTGCTCGGTGCTACCATTTTCGCCCTCCTTCGTTCGATGTCTGACAGGCCTGCTTTTGGCCCAGTGCCCCATCGATGGGGCTCGATTGCGCAAGCTGCGCTGACATCTTTAGTTAACTATAAATCACGTAGCAATGGCACGACTTGCCGCGCATCGCCGGTTAATATGAACCCTTGGAATACAGTACGATCGGCACGGTCAGCGCGAGGATGCGCAGGTTGTCGCCAACGCGGCCCTTGCGAACGTAGATCACATCGAAAGCAATGCGCCTGCGATAGTGAACGTCGTTGCGGCCACTGATCTGCCACAGGCCGGTCATGCCAGGGCGGACTGAGCAATAGTGCCCGAAATAGCGACCGTAGCGCGAGATTTCCGCTTCCACGATCGGCCGCGGCCCCACCAGGCTCATTTCGCCGCGCAGCACGTTGAACAGCTGTGGCAACTCATCGAGGCTGCTCTTCCGCAGAAACCGGCCGAACCGATGGACGCGGGGATCGTTTTTCAGCTTGTGGTCGCGTTCCCATTCACGCCGGGCTTCAGGATCGCTGTTGAGCAACCTGGTCAGGCGTTCATCGGCGTCGATCGCCATGGAGCGGAACTTCAAGCATGTGAACTTCTTCCCGCCGCGACCGATGCGCGTCTGGCGGAAGATCACAGGTCCGGGCGAAGCGAGAAAGATGGCCAGCGCAATAATGGCCATGAACGGCAGGAATGCGATCAGCAGGATAAGCGAACCTACCCGGTCGAGAATCTGGGCAGCAAGGGGATCGTCGACGATCAGGTCCCTGCGGCCCAGAACCCGCGGTGGCTCGTAAGGCGCCCGACCGGGTTTGCGCTGTAACATTAATGGTGATTCCATGGTGCTGTGCATCATGGATAGGGCCGTAGCCCAAAAATAGTAAGGGCTTAAGCGTGCCTCCGGTCGCAACTAGGGGGTGTTTCATCGCGGGACGTGGGAGCGCCGCGAAGTTACCGAGCTGCAAAAGCTATAGAAGGAGGCTTATTCCCCAGAGGAGGAGGGCCCAGCTTCCGACCGTTCCGGTGAGCAGAATCACCAGCTTGCGCCGTGCGCTCCAGCCATTCTCGTCGCCGTGGCGGGATGCGAAAACCACTGATGCTTGCGTCGAACTCGGTATCGAAGCCAGCGATGACGTCGAACCTATCACGACATGCATATAGAACCCCTGCATCAGAAACCTTCGCGGTCACGATGCTGCAGGCTAGGTTCGGCTTCCTAAGAATTGGTAAAGGTCACCCTAGAAGTTGTAGCGCAGGCCTACGCCGACTTCGTTCTGCTTGAAGTCGTAAAAGCCGGTGCGCTCGTAGTGCTCGGCTCTGAGATTGACCTCCCAGTGCCGGTCCAGCCGATAGCGGGTTTCGAAACCGACGCTCCACTGGTCGCCATCGTCCGGAGATTCGAGCCGATCGAGCTTCGCATAGGACCCGCGAAGGGTCATAAGGAAGTTGCGCAGCAACTCGTGCCCGACCTTCACCTCGCCTTCGGTGCGGACAAGCCCCGAAATGAGCGGATTGATCGTCTCGTCGACGCGCCGCTGGGCTCTGACCTCGACCGAGGTCAGCGGTGTTACGTTCCACAGGACATTGGCCTCAAAGGCCAGGCCCTCGGTATTGTCGAGCGCCGGTTCGTCATAATCGCGCAGCAGATAGCCCGCGCGCAGGTCGAGATAGAGCAGCTCGGTAATCTGCTGGCGATAGCCGAGCTCCAGCCGTCCGCCGCGAGACGAGCGGTCGAACGGGAAGACCGGCTGCCCACCCGAGGTGACTGGCGGGGGATCGTAGGAGCGGTCGTCGACCGTCAGCTGCAGATAGATTTCGCGATCGCGCGACCGGGCATATCTGATGCGGCTGGTTGCGCGGTAAACCTCGAAATTGCGGAACGACAGATCGAACTGCTCCGAGCCGATCGTCGTCGAGCCATCGTATTTCACCGCCCGTGCAGACCCGTCGAGGCTGAGCCTGACCGGGCCGACTGCTTGGTCGATACCGGCTTCTGCGCTCAAATCGGTGAAGGCAATCGGCTGCAGCACGCTGTTGAAGCTGCCGACATCGCGGCGATCCTCGGTGCTGCGGTTTACCTTCAGGGCAGCGCTGTATTGCGTGGCGGTGCCAATGCCCCAAACGCCCCTTGCCGAGACGCGAAACTGCTCTGAATCCTGGGTCTTGATACTGGCAAATTTGCGGATGCCGGCCGAAAGGTCGATTTCCACGAGCCGGTCGGGGCGGCGGTCTTGCAGCTTCAGATGAGGGCTGACAGTGACGATTACGTCGTCTTCGCGCCCGTTGGCACTCGTGACCAGCGCGTTGTCGTTGTACTCTGTGTTGAGCTGGATCCAGGGGAAAACCTCAAAGGATCCGAGATGAGCGGGCTTCGGAGCATATTCCTCGGCGTAGCGGTCGACTACCGATTGCCCTTGGACATCCGCCTGCGCGTGGGCAACCTGCGGCACGGCAGACAGGGTGAGACCACCTGTAACCATGAGCTGGTACACGATTTTCGTATGGCTTTTTGTATAGCCAACCGGCTTTGGCGCGATGCCATTGCTCATCGATAAATTCCCTCGAACCCTGTCTGGCCCCTAGTTGGTGTAGTAGCCTCTGAACTTCTTGGCGTAGGCGTAAACATCGCCATCGCCAGTGCTTGCGTACTTCTTGATGTTGACCTGGCTCAGCGCGAGCCCGGTGACCTTGGCGCCCGAATCGATCAGCATGTCGACCACCGCTTCAATGGCGCGGATTGAGGTCTTGCGCCAATGGGTGATGACGAGAACGCGATCGGCACTTGTCGCCAGCAGGCGGCTTTCCGCCACACCGAGAACCGGCGCCGTATCGATGATGATCACCTCGTATGTCGCGCGCAATTCGGCGAGCATCTTCTCGACCGTGTCTTCGCGCAGCGGATTGGGCCCGCCATCGGGCACGGTGTTGCTGCCCAGAATGTCGAGGCCGGACATCTCATCGCGATAAACGCACTGCCCGAGGGGCGCGTCGCGCAGCAGATAGTCATAGATGTCGTGGTCGTTTTCGTACTCAAGCAGCTCGCTTGAGCCCCGACGGCGCAGGTCGGCGTCCACGAGGATGGTCTTGAGGCCCTCTGCGGCGGCGGTGCGGCCCAGGCAGACCGAGGTGGTCGTCTTGCCTTCGCCCGGCAGCGCGGACGTGATCGCGATCGCGCGCGACCGTTTGCCCGGTGACAGCATCAGGAACGTGCGAATCGAACGGAACGCCTCGGCAAACAGCGAGTGCGGATGGCTCAGCACATATTCCTGCGGCGCTTCGAGCGGCTGGCGCCCCTTGATCGTGGACTTAAGGGTCGGAATGGCGCCTGCGTAACGCAGCCGCAACCGCAGCTCGACATCGCGCTTGGTTTGCACGCCCCGGCGCAGGTATTCGGAAGCAAGCAGGCCGGTAAAGCTCACGATGAGGCCGACGACGATGGCCAGGGCAATCGTGAGGACATAGTTGGGGCTGTAGGGCGACGTGGGAACTTCCGCACGAGTAGCGAAGCGCGCATCGGGCATCTCGCTGTCGCGCAATGCCGAGCCTTCCTGCGAACGCGCGAGGAACGATTCGTAAATCGATTGTGCCGCTTCGGCCTTCTGGGCGAGTTCGTTCATGCCTGCCTGGGCGCGGCTGTTGGTCGTCATTGTGCCGAGGGCCGATTGCCGGCTCGCCGAAAGCGAGGCGACGCGCGATTGCGCGGTCTGAACGTCGGCTTCCAGATTGGACAGGACCCGGTTGATCTCTTCCTGGATGCGGCTGCGAATGTCGGCCAGTTCGGATTCGGTCTGCCGCCGCTCAGGATAACGCTCGCCATAGCGCTCGGTCAGCATGGCCAGCTCGGCGCTGGCTCGCGCTTCCTGCTGCCGGAGGCTGGCGATCGTGCTGGAGCCGAGCGCGGCCCCCACGTCAGCGCCGCCGCTTCCGCGTGCAAGCTGCTGCCGGGCGGCATTGAGCCGGCCCCGCTTTTCAGCGAGTTCGGCCCGCGCCGAAGCAAGCTGGCTGTTGAGGTTGGAGACTTCCTGTTCGGCGTTGGTTCCCCCCTGCGAGGTAACCAGCCCGCGCGCGGCGCGATAGTTGTCGAGCGCGGCCTGGGCGGTAATTGCGTTGTGCTCCAGTTCGGCCAGCCGCTCTTGAATAAATTCTTGCGTGCTTTGCGAGCGCTGCGACTTGTTATCGATCTGGGATTGCAGATAGGCTTCGCCGATCAGGTTGGCCGTGGCCGCGGCAAACTGCGCATCTGGCCCGGCCGACGTAATATCGATGATCTTGCTCGAACCAGACCGCAGAATAGTGGTCGTTGCCGACATCCGGCGCGCCAGGGTTTCGATCTCCGTTGCGGTAAAGGGATCGCCATCGGGCGAGGCAAACCGCTCTGAGTAGAGTTGCGCGGCAATCTTTGCGACGAGCGGCGAGGACATCAGCCGGATCTCGGTGTCGATCTCGTCCGTGTTGGGGACCTGCCCCGTGCGAGTCGGCTCCGAGGTTCTGACCGGGTCGCCCGCAGGCTCGACGATGAGGCTCGCGCTGGCCGCATACATTGGCGTGGCCGTGGCAAGGTAGGCTGCGGCCAGCAGCAGAACGAGGGAGAAAAGACCAAACACCAGCAGGGTGTTGCGTCGGAACACCTGCCAGAGAAATCCGGGATCGGGGAGCAGCGGCGCACGCGGTGCCTCCGACGTGGGCTGAAACGGTTCGTCCGCGGTTTCGAAAGATCTGTTGTCGATGTTTGTCATGGTTTTCGCTTACCGAGGATACCTACAGAAATTGTTCCGTTGAGAGCCTCAAACGAACAGCCCGGCAATATCGGTTGCGCGGTCTTCCCGAGTTGGCACGGTTAATTTCTCGTTTCCTAGCGGTCATTGTCGCCTTGGTCGATAGGGAGAGATTCCTCTTGCGTCTCATATGGGCTTTGCACGCAAATTTTTCCTTTGGTTTTCGGGCCATATGTCTGGCCCGGATTGCGGCGGGATTTGGCGGAGACAGCCGCCTTGCGCGCGCCAGCTCTTGCGCGGATATGCGCCGGGGAGGCGATCAATCCATTCGCCGCAAAAGTGCGCGATTGCCCGCTTGATCAGCCACGGGATGCTGATTGGATGGCGTGAATGGCAGGAACGCCGAATCGCTGTATGCCCGACTGGTTCGACGTAGCGCCGCGGTCGCAGACGAAGTCAGTCGCCTTGTGCACGATAACCTGTTATTCGACGTAATGATCGCCAGTCTGCGGCGACGGAACGCCGGTTCCCGCCGGTTTCCGATCTCATTGGCGAGCGGAGGCCATCTGCCAGGTGACGCGCATCAGCTTCATCATGCCGACCTTCAACCGGGCCCATTTCATCGCCGAATCGATTCGCTCGATTACCTCGCAAATGGGTGCGGACGACGAGCTGCTGGTGGTGGACGACGGATCGACCGACGATACGCCGCAGGTCTTGCAGGCGCTGGGCGAGCGGTTTGACCATGTGCGGCAGGACAACGCCGGCAAGTCGGTCGCGCTCAACCGCGCCTTGGCGCGCACGTCAGGACGCTACGTGTGGATATGCGATGACGACGATATCCTCTATCCCGGCGCGGCCGAGCTGCTGCTCCGACGTATCGAGCGCAGCCATGCCGATCTCGTATTTGGCCGCTATACTCGCTTCAGGGAGGTCGATGGACGGACGGAGGAGTTCGGCACCGGGTATTGGCCGGATCTCTCGCAGGGGTCTCTGACGCGGCATATCCTCGAAGATTCATTCGTCATGCACAACGCCTCGCTGGTCCGGCGCAGCGCTTTTGAGGCGGTTGGCCTGTTTGACGAAACGATGCTGCGTTCGCTTGACTACGAAATGTTCGTGCGACTGGCGACGCAGGTGCGATGCGCATTCGAAGACGCGATTATATTCGGCCAGCGCAAGCATGAAGGCGACCGCGGCCCGAACACAGTGCTGCATGCGGCCGATGAGTCCGACGCGGTCTGGAAGGAATTCGATCGCCGGATATTCGTCCAACTTCGCGAACGCGAAGGCATCGCTCTGTTTGAGGCGATGTACCGAGCCGACGACCCGCAGGCTGTGCGCCGTGCGGCCTTGTTGCAGCGCGCCTGCATCATGGCGCGGCACGACCTGTGGGACGAGGCGCTGGACGATTTTGAACAGGCGGCACAGGCCAGCGCGGCGCCGTTATCCGCGACCGAGCGCGATATCTGTCGCCGGAGTGTGAGCGGAAAGCACGGCTTTGGCGGCATTCTCGAAACAGGCCCCTTGGCGCGGTTCAGGGCGCTTCGTCATGGCGCAGCAGGTACGGGTGTGGCGATTGCACGTGCCGTACTTGATGGGCTCATGTGGCGTCTGCACGCACCGGAGGCAGAGCCGCGCAGGCAGGCGCTTGGTTTGCTGTGGCAGGTTGGTGGGGCCAGCGAACTCCCCAAGCTGCTGTGGCGGCGGGCGCTTTCCTCTCGCGGCAATGCGCCGGGCACCCCGCAGGTGGAAGAGCGGCGCGAGATCGACCTCTCGGCGAAGCGGCCTTAGCGCGCGCGTCCTTCGCCGCCGAGATGCTTTGCCAATCGAAGAGCGAGCGCAACGATTGTGAGCGTCGGGTTGGCATGGCCGCCAGTCGCAAAGACCGATCCGCCGACGACCCACAGGTTGGCCGTCCCGTGTACCTTCAGGTTGCGGTCGACTACGCCGGTGGCGGCGCTGTCGCTCATTCGCGTGCCGCCGAGCTGGTGCAGGGTGTCACGGCGGCAGGTGGGAGAGATCGCGTCAGGGGTGATCTCCGGGCATTCATCCAGCACCCCGAATCCGTTCCGTCGCAGGAACCGCCCGAAGGCACGCATGGCTTCGAAACCGGTCAGCCGGTCGACTTCCTCGATCGTCCAGTGCACGAGCGCGCGCGGCTGGCCGTATTTGTCCTTCTGCTCGGCAAGTCCGATGAAGCTCGATTGGGTAACGGCTTGTTCGGTATCGATTTCGACCATCACCGAGGCGCGACGGAAGTACGGCGTTTGCCCCAACAGCCTGCCTTCGATGCTGGGCGTCCAGTCGAACGGGGAAAGGCTGCGCTGGGGAACGTAGCGCAATATGATCGAGGCGTTGCCCACCCTCTTTTGGCGCGCGAACGAGGGCGCCAGCGAAAGGCCGAACTCCTGCGAATTGCAGCCCGGCTTGTGGAAGATATTGAACATGCGCTGGATCGGGTCAAACTGCTGAGGATCGGGGCGCACCGTGCCTGCATCCAGCCGAAGGTGCTGCATGAAGCCGCGCCCGAGCCAGCTGCGCACTTCGCCCAGGGCCTCCGCGTTGTCCCGATCGAGCGCCAGCAGCAAGCGGCACGATTCCACGCAGCCGCTCGCAATGACGAATCGCCTGGCCTTGATCGTGAGGCGACGGCCCGATCGATCGATGACCTTGAGCGCGCGAACCTGCTTGGCCTCCTGCACGATTTCCACGCAGTGGGCGTTGTAGATCAGGTGCTTGCCGGGACGCTTGAATTCGCCCCTGAATTTCGCGCCGAAGCGGAGCATGCCGCCCGGTTTCCGGTCAGCGAACAGCCAGTGGCAGTGGCGCAGCTCATGATCGTCGCGTGTTGCTGCAGCAAGCGGGGCGTGGTTTGCAAAGCGCACGCTTTCGGTATCGCTTATCCCCATCAGCCGAAGCGCTTCGTCATAGTCCTCGTCCAGCTCGTGCCGGGCGATCGGCCAGCCGGCTGCGGTGATCCACTCCCGCTCTTCGAAGTCATAGTCGTCGAGCGCGATGCAGCGGCCTGACCAGCGCAACGATGCGCCGCCGATCCCTCGCACCCTGAGCGTATCTACTTCGGTTGTCTCTCCGGCGTTGATCGAATGAAATTCGTGGTGGTTTTTGGCATCGAAATTCCAGTGACCGCTCTCGATCACAACGCAGTCGCTGTTCAATTTCGATGCCAGGGTCAGGCCTGCAGGGCCGGAGCCAAGGATTGCCACATCGGTTTCGATGTCCGCGTCGGGCAAATCCTTTGCATCGTAAATGCTCACCGACACAGGTCTCCGAACTGGGCGGAGGAGATCAGGGGGCGATGTGGCGGGGGAGCAGGTTGCTTGCCGGGAAAGCGGTCGGCCAGCAGGGCCTTGATGGTCGAAGGGTGCCGGACGAGCTTGAAGATCGCCTTGGTCAGGCTGTCATATCGCCGCAGTTCGAGCACTTCACGATAGGCGACTTTCTCGGACAAGTGTGCGGCATGCCGTGCCATGGCGGCGCGCTCCTGCCGATTCAGATCGAAGTCACGGGCAATGGCAAGCGAGGCCTCGCGCATCGCCCTGAGATGGGCCACCGAATGGTCGGAACTGAGCGAATCGGAGCGCTGGAGCGCGGCGTAGCCCGAATGCTCAAGCAAGGTGAAGCGCGCACCGAGTGCGAGCATTCTGGCATAAAGCACGAAGTCTTCGCCCAGGCGGCAGGTCTCGTCAAAGCGCAGATTGTGCGCATCGAGAAAGGCCCGCTTCACGACCGGCTTGAGAAAACCCAGCTCGGTCCGATTGGTGCGCCGACCGCCGATATTGGCGTTAACGAAGGTCGCGAAATCGATCGTGCAGGTACGCCCGGCTTCGTTCTGCCCATTCGGCTGCTTGCCAAGGTTTTCCGGGTCCATGCTGAAAAAGATGTTGTCGGCGCACATGTCCCAGCCGTCCTGCGCGAACATGTGCGCGAAACGTTCGGGCATGAACATGTCATCGGCGTCCAGAACCGCGAAATAGGGCGCCTCAGACTTCTCCAGCCCCCGGTTTCGTGCCGCCGAAGGCCCCTGATTGAAGGGCTGCCGGATAAGCGAGAACCGGCTGTCCGACTGGGCTGCCTGCTCGGCCAGCTCGACTGTGTCGTCCGACGAGCAATCGTCGATCACGATCACTTCGGAGACCAGCGATTGCGCCAATGAGCTGGTGACAGCTCGCGAGATCGTAGGGGCCGCGTTGTAGGCAGCAATAATCACCCCGACAGTCGGTACGCCCATTCCCGATTTTTCCCGTCACTCACAGATGCAGCGAGTCAGCGTGTAGCAGACTCGTCGTTTATTTTGTTGGCTTGTAGCCGCTTGCCGCGCTGCACATAAGGTGTCATTCCGCCTCGCCTATGGGAAAGCCAGCCGCCCCGCGTATCGGTTACTTGGTGCACAATCTCAATGACGCTGCAGTCGAGCGGCGCTGTCGCATGTTCGCTCTCGGCGGGGCGACCATGAGCGTGGCCGGTTTCTGCCGCGATGACACCATTTGCGACGCGCTGACTGCACGCGGCGCGCTATCGCTCGGGCAGTCGCGCGATGCGGCGCTGGTCAGCCGGGCATCCGCGACACTGCGCGAGACGATCCTGCATCGGCGGCTGAAAGCGTTTTTCCGCGATTGCGACGTGATCGTCGCCCGCAATCTTGAACAGCTGGCGATCGCCCGTGCCATCGTGGGCCAGCGCCCGCTGGTTTACGAGTGTCTTGATATTCACCGCTCGCTGGTGGGGCAGGGCATGGGAGGGCGCCTTGTGCGCGCGGTCGAAGGGGCGCTGTTGCCCCGGTGCGACCTGCTGATCACCTCGTCGCCTGCGTTCCTGCGCAATCATTTCGACCATCGCCCGCTCAAGGCTCCGGCCCGGCTGGTCGAGAACAAGCTTCTGCCTGCCGCCGGTGAGGCACCGCCGCCGGTCGAGCGGCGTGCTCCGGCGCCGCCATATGTGGTCGGCTGGTTCGGGATGCTCCGTTGCAAACGGACGCTGGCCTTCCTGCAGCAGCTGGTCCGGCGCGGCGAGGGGGCTATCGAGGTGCTGATCGCGGGCAAACCATCGCCCGCGGAATTTCCCGATTTCGAGGGCGAAGTCGGGGCAACGCCGGGGATGACCTATGTCGGCCCCTACAGCTACGCTGACCTGTCGGACCTTTATGGTCGCTGCGATTTCGCCTGGTCGATCGACTGGTTCGAGGAAGGGCTGAACAGCAAGTGGCTGCTGCCGAACAGGCTCTACGAGGCCATTGCCTTCGGCGCGATCCCGATTGCGCTTGGTGATGTCGAGGTGGGGCACTGGCTCGAACGGCACTCGGCTGGCCTGATCGTGAAGGACGGCGAGATGGCGGCGCAGCGTCTGCTTGATCTCGATCCCGCCGAGCTGGCGGAAATGCGCGAGCGCATTGCCGCTATCGACCGGGCCGAGGTTATCTGTGACGAGGCCGAGTGCAGCGATCTGGTGCGGACCATCGCAGGCCTGAGCGCGCAATGAGCGTGCTGGCCGTCATTCCCTGCCTTAACGAGGCCGAGCACCTTGAGGCCTTGCTGACGCAGCTGCTGCGCGACGATGCTATTGCCCGGCTGGTGGTGGCCGATGGCGGCAGCACCGACGGCAGCTGCGCCATCGTGGAGCGCCTGGCGGCCGGAGATGCGCGCCTCGTTTTGCTCGACAATCCCGACCGCATTCAGAGCGCGGGGGTGAACCTTGCGGTCGCCCGCCATGGTGAGGGTATGGACTGGCTCGTGCGGATCGATGCGCACTGCCTCTATCCCGAAGGCTATGTCGGCATCCTCCTCGACAGCGCGCGAGCGAACGGGGCCGATGCGGTGGTCGTGCCGATGGAAACGAAGGGCCAGCGGGGCTGGCAGAGAGCCATCGCCGCGGCGCAGAACAGCGTGCTGGGGACGGGCGGTTCGCCGCATCGACACCTGGGCAGCGGGCGGTTCGTCGATCATGGTCACCATGCGCTGATGCGGGTCGCCGCGTTCCGTGAACTTGGCGGCTATTGCGAGGTCATGCCCTGCAACGAGGATGCCGAATTCGACGTGCGCCAGACGGCACGCGGCCTGCGCATCTGGCTGGAGCCTGCCGCGGCGGTGACCTATTTTCCGCGCCGGTCACTAGGCGCGCTATGGCGGCAATACTGGCGCTATGGCGCGGGCAGGGCGCGTACGGTGAAGCGGCATGGCATCAAGATGAAACCACGCCAACTCGCCCCGGTGGCGATCTCGCTGGCGGTGGCGGCTTGTCCTCTCGCTATGGTGCACTGGATTTTCGCGGTGCCCGCGGCTGCCTGGGCGGCAGCCTGCCTCGGTGTGGGGCTGCTGGTGGGGTTGCGCGCGGGAGGGGGCATGGCCCTCCTTTCGGGCGTGGCCGCGATGGTGATGCATGCCAGCTGGGGCGGCGGTTTTCTGTGCCAGTGGCTCGCGGGAGGGCCGGACGTTGCGCGCTACGGCCTCGCTTCGCCGGGGGCGAGCGCAACGACACGGTAGGTTGGCCATGAAAGCTGAAGGCTGGCGCGCGAGTCCAAGGCGCGCGCCAGCCCAGCGTGTGAGGTCACGTTCGCGGCTTGAGGCGCCGCAACGCCTCGACTGCTTCCGTCAATCGTCGCCGGGGCGGGGCGCGATGGCGCTGGTCGCGCTCATTGCACCACATCCCACGCGACGACAGCGAGAGCGCTGAAAGTGCCGCTGGTGCCTTCGATCTCCAGATCTGAGTCTTCGCTTAGCCCGGTCCATGACGTTGAACCGGCACCGACTATCGACGCGGAAATTGCCAACGAACCTGCCGGAACATCATCACTTGCAGTGGAAATACCAGCGGGGGCTTCACCTATGAACAACGATGCAATCACATGGCTTGGGTTCGTCAGATTAATGGTTGCGTCGCCGTCAGTTGAAACCTGAGTGACATTTGGTGTTGTACTTGCCACGCCTTCCAGCCGGTAGAGCGCAACGCCAAGCCGAACGATAGTCCCCGATAGGCTTACCACGACATCAGCGGTTGTCCCGGTTGGCACGGCGGCAACCCATATTTCGCTCTTGCTGGTATTGCCTCCACCTTCGTTGATTGCCTCAACGGCCAAGCTAGCAGAAACACCCCCGACCGTTACGCCGGTTACTTGCCTGGAAGTGCCAGCAGTACGCCAAGCCAGGCATACCGCGATAAGGCGCGTTGGCGCTTCGGCACCGATGGATAGCGATGGGAATGTGTAGAGATCGAGGTCCGCCGCGTTTTTTGCGCTGTCCGTATAGGTGAGCGAGCTTGGTAAAGTCGCACCCGGCGGCACGCTCTTGTATGGATGATCGCTCGGCAGATTTGCGGTCAGGCCGAATTCGTGCGCGAGCCAGCCTTCGACCGTCTCACGGTTGATGGCCACCATGGAATAACCCAGCGCCTTGGTGGTGAGAGCGAGATTGCGCGTGTCGGTGCCTTCAAAGGCGCAGCCCACGTTCAGACGAGCGCGATCTGTCACCGGGCCTTTGAAGTCAGATAGCGAGCCTGTGCTGGTCCCGGTCGTGAGAATTTCGGTTCCGTCGATCCAGAGGCGGAACGTCTCGGCTACCATGTCCACCTGCGCATGGACGATGCGCGGGGTCGTGAGGCTAGGCAGGTCGGTGAAGTCGAGCAGGGCTCGCGTAGCGGAACCCGTGCCGGAGCCACCGGACTGCACGCACAATTGCATCGTGTTCGGGCCCGCCGTGTAAAGGGCGAGGCCATAGCCGTCATTGGCGAGGGGGTTGCCGATGGTGAGAATGGCATCGGTGCCGGTCGCGCTGGGGTAAGACGCGATGCCATAGACATTCCATTGCGTCCCGACGATGCCGGGCGCATCGAACACCATCACGGCATTCACATCGGTCAGGCCCGCCTGAAACTTGGCAGCGTTGCAGACGTAGAGCTTGTCGTCGTGATAAACGATGCCCTCGATTGCATCCAGTTCGGGCACATCGACAGTCGCGATCAGATCCATGAAGTTGCTGCCGTCGATGGAGTAGATGCTGATCTTCCCGGTGCCGCCACCAGACCCGGACGTGAGGAACAGCGCGCGGCTGGCATGGTCGAAGTAGAGGTGGCCGCGGTCGGTCACGCTGATCGTGCTGCTGTCGATGGTTGCTCCGGTGGCTCTGCTAACCTTGCGGATTGTTGTGCCATCCTGATGGTTCTGCATGACAATGAGCACACCATTCGCCTCGTCGAGCGCGAGCCCGCCGGGGTCGGTAGGGAAGGCGATGTCATCGCCTGTCAGGGTTGTGCCATTCGTCTGGATATGGCGCACATAGCCCTTGGCGGCGAACCACAGCGTGTCATCGCTGGTGTCATAGACCAAGCCCTGCATGGGCTCGCCTTCGCCCGCCCCGTAGATCGGGTCGAGTTCGATGGCTGACAGTCGTGTCGTGAAGTCGGCGCTGAAGTTGATGAGCCGGGGGGCGCTGCCGCCGCCGTGATCGGCTACCCACCAGGTGCCATTGGGCGCGCGGGCAAGCCCGGTGCAGACAACGTCATCGCCAAGGTCATTGATGGAAAGGTGGGTGAAGGAGCGCGCGGTATCCGACAGGATGTCGTTGGTGCCGTCGAAGGCGAGAGCTCCTGCGACTTGCGAGGGCTGTTTGCCCGGGGCCGCCTGCAACAATGTCGCCATGCCAGCGGTGTTCGGCCATGAGCCAACCTTGCCCGCGAGAAGTTCGCGCGCATCCCACATCCAGTGTCCGGGCTGCTGAGGCGACCATGACGACGGCGGGGGAGGAGGCGGCGGCGGCGGCGGCGGCGGGACCTCGCCCGCAACCCGTCTGACCGAGATGAGGTCCAGTGCCAGTGCGTTGCGCATCAATAGAGCCCCACGATGTCGCTTGCTGTGGTGAGCGCCGGATCCAGCTGCGCTGCACGAATGGGCAGGATCGTGCCCGAGGGAACGTTGCGGAGGGTCACTGCGGTGTCGTCGTCGATCGCACGCAGCGCGATATCGCCGCCAGTGCCGATGAATACTGCCTTGGGTGTGCTATTCAGGGGAGCGGACGAAGCGGCGTCGAGCGCCACGAGCGAGCGTGCCGGGTCCGAAACTGAGTCGCTGCTGTTCTTGAAGCGGTCCATGATAAACTCCTGCGGTTGATTCGCGGGAGACGCTAGTCAGTGGCGGTTCATGTAGGAAAGTCATTTTACCATAATGGTTATTTCTCGCCGTCTTGTCTTTGCAGTGGCAGTGCTTGTGCTGACGGCGATCGTGCTCGTGCTGTTTGGCCCGCGAGGCTTGGCCTCGCCGCAATCCGACTGGTGGAGCGCCATGGTCGGCGAGGGCAAGGCAGCCGATGAGGAAGAGGCTCCGCCGCTTGAAGTGATCGTGCGCGAGGCGGAGGAGTTCTCGGCCGACAAGCTCATGCCGATAGAGGCGCAGACGGCCAAGGAGATCAACGATGCCCGGCCGTTCACCAAGCTCGCCAGCGCAGCGGCCGCGCCGTTCAACTCGCGGCTCACCGACGTTGACCGCCAGCGGGCTGCCACCTGTCTGGCTGTTGCCGCGCTCTATGAAGCGGGCGGATCACAGGATGATCAGCGGCCGGTGATGCAGGTCGTGCTCAACCGAGTCCGCCATCCCGCCTGGCCCAACACGGTGTGCGGCGTGGTGTTCCAGGGTGCAGAGCGGGCGACAGGGTGCCAGTTCAGCTTCACTTGCGACGGCTCGATGCTCCGCTGGCGACCGTCGGCGGCAGCCTTGGGACCGGCGACAAGGCTTGCCGAGAAAATGCTCGACAAGGAGGTCGATGAACGCGTGGGCTGGGCCACGCATTATCACACGGACTGGGTGGTGCCCTACTGGAGCGAGAACCTCGACAAACTGACGGCGGTGAAGACGCACCTGTTTTTCCGCTGGAAGGGACTATGGGGCACTGCGCCTGCTTTCCGCGCGCGAGCGTCATTGACCGAACCTCTGGTCAGCCAGCTGGCGGCGCTCGATCCGGCCCATGTGATTGCCGATGTAACTCCCGACGAAGAGGAACTGGCTTTGGGCCTGGCGGACTCCGGCGAACTGGCGGCAGAGGGTGAGGTAACAGGCATCGATGCCATCGGCTATGCGCGCCCGATCGTTCAACCGATGCGATCAGACATGACTCCTGGCCGCTGGGCGCTCGATGCCGTTGCCGCATGCGAGGGCAATGCGGAATGCCGGGTGGTCGGCTGGGCACAGGGAAGCGCGCGGCCTGGGCAGCTCGACAGCGAAGGACTGGCGTCGATGCCGCCCGACCTGATCTATGTTCAGACGCTGAGAGACCGCACGCAGCAGGTCTACTGGAACTGCGCGAAGTGGCAGCGCGCGGGCACCGCACGGTGCATCGCAGGCTCCGAACAGGCGGTCAGCCTGTCGCTGGTGCCGCTTTGATGGGTCAGGTTTGCAGCACGGCCCGGAAATCGTCCTGCAAACAGATGCACGAAAGGCGCCCGGTCTCGTAGGCGCCGGTGTCACAACCGATGCGATTGTGGCGCATCTCGACCGTATCCACGATCGAGTGGCCGTGCACCACGACGGCCCCGTGCCAGGCTTCTGATTCGGTGAACTCCGATCTGATTGAATAGAGGTCTTCCGGGGCCTGCTTGTGGAGCGCCACGCCCGGCCGAACGCCCGCATGGGAGAAGAAATATGATCCGCTGCGGCAGGACGTATCAAGCGACCGGAGAAAGGCCACGTGATCTTCGGGAACCCCGCTCGCCAAACGTTCGGCGAAATCGAATGCGTCTTCGTGTTCGCTTGGCGGATCGATCCCGTAGCTGTGCAAGGTCGCCAGCCCGCCATGCTGCAACCAGGCGGCCTGTGCGTCCGGATTGCCATCGATCGAGGCCAGCATCATGTCCTCGTGGTTGCCGAGCAACATTTTGGCGGCATTGGCTTCGCACAGTTGGGAGACGGTGTTCAGGCAAGCGGCGCTGTCGGGGCCGCGATCAATGACGTCGCCCAGAAACAGCAGCGTGAGGTTATGCGGTGCCGGCTCCAATGTCGGGTAGTGGTCCACGACAAGGCTCAACAGGCGCATGAGAAGGTCCAGTCGCCCATGAACGTCTCCCACGGCATAGATCCGCACGCCTTGCTCGGTGCGCGGCAGCTTTGTGCGGAACGGGTTGAGCATGTTCATGGACGCCGGTATGTCGGTTCGACGATGGGTTGTCAGGTCAAAACTATAGCTTCTTGCTGGCAGATACCAAGCTTGTGACTGATATGACCGACAGCGTTGCGCAGCCAGACGTATCTGTTGCCATCGCTTGCTTCAATGCCATGCCCTATCTGCCCGAGGCGATTGACAGCGCCTTGCAGCAGCGCGGGGTTACGGTCGAAGTCCTTATCGTTGACGATCATGGCTCGGACGACAGCTTCGCCTATGCGCAGCAGCGAGCCGCCTCTGATTCGCGTATTCGGGTGTTTCAAACACCCGAAAATCAGGGGCCGGGCGGCGCGCGAAATATCGCCATCGAGAACATGCGTGGGCGCTGGTATGCGGTGCTGGATAGCGATGACCTGATCGAGCCCGACCGCTTCGCTGCGATGATCGCGTTTAGCGAAAGCCACCAGGCAGATCTGGTTGCCGATGACCTGACGATATTCGGCGAGAACATGCCGACGACACGGTTCCTTGAGGGGGACGCGCTGCTCGATACCGGGGTGATCTCCCTCGATACCTATTTTCGCCATAGCGTGATGTTCGGGAAGCAGCCGAACCTTGGCTTTCTCAAGCCGATCATCCGCCGTTCGGTGTTCGACGATGGCAAACACCGCTACCAGCCGGACCTGCGGATCGGCGAAGATGATGAGCTGATTGCACAGCTCCTGCTCAGCGGTGCCGACTACAGGCTTCTGCCAAGTGCAGGCTACAGGTATCGCAAGCACGAGAACTCGATTTCACATCGGCTTTCTCTGGCCAATGCCCAGCGCATGCTGGTGTCGGAACGCGAATTGCGCGCTGAAGTCGAGCGGAGGGGGCATCTCACCGCTGCCTACCGTCGGCGCTATCGATCGATCGAGCAGGCGGTGGCTTTCACCCAGGCGGTGGAGGCGCTCAAGCAGCGGCGCCCCGGTTCTGCGATTATGGCGATTGCGCGCAATCCAGCGGCTGCCCGACATTTCTGGTTGCCACTTGCGGCTTTGGCCGGGCGCTGGCGCGCGAGATTCGGGAACCAGCCTCGGCCGAAATGAGCGCCGACTGGACCAGCTCAATCCCGCCTATTTGGCTGCCGGAGGTCGCCGTTGCGCAGACTTGTCGTTAACCTTCCGATGCGGGGTAATGGCCCGGCCAGACAACTTGCCCGGACACAGAGAGTGCCCTATTGCCAAGGCCCTGGATGGTCGCACGAGACCGGAAAATGTGAGGATCGCATGCAGAGTTGGCTGAAAGCGGTGGCCCTTCCCGGCCTTGTCGGAGTGGCCTTGCTGAGTGGTTGTGCGGGGAACCTGCCGCCCGCTGCCTCGGATCCTTACGTGGAGCCGACCTATGCCATAGCGCCGGCGGACCGGCTTAGTATCACCGTGTTCGGCGAAGATGCGCTGACGAAAGAGTATGTCGTCACTTCGACGGGCGATATTTCCTTCCCGCTGCTGGGAGACATTCCCGCATCGGGCAAGTCGGCCAGCGAGCTGGCGCAGATTCTGACGACCGAGCTTGCGAACGGCTACCTGAACGACCCTAGGGTCAACGTCGAAGTGCTGAACTATCGGCCTTTCTACGTATTGGGCGAAGTCGGGAACTCGGGCGAATTCACCTACAAGCCGGAACTCACCGCGATGCAGGCCATCGCTGTTGCGGGCGGCTTCACCTATCGCGCCGATCGCAGCAGGGTCTTTATTCGCCGGTCCGGGGATGATCGCGAATATACCTACGATCTGGATAGCGGCCGGGTTGTCTATATCCAGCCGGGCGACACGATCCGCGTGGGCGAACGGTACTTCTAAGGTCGGATAGCGGATGTACGTGACAGAGAGCCGGATGGGGTGATGGCAGCGCATTCGGCGGGCCTTGGCGGGGCGGGTGCGCGCCGCCCCCAATTCCAGATAGACCGCCGCTCGCTCTGGCTCGACACCGTGATCGTCGGCGGGATCTACGCGGCGATCCTGTTCAATCTCGTACTCGGACCGCTTACGGTCATCATCGTCTTCGGTGCCATCTGCGCCTTCTGCCTGCTGAGGTGGGAGCGGCTGCCCGGCGTAGTGCTCGAATGTTGGCCGTTATTTCTTATGCCAGCGATGGTGTTTGTCTCCGCGCTCTGGTCCGACGTGCCATATATCACGCTGCGATATGGGCTGCTCTATGCCATCACGGTGTTCGCCGGAATAATCGTGGGGGCTGGCGCCCATCGATCCTCCTATGTGAACGGCTATTTTTGGGCCTTTGCCATCTACTCCGTCGCATCAATCCTGTTCGGACGTTGGGTCGGATGGGGCGAGGGGCCCGGCGATGCCTATGCGGGGCTGGCCGGATCAAAAAATGCCTCTGGTGATATGGCCGGTCTGGCAACACTCGCCACGATCATGATCATTCACGCGATGATCGTGAGGAGGCGTTGGGCTGCAGTATTTGGCAGCGCGGCCCTGTTGCCAATTGTGGCCTGGCTTCTGTTGTCGAGCCGGGCAACCGGCGCACTGATCGCTACGGTGCTGACATCGGCCTGCATGATTGCCTGGCTTCTTTCAGGGAAGTTCGAACGGCAGGTCAGGGGTGGAATTTTCGTCGGTTTAACGATCGTTGCGGTTGCCGCACTGGTCACCCAGCGGTGGTGGCTGCCGCCAATTTTCGAACTTGTGCTCGAAGCGAGCGGAAAGGACGCGGGCCTGACGGGGCGGAGCGACCTTTGGGTATTCGGCGATCAGCTCATCTCTGAACGGCCTTGGCTAGGCCTAGGATACAACGCATTCTGGCTTCCCGACAATGTGGGCGCTCAATATCTCTTGAACATGATGGGTGTCGACAGCGGGCAAGGCTTCAATTTCCATAATACGGCGATGGAGATCACCGTTCACCTTGGATATGTCGGCCTGGTCCTGACGGGGGTCATGGTTGCGGCAGGGGCCTTCATGCTCCTGTTCAAGTCGCTGAAGTCGCCCAGTCCCTCCAATATCCTTGCCTGCACCCTGCTGTTGTACTTCGCGCTCAAAGTGCCCTTCGAAGTGGTCGGCTTCGGACCGATGCACTTCAGCACTGTGGCGGTATACGGCTTCTTGGCTGTTGGCTTGCGGCGAGAGGGTAATCCCCGCCCGAGGCTGAGCCCATCGCGTCGGCGGCGGGAGCGCGAGCGCATGCTTCGGTGAGCGCGCGATCTATTTGACAATGATCTGCAAACCTTCGATCTCAGCGGCATGAAACACCCTGTGATCTTGGCGACCATGGCAGCAGCAGGCGGCGCTGCGCTTTTCTCTTTCGTTGCGATCGCGGGGGGAAGTACGGCGGATGAGCAAGCTGCCGCGCAGCCGACGCCCAGAGTTATCCCGGAGCGCATTGAAGGTGCCGAGCCGTTCGCCGATGGCTTCGATCGTATGGACAGGCAGATCTGGTCGGTCTCCGACGGGTGGCGAAACGGAGAGTGGGCCATCAATGACTGGCGCCGCTCGCAAGTGCGTTTCGATGGCAAGCTCCATTTGATCCTCGATCGCAAGCACACGAACCTCGCCGAGTTTTCGGGTGGCGAGGTGCAGTCACGGGGCAAGTACGGCCATGGCTACTATGAGGTGAAGATGCGCGCCGCGCCTGCAAGTGGCACGGTATCCGGGTTCTTCACCTATACGGGGCCATCGTTCGGAGACCCCTGGGACGAGATCGACGTTGAAATTCTCGGCGCCAAACCGCGTGAAGTCGCGTTCACCTATTTCCGTGACGGGGAGAAAATCTCCTATCAGCATCCGTTGGATTTCGATGCCACTGCGGCAGAGCACGTTTACGGGTTTGACTGGCAGCCGGGCTACATCCGCTGGTACGTTGATGGTGAGCTGGCGTATGAGGTGACTGGCGAGGGCCTGCCGTTGCCGATCAAGCAGCAGAAGATCATGGTTTCCCTCTGGGGGTCAGAGCAGTTGCGATCCTGGGTCGGGGATTTCGACCCGGCGACATTGCCCACGACCATGACGGTCGATTGCATCTCGTTCTCAGCGGATTTCGCGAGCCGGCCAAGCTGCGGCTGACTTCCGTCGTATCCCACTTATTCGATAACGAGTTAGTCCGTTTGCGCAAATGCGCTTCGGCATGGGCGATGTTACAAAAAGCTAACAGATCGTGCTCTGTCGAGAAATCGAAGAGGTCAGCATGCATACTTGCGGATTTGCCGAAGTGCTCTCCGCCAAGGCAATGCCATGCGGTGCTTCTGAGCGTGTCCACCAGTATAGAATAATGTTCTAGAGGCGAAACCGAGCATGAAATCCTATATTATCACTGGCATCCAGATGAGGAACAAGGGCTCGCAGGCCATGTTCCTTTCCTTGTACTATGCCTTGAAGTCCATCGATAAGGACTGTGAAGTCACCGGTTTTGCCTTCAAGACCGATGGGCCTGAGCAATATGCGTTCAAGCTCCTGCCGCATGACGATTACACGCGTCTTGTCTTCAAGCATAAGCTTGAGAATATTCCTGTTTTCACGCCGTTGCTCACGCGCTTTGCCGGGCTGGTGAGAAAGACCGACAAGTGGAACGGTAAGCTCCCGGAGATGGTCGAGGCGCTGCGCAAGGCGGATGCGATCTTCGATGCGAGCGGCTACACCTTGGGTTCGGGCTGGAGCAAAGGCGCGGGCGAGCGGCTTCTTGAAACGATCAAGATGGCGAAGCGCTACAACACGAAGATCGTCCTGATGCCGCAAAGCTTCGGTCCATTTGACTGGGGCGACGATGATGATGATGCGGAATACCTTGAGAAGGTAAAGCACGAACTCAGCTATTGCTCGAAGGTCTATGCCCGCGAGCAAGAGGGCTATGATTGCCTGAAAGCGCTCGGCCTGAACAACGTCGAGTTGTCCGCTGACATGGTCATAAGGGAGAAGCCATTCCCGACGGCCAATGAGATTCTTGCATCGGGCAATGCGCCGGAAGCGAACTATCCTGAGCGCGGTTCGGTCGGTTTCATTGTGAACGAGAACCTCTTCAGGATCGGTGACCCCGAGGCCGTCCGGAGTCTCTATGCGAGAATTCTGGATAAGCTGATCGACAGCGGTGAGAACGTCTACTTTCTCAACACGTCAACTGCCGACTTGAATCTGACCGAGCAGATTCTGAAAGAAACCAAGGGCAGAGATAAGGTCAAGGTCATCACTGGTGACTACTCCAGCCCGCAATTGATCGATATGATCAGTCGCTTCAAATATGTCGTTGCATCGCGTTATCACTCGATCGTCTTCGCCTACAGGAGCGGTGTTCCGGCTATCATTTTCGGGTGGGCAATCAAATATATGGATCTGGCGGCCCACTTCCAGCAGCAGGACTATGTCTTTGACGTAAGAGATCCGGGGTTCGACAAGATCATCGAGAAAATCGATGGAATGTCACTCAGGCACGAAGAAGAATCTCGTATTATCAAGGAATGTCTTGAGCGGCATCAATTAAAGTCTGTCGTGCAAGATGCTGTCAATGCTTTGAGGGATGACCAGTAATCGTAGTTGGTTCTTTGATATTTTGTCGTGTTGTTTTTCTTTGAAAGAGCCGAAGTTTTTTAATTAACGGTCTGTTTCTCAAGCGCTCACTGCTGTGCCCCAGATTCCTAGGCATGCATGGAGAATGTTTGGACATGAAACCGCTAGTAAAGAAGCTCCTTCCAGAGCAACAGGTTGACCGACTTCGCGATGCCCGGCTCCTTTTCAGGGAGTCGGGTGTCCTTCGCAAGGTCACTTCGGCGCAGACTGCGGGCCTTAAATTTGCGTCGCAGGTAAAGCCGCTGGCCTCGGCATATTACTCGCTGCTTTCAGGGAAATTTCAGCGCGAGGAACGTGCGGTTCTGCTCGGGCGCGCGAAGTACCACGCAGAGCTTCAAGACAACGACGCCAACGTTTTCCTCATGCGTCGCAACGTCCATCGGCTCGAAAAAGGCCTGTTGATGAAGCCCCGGCGTCCGGTCTTCGCAAAGGACTACATCCTCGAAACGGTCAATGTGTATCGCAAGATCGTTGAGCAGCCTGAACGTTCGGATGAACGCTCGCTGGCGTCGCTCCGCTGGGGTTATGACGTTTTAGGCGAGTATTTCCGGGTCGTGGCGCCCGATCCGGTGATCGATCAGGCCCGGCAGGTTTTTGAAAGCTGTCCGGCCCCTGATGGCGTTAGCGCCGGAGATGTGAAGCGTATCCCGTACAAGCGCGACCTTGATCACCACCCGGTCTCTTTCGAGCAGCTGGAACAGCTGTCGATCAAGCGTCGCTCGGTGCGATGGTTCGAGCAGAAGCCTGTTCCCCGGGAACTGCTGGACAAGGCCCTTACGGTGGCCGGGCTCTCGCCGAGTGCCTGCAACCGGCAACCCTATCGGTTTCTCGTCTTCGACGATCCCGAAATGATCGAAACGGTTGCGTCGTTGCCGGGAGGGACCGCGGGCTTCAAGCACAACATTCCGGCGGTGGTGGTGATCCTTGGAACCTGGGATGCCTTCTACAGCGAGAAGGATCGTCACGTGCCCTATATCGACGGGTCACTTGCTGCGATGTCCTTCTCCTATGCTTTGGAAACCCTTGGGTTGGGCGCCTGCATCTTCAACTGGCCGGATATCGAAGCCCACGAGAAGCGCGCGGAGAAGGTGCTGGGCCTTGAGGGGTATGAGCGCCCAATCTTCTTCATGGGTGTGGGCTATCCCGACCCAGAGGCCATGGTTGCCTACTCGCAGAAGCGTCCGCTCGATGTCATGCGCACGTACAATCCCGCGATCCATCCCCTTTGAGCCTTGCCAATGCCGAAGGAGGCAAGGAATTGACCTATCGATTAGCGCCTGAGGGGCTATGTCTATAAGGGTGCGACGTGGAGCGGCATTTGCCGGTTTGCGTGGGTTGTCAGGCGAGGTCGGAAGCATGCATCAGTTGGTCCAACTCGGGGCTGTGGCAGCCTTCGGCGCGATGGCGGTCGTCGCTTGCGACGGAGAGCCGAAAGCGGCCGGCAGCGCGGTCACTGCCGTGCCTGCCGTGGTCGATAGCGATGATGATCGCCCGATCGCCTTTCCTGGTGCCGTGGGATACGGGCGCTTTGCGACCGGCTGGCGCGGCGGTGAGGTCTACTACGTCACCACCCTCGACAACGACGGGCCGGGTAGCTTGCGCGATTGCGTCGAGCACGACGGTGAGGGGCGTGTTTGCGTCTTCGGCATTTCCGGCACGATCGTCGTCGACAGCCAGATAAGGGTCGCATCGAATACCTATATCGCTGGCCAGACCGCACCCGGCGAGGGGGTGCAGGTCAGGCTCGGGGAAGGGCGGAATGCGCCGGTGATGATATTCGAGGCAAACAATGTCTTGATGCGGAACCTCAAGTTTCGACCGGGCCCAAGTCGCACGCCGTCCTCGAGTGTCGACGCGCTTTCGATTGAGAGCAGCTCGAATATCTATGTCGATCGGATGTCGTTGGAATTCGCCACCGATGAAAACCTCGGCGTGGGGATGAAAGATCAGCCAGCCGAAAACATCACGATTGCGCGCAGTATCACTGCGTTGTCACTGGACAAGGCCAACCACCCGAAGGGGCGGCATTCGAAGGGCGCGCTGTTATGTGCCGATTCCGGTGCGAGCAAGGAATGCGGCCGGTTGACCCTCTATGGAAACGTGTTTGCGCACAATCGTGATCGCAACCCGGATATTGCTGCCTCTCCCTTGGGGCCGATCGATATTATCAACAACGTCTTCTACGATGCGACGTCGCAATTCGGTGAATTCCGGAACCTCTACGGTGATACCTGGATCAACTACGTCGGCAACGTGGTCTTGCCTGGGCGAAGCACCAGGGACCGTTCCCCGCCCGCCGCGTTTGAGGTCATCGACGTGGGCAAGGATCGGGGCTTCTCGATCGAGGTCTTCGAACAGGACAATATTCATCTTGCGAGCCGGGCCGATGTGCTGTGTGACCGGTCTGCTTCGCGCAAGATCGCGGATGACGCGGCCTTGCCCTATCTCGCAAGCGAGCCGCATTTGCCCCTCTCAGTGGCGCCCATGCCATCGGATCAGGTGATGGACGCCGTACTGTCCGGCGTCGGCGCGCGCAGCTGGCCTGACAGGGGACTGGATGCGCTGGACGCATCGGTCATCGAGGATGTGCGAACATGCGGCGGTCGGCGGATCAATGATCCGAGCGATGTTGGCGGCTGGCCGGACCTGCCGGTGGTTCGCGGCCCGCTCGACAGCGACAAAGACGGAATGCCGGATGCGTGGGAAGAAGCGCACGAGGGCCTCGATCCTCACGATCCGTCCGACACCTGGCAGGATCGGGACAATAACGGCTGGTCAAACCTCGAAGAGTATTTGAGCCACCTCGCGGGTGATCCGGTCAGCTGAGCGGATTGGGTCGGCGATCCGGGGGCATCGAACCCCCGCTATCTGGAGGCGACTGCTTCCCCGACAATCCGGCTCCATTGATCGGCGATAACGCCGGTGTCGTAGCGAGCCGAAGCCTCTCCCGCGCGGCGCGCAAGCGCCTGCCTCAGATCCGGGTCTTTCAAGAGACTGGCCATGCCGCGGGCCAGCCCGGGCACATCGCCCAGCGGAACGAGTCGCCCGGTGACGCCATCCTCGATCATGTCGGAGACGCCATGTTCGCAGTCAAAAGCGACCACAGGCAGCTTCGCCGCCATCGCCTCCACGATGACATTGGGCCAGCCTTCGTAGGCGGAGGAGAGCACGAAGATATCGGCTGTCTCGACCCATTGCCCCGGTTGCTCTGTCAGGCCGGGCAGGGCGATGCGGTCGTCCAGGCCGAGCCGTGCACGCTGCTGTTCGAGGTCTGCGCGCGCTGAGCCTTCCCCCCAGATCACGAGGTTCCAATCGGGAAAGTCCGCAGCGATCTGGGCGAAGGCATCAATGAGCAGATGGAACTGCTTCTGGTCGGTCAGCCTGCCCACTGCCGTGATGGTGTTGCCCTTGCGCCGATCCTGCCAGCTTTCGGGCAGGTTCACGGGGTTGGGAATAATCGAAGTTCGCGGGCGCTGGCGTTCCGGATAATATTCCGCCGCGCCCTTGGTCATCGTCACGAATGAGAACGCCTTCGGATAGGTATAGGCGCGCGCTGCACGCCAGAAGGCATTGAAGTGCTGAAGAGTCGGATTGTTCCGCTCGGAGATGATGACCGGAATGCGCGATCGGCGGGCTGCCAGAACGGACATCACGTTGGCCTTCGTGAGAAAGCTGATCACAACGTCAGGTTCGAACTCGCGATAGACGCGTTCTAGAGCCTTGATGCGGCGCGCGGTCTGCAGGATCTGCGCCGGCAGGCCGCCGGATGCGGCGGGCAGACCGAGGCGGAAGAGAGCAACTTCATCGGCGAGCGGGTAAAAGGGGCTGAACGCGGGGTCGTCGAAATTGGCGATACCCACCTGGCGGCCCTGTCGCGCCCAGTGGTTCGCTAATGTGGTGACCACGCGCTCGCTGCCACCCGCGCCGAGCGATGGCAGTACGAAGAGAACGCGTGCATCGTCAGCAAGGTGAATTGCCGAATCGGCTGTTCCTGTCTGCTTCATCGCACAGCCTCGCGCCGCTTTGTTTGTCCCATCACGTCTCTACGCCTCTTGTCGCGAGTCTCGGTTTCAGCCGAACGCTGTCCATCGCAGGATATCGGCTTACGGCCTACAGGCCGATGAGGCGCGACGCAGCAGGGAAAACGGACTAACACATTATCGACGATGTGCAGGCAGATGGCCCTCTCTATCAAGGAGCGTTCCCTGGGGGCCCCGCCATTTGGACTGCTCGCAAGGGGTATGGGGTAGGGTTTCGCCAAAATTGCCCGCTGGCGCTTAGCTGAGATTGCATGGCTCACTACCCATCCGAGTGATTGCCATGACTTGCGAATTGGGACATTTCTTGGGTTCGTTGCCGAACACGACGCACGCAAACCGAGAGGTTCTTTGGGTAACTGCGTAAGACTGTCGCAAGCTCGTTCGGCGCCTTGATTGGAAAGTGTCGCATGCCGCTAAAGTTCGAAGACATCGACTTCATCATTATCGGAGCTGGAAAGTCGGCTTCGACCTGGCTGCAGACGCAGCTGCAGGCGGATCCGGCCGTATATATGCCCGGGCCGGAACTTCACTATTTCTCGCGGGAATACAGCCGGGGCGATGATTGGTACCTGTCGCAATTCAGCGACGAGGGGGCCGGGAAGACCGTTGGCGAGAAGTCCAACTCTTACCTTTACGACCCCGAAGGTGCTGCCCGCATCCATCGCGTTCTGCCAAAGGCGAAACTGATTGCGCAGCTGCGCCACCCGGTAGACCGGGCCTATTCCCACTATTGCATGTTGTACCGACGTGGCGATGTCGGCAGCGATATCGCATCCTACCTCGATCCGTCGAAAGGCGAAGATCCGCGGATTTTGGGCGCGGGGCATTACGCTCGGCATTTGCAGAAATACATCGACCAGTTCGGTCGCGATCAGCTTCTCATCACGTTCTACGAAGGCGTTAAGGGCGATCCCGAGCAACAGATGTTGACGGTCCGCTCTTTCCTTGGCTTGCCAGAACGCCCGCTTGCGGAGTGTTCGCGCGGGAAGGCGAAGGACAAAACCGTAGCGGTCGTGCCCGGTCAGCTGCGCAAGCGCTTCGCTTGGGCGAAGCCGCTTGTGAGCCCTCTGCGGGGCACCGCTGCCTTCGAAGCTGTGCGGGGCTCAATCGCGAGCGAGGTCAAGTATCCTCCTCTGTCGGATGACCTGAGGATGCGGCTGCACGAATATTATGACCCCTCCATCGAGGTGTTGGAGAATATGAGTGGCCAGTCGCTCAGTCACTGGCGTGGTCAGATGGTCAACGTCGAGTAAGCGGCGGAGACGCTCGCGGTGAAAGATCGCTCCCTGGCCGAAACAGGGCGGGCGGCGTCGCGGCAGGTGATTATGCCGATTGGCGATATCGGAACATTCCGTATTGTTCATCACACCGCACTTCGGGGTTTGGTTGGTCGGGCTAAGTTTAGCCAGAGAGAGTCTCCTGAGGTGAGCAAGGACTCCATATGAATGGGGATGAAATACGATAATGATGATGATATGTGCTAAATAAGCGACGAACCCACTTTACGAATTGATTCCTGACAACTTAATAGTTCAAGAAATTGCTGAGCCGATTTAGGCGGGTAGGAGGGATCTCGTCCCATGCAGTCGCATCGCACACCACTCAATGCTGAGGTTATGCGCGACGAGCGGAGCTCCGCGCGGCGTACAGTGCGTTTTGCCGCGCCTATCGAAAGTGTTGCAGATCAAACCCCGGCACGCGTCCACGACCTTTCCGAAACCGGACTGAGATTGGAAACCTCCGCCGGGTTTGACATCGGAGAAACGCTGCTCGTGGAGCTGCCCTTCGTAGGGGAGACTGTCGCTCGCGTTATCTGGAACGAAAAGAATTCCTACGGCTGCGAGTTCTTGGCCCCGGTCGGCAAAGCGGCGGTGAGCGCTGCGCTCCTTCGGTCGCGAAATTCTCCGTCGCAGAAAAGCAGCGCGGAGACGGTCAAGGAGCATGACATTGGAACCGACCCATCGCTCGAGCAGTTAGCGGCATGGGCGGTCGAGTTCGGGAAGGCCGAGGGCGGCGATGACGGCTACCGACTGATCGGTTTCCGCAGGTCTGACGAAGGAATCATCAAGGCGCTGGTTGCAAAGGCCAGCTGACCCAATCCGTTCGTCAGAGAGACGCTTTCCCGGGTAGACCTCAGGTGCAAGGTGGAGCGCGCTGCGTGCTGCTCCCACCTCTACCTACCTAAGCCAAGCGGCCAGTCAGTGCACTCTCTGGCGGGGAATTACCGCAGCGGCCTTAGCCGGCCGCTGCAGCACTCTTCATTCCGTCCGTCGCGCTGCCCGAGGTGAGCCCCAGGTTGCCCGCTTCCGAACCATATGCGGAGACAATTTCCGACTGGTTGAGCTCGATACCGTTGTTGACGGCCCAGATTGCGGCCTGCGTACGGTTCTGCGCCCCCAGTTTCCGTAAGATCGCCTTGACGTGGACCTTGACCGTCGCCTCGCTGATATCGAGACGGCCAGCAATGACCTTGTTGGGCGAACCGAGGATCAGATAGCGGAGCGTTTCAATTTCGCGTTCCGACAACAGAGCGATGGCGTCCCGTTCGGGCATCGAGGGCAGCAATCGCCCGGTCCAGCGCGCAGGGAAACCCTTGGCCAGCTCGCTCGGCATTACTTTCTCGCCCAGTTTTACGAGTCTGAGCGACCCGATCAGAGCATCGCAATCGATCCGCTTGACCATATATGCGTCCGAACCGGCCTTGAAGGCCTCGAACATCAGGTCGAAGTCGAATTCATTGCTCAAGATGACGACCTTGGCATCGGGCAGCGACCGCTTGCACACTGCGATTTCGGCAGCAAGGTTGTGATCATCCCCGATGTCCAGGATCACCATTTCCGGTCGGATCTGGTGGTCCCGCAGTTCGGAGAGACCGCGACTTGAGGCGTGAGACCCTACGACGACGAACTCCTCACCATCGAGAATACGCCGCAATCCCTCACGCGCTAGCGCGTTATCGCTTACAACAGCGACTGACACGTGCGACGAGTTTTCCATTTACCAATTCCCCCTTCGAGTATTCGTGTGCGACCCGAAAGTGTCGTGCAGCTAGCCGGAGAGCATTTCTGCCCTACCTCACTTGCCGACCGCATCTCGTTGGAACCCATCTATGGTTGCCTTGGGATTAACCGCAAGGGTGAGGATTCGTCGAGTCCAAAAACTGGACAGTTTGAACGCGTTCCTTACGCCCGGAGCATGGGGGGTTGGCTTGCAAAACGGAATATTTACAAGACCTTACTGATCTTGCCTCACTTTTGCCGCGGTGCACAAAATACTGTGGAGAGAAGCCTTGGGCAGTGCCTGTCCGACCGGAATCGGTGCCAGATTGCGCGCCTGGGGGCGGCGCGATTCACCTTGCCCTTAAGGTTAGGTGCGCTGGCTCAAAATGGTTAACCTATCTCGCGCAGCAGCATGAAGCCTTCAGCGGCAGGCAGGAAGACGGTCGATCCTCTTACGGTCGCCAGCGCTTCAATCGTTTTGAGCGACCTCTCGTCAGGGGAAGCCTTCACCTGGCTTTCGAAGCGGGCAAAGGCTTGCAGCTTCCGTTCGATGGTGTCGCTGATGTCGAAATACACGTTCGGAGCGAAGGTCTCGGTCAGCCCTGGCGCGGCCCAATTGGTTTCCGACAGGGTTTCATAAGCATAGACTCGCCGTGGAGCCTCAGGCCCTCTGGGGCGAGCCGCGACCAGCCCGGCTGTGAATACGAGCTGGTGATCGATATGGATGTCGCCAAGGAAAGGCAGGAAGAGAGTGTCTGGCGCGACGTCCCGCACGATGCCGCCGATTGCCGCGTTCAACTTGGCGCCGGGCAAGGTATCCAGGGCTGCCGCCGGCAGGTCGAGGAAGTGACACTGCGTGACGCCGAGGATCTTGTGCGCCTCGACCAGCTCGGCCCGGACCTGTTCAACCATCTCGTTGGGAAAGGCCGGTTCATAGCCTCGCGTGACCACGGCGACGTGAACTTCCTGTCCGCTGTCGGCAAGACGCGCGATGGTCCCTCCGCAACCCAGAACCTCATCGTCGGGATGGGGGGCGACAATCAGGGTCTTTCCCAGGTGAGCCAAGCTGTTTGTCATGATTGCCCCAATACTATGTGGTTGCGGATCGAGGGGATGTCTTCCCCCTCCCACTCTTCGACGCGGAGCATCCCGTTGCCGGTGATCACGTCGAAATGCCCGTCGCCCAGGCTCACCACCTGTCCGGTAATTGCGTGATGAGCATGATCGGCAATCGGGACAGCCTGCCAGATGACCAGCCGCTTGCCGGCATGGGATGTGAATGCGCCGGGGTATGGCTTGCCGACAGCGCGGATGAGACGGTCGATGTCTTTTGCCGATGCGGACCAATCGATCCGGCCGTCTTCCGGGCCGCGCTTGGCGGCGTATGTGGCGCAGGTTTCGTCCTGTTTCGTGCGAGGGGGCGCGTCGGAAGCGAGCGACCTGATGCTGGCGCGGATCATGGAATCCAGAGCCTGCATGTGTTTTTCATATAGCGTGCGCGCGGTCTCGCGCGGGGCGATATGGAAGAAGCGCTGTTCGAGGATGTCTCCGGAATCCACCCCTTCGTCGACCCAGAACAGGGTGCCGCCGGTGATCTTCTCATCGTTGAGGATGGTCCAGGGAAGGGCCGCCCGGCCTCTCATGCGGGGCAGGGCTGTGGGGTGGTAGCCGATGATACGCTCGGGGGCGAGCTGCCGGAACTCGGGGCCGCAAATCTGCGACCAGCCGACTACGAAGATGTAGTCCGGCTTCTCGGCACCGATTGCCGCGATCGCTTCCGGCTCGTTGATATTTCGGACATGCACCACCGGGATGCCGTGTTCTCGGGCGAGCGGTGCGAGATCGACGAAGTCTGAGTGCCGCTTCGACAGATCCGGCGCCAAGGTCGCCACGACCACCGGCGGGGAGCCTGCATCGATCATCGCGCGCAAGGCCCACAAGGAGCCTTCCACTGCTCCGATGAGTGCAATCCTCATTGTCCTACTTCGCCTTGTGAATAGTTGCCGGCTGGCCTGCCGCATCGGCGGCGGTTGCGCCTGTATTGGCCGTGGAGGCTGCTTGCTCGTCCAGGAGGGCCATCTCCTGCATCAACAGCATATTGACCCTGCGAACATCGTAGACGTCCTCAGCGAGCTTGCGCGATTGTTCGCTCATCTGCCGCACGAGGTTTTCGTCTTCGACCAGCTTTTCCATCGCCTGCGCAAGGCTTTGTGCGTCACGCGGGGTGACCAGGAACCCGTTGACACCGTCTGTTACGGCATCACGACAGCCCGGCATGTCCGTGGTCACGATCGCGCGCCCGACGGCGAGGGATTCGAGAATGGTCCGCGGCAAGCCTTCCCTGTAATAGGTCGGGAGAACAAAGGCATGGCACTTCGCGAGGAAGGCAGGCACGTCGTTGGTCTCGTCGATCAGATCGACCGGATAGTCGCGCTTCAGCTTGGCCAGATCGGCTTCCTGCAAGCCGGTCGGGTTGCTCGGCTCGATCCGTCCGATCAGGCTGAAGCGCACATCGGGATGGCGTGACGCTATCTCCGCAGCCGCCTCGGCATATTCCCACACGCCCTTATCGCGCATCAGGCGGCCGATCATCAGGAAGTGTATCGGGCCTTCTGGCAGCGGGGCATGAACAAACCGCTCGAGATCGACGCCCGAACCCGGCACTTCGAGGACTGGTGAAGACGGATCGACAATCCCGGCCGCGATCATGTCGGCCCGATCATCGGAATTGAAAACGAAGATCCGTTCGGCCTTTTTCAACCCGGAACGATACAAGCGGCAGAACACGCTCTTGAGCAATCGACGGCCCGAAGCCGCCTCGCTGAAGAGATAGCCAAGCCCGGACATCAGCGCGTAATACCGCTTTACGCCGGCCAGACGGCAGGCAATGCCGCCGTAGATAATCGGCTTCTGTGTGTAGGCGACGACCACATCGGGGGCTTCTTCACGAAGCAGTTTTACATAGCCCCGGATCGTGTTGAGGTCCGAAAACAGGTTTGTGCCCGCTCTCGCCATGGGGACGGTGCGAAAGCGCACCCCGATCTCGTCCAGCCTGGCGCGAACCGCCGGGTCGTCATCGGGCGCAACCGCAATGACCTCGTGGCCTGCATTTCGCATTGCCTCGAGCAGTCTTCCGCGGAAATTGATCAGCGAAAACGCCAGGCTGGAAAGCACCACAATTTTCAAGATTGCCCCCTTCTCGGCCCGGCATTACGCTACGCAGGTCCTATGCCTTGTTTGCCAAGACAAGAAAATCTGCATTTGGTCGAATAGGCGAAAGGTCCGTCGCGCCAATCATGAGCGATCGGACGGGCTTTAGAGGAGGAAGGCCTCCTCCTTTTGAGAGCCGCCCTCCTACCCCTTAGGAGCAAGAACCCTCTCCTGGCAGAGAGATATCCCGGACCGGAAACCCTTTTGGCTGATGCTATGATGCGCAAGTGCGCTCGTGCCCGGTAGCCGGTATTCATCAGGCTTGTTGGAGTTCCCAGAGTCATAAACGGCGACGGGGGGAATAGGGCTGAAATATGGCGCAAGCAGAAACAGCAGATGCCGAGACCGCTGAGCAGGCCGTCTCTCGTGGCGATGGCGACCTGCACATCTATGGTGGGGGGCGCCTAACCCGGCTGTCCCGCCGTTTGTCGGCGCGCTTTGGTATCGCCCCGGCCTATCGCTGGAAGAAGGTCATGCGTCTGGCAGGCGTGATGACGCTCGATTTCACGGCAATCGCTGGCGCGCTGCTGCTGTTGCTGCCGTTCGTTCAGAGCCTGATTGGAGCCCACACAAGCGCGATCACGCTCCCGCTTTTTGGCGTGGCGGGAAGTGCTCTTGCCGTGCTCGCCATGTTCCTGACCGGACTGTATGAGCGCAACTGGCGGTTTACGTCGCTCGGCGACTGCTTCTTCCTGAGCTTCAATATTGCCATTGTGATCGGGATCTTCTGGGCGGCGATCTGGTCGTTCTTCGACGTCACGGATACGAGGCAGCTGATATTGCTGGGTATCCTGCATTTCTGTCTTTCCCTGTTGTTTATGCAGGCCATGCGGCTGTCCCGTCGTGCAGCCCTGCGAATTCCGACCTTCTCTTTCAGGCGCGATGCATCGCTGGCCGAACTCGCCGATCGCGAGAAGGTCGTGCTTGTCGGGCGCGCCGAATGGGCGGAATCGGTCGTCAGGATCGTCCGTGCAGACAAGCATTCTTCGATCGCTGTCGTTGGCTGCCTGGTGCCCGAGGCGGATGGGCCAATCTCGCAGCTTCGCGGAGTTCCCGTGCTCGGGTTCCCGGAGCAGCTGCTGTCCGCGGTTGTCGCGCTGGAGGAGCGTTCCAGACGGCCCGATACCGTGATGATGTGCGACGATGCGATCAACCTCAGCTCGCGCGACGTGGCCTCGATAACCCGTCGCACACGTGATCTGGGCATCAAGATCGTGCGTGTTGGAGATGACTGGGGCCATCTGCTGGGGCGCACAAACGGTTCGTCCATTGATAAGCTGACCCCTAGCGCCCTGCTGGGCAGGCGTGAGTTCGAACTGCGCGAAGCGGCTATTTCGCAGCAGGTCGCAGGGGACACGATCCTTGTGACCGGGGCCGGAGGCACGATCGGCGGGGAGCTGGCGAGGCAGCTCGCCGGGTTCAAGCCGAACAAGCTTGTCTTGCTGGATCACAGCGAGTTCAACCTCTACACGATCGAGCGTCAGGTGCGGGAAGCCTTTCCCGAGGTGCCGCTGGCCATTTCCCTTTGCGATATTCGGGACTTTGGCGAAATCAGGCGGGTGTTCGAACGCCATCAGCCGGCCATTGTTTACCATGCCGCTGCGATCAAGCACGTGCCGATCGCCGAGGCCAATGCCTGCGCCGGTGCGCACACCAACATTATCGGGACGAAGAACGTCGCCGATGCCGTGTGTGAGTTTGGTGCCCGCGCGATGGTGCAGGTGAGCACCGACAAGGCCGTGAATCCGGTCGGCATCATGGGCGCAAGCAAGCGGGTGGGCGAGCTCTATGCGCAGTCGCTTGACCTGTGTGGCGTCGACGATCCGGATGCGCCGCGTTTCATGACGACGCGGTTCGGGAACGTCCTGGGGTCTTCCGGCTCGGTGGTTCCCCTGTTCAAGAGCCAGTTGCTTGCAGGCGGGCCGCTGACCGTGACCCACCCCGAAATGAACCGGTTCTTCATGACGGTGCGCGAAGCCGTGCAGCTGATCCTGGAGAGCAGTTCGCGCGCGCTTCAGGACGGTGCGCCACGCGGGCGGATCATGGTGCTCGATATGGGTGAGCCGGTGAAGATCGTCGATCTGGCCCGCCGGATGATACGGCTGCATGGGCTTGAGCCCGACGTCGACATCGAGATCAAATTCACGGGATTGCGCCCCGGCGAGAAACTCTACGAGGAATTGTTTGATACTTGCGAGGTGCAGCAGCCGTCCACGATCCCGGGCATCTTCGAGGCCCAGTCTCATCCGATCCCCTTGCCGCTCATCACCCGCGCGATAGAGCAGATTGCCATTGAGATCGGAAAGGGTAACGATGGGGACGTGAGGCGCATCGCGCACCACCTTACCAGCCTGCCAAGCAGCACATCGACGCTGGCGGGGTTTGTCGCCAACACGCGATCGCTGTTGGGGCGCAACCATCTTAGTGTCGAGGAAGGGTGATCTGATGGCGCAGTTCGCAGGAACGACCACAAGCGAGAATGTGATGGCCCATGAACCGGCCGAGGTGGTGGACACCAAATCGCTCTGGCCGAGGTATGAAACCGACGAAATCGATGCGGTTACCGCGGTGCTGCAATCGGGCAAGGTCAACTCTCTGGTCCACGGAACGGAAAACCACGCGTTCGAAAGCGAATTCGCGCGCTATGTCGGCGTTCCGCATGCCATCGCCGTGAGCAATGGCACCGTTTCCATCGAATTGGCGTTGCGCGCGCTGGGCATCGGTCCCGGCGATGAAGTCATCGTGCCTGCGCGCAGCTTTTTCGCCACGACGAGCGCAGTCGTCGCCGTCGGCGCTCGGCCTGTGTTCGCCGATGTGGAGCGTGACACGCAGAACATCGATCCTGCGTCGGTCGTGCGCATGATCGGCCCGCGTACGCGGGCGATCGTCTGCGTCCATCTTGCCGGTCAGCCTTGCGACATGGGCAGGCTTTGCGACATCGCCGCTGCGAATGGCCTTCGTCTGGTGGAAGACTGCGCCCAGGCGCATGGCGCCACCTGGGAAGGTCGTCAGGTCGGGTCGTTCGGCGATGCTGGCTCCTTCTCGTTCTGCACCGACAAGATCATGTCGACCGGCGGCGAGGGCGGGATGCTGGTCATGCGCGATGAAAAAGTGTGGCGCGCGGCCTGGGCCTATAAGGACCACGGCAAGGACCCCGTTCGCCTTCGTGAACCTTCTTCGGGGGCACCGGGCGAATTCCGCTATCTTCACGATCACTTCGGCAGCAACTTTCGGATGACCGAAATGCAGGCCGCCATCGGCCGCAAGCAGCTGGCCAAGCTCGATGGCTGGCTGGCGCAGCGGCGGGGCAACGCCGAAGCCTTGCTGGCAGAAGCCTGCAAGAGCGAGGCCGTGATGCCCATGCGAGTGCCCGATGAGGCGCAGTCGTCTTACTATAAGGCCTATGTGCGCCTCGACCTCAGCCGTCTTGCGCCGGGGCGTTCCCGCTCGGACATTGTCGCGGACCTTATCGGCGAGGGCATTATGTGCGGAAGCGGCTCGTGCCCGGACATGAGCATGGAGGTCGCGCTTGACGATATTGACTTCAGGCGGGACGGTGACCTTCCAAAGGCCCATCAGCTAGGGCGTGAGACGATCATGTTTCAGGTCGATCACACGCTTTCGCCCACGCAGACCGCCTATGTCGGCCGCCGTCTCGCCGAGATAGCCGACCGGTATTTGCAAGAGTGATGCACTAAACGTTTACTGACTGCGGACGGACGCCGGGCGTGCATGCTCAAAAGGGTTCGTTTCGGTCCATATGCGAGCCGAGCGGTTTCGGCGGATTGAAGACTAGATGAAAGGGATGCTCATGATCAGGATCCATAGAAAAGTTCCTATCCTTATGGCAGCGACCTGCCTGGCTCTGCTGGGAGGGTGCGCGAGCGGGATCGGTGACCTTCCTCCGCTGGAGAGTGTGGCAGCACCAGAGTTGAGGCTCGCTCCGGGTGACAAGGTCCGCATCGCGGTTCAGGATCTGGATTCGATGGACGGGGACTACATCATTGATGAAACGGGCTCGGTCTCGCTTCCCCTGGTCAACCAGGTGGAGGTGGCAGGGCTGTCGTATGTCCAGATGCAAAACGCCATCGCCGATCGCTTGATTGAAGTCGATGTGTTGAAGAATCCGAACGTCACGGTTCAGCCGCTCGAACTGCGGCCGGTTTACATCATGGGCGAAGTCCGCAGCCCGGGCGAATACGCCTTCCGTCAGGGTCTCACCGTGTTTGCTGCCGTATCGATGGCTGGCGGTTACACCTATCGCGCGAAGACCGGCGAAGTTGTCGTCACCCGCTCGATCGGGGATGAGCAGACCACCGGAATCGCTACGGAAGACAGCCCGATCCTGCCCGGTGACCGGATCCGCGTATACGAGCGTTGGTTCTGATGCGGATAGGGAGAGGTCGGCAAGGCGCCAGCATCGCCTTCGCACTGGTGTCGGTCCTGTTTAGCTCGACCAGTGTCTTTGCCCAGAGCACCATTGCTCGGGTCGTCGAGGGTGACGATCCCGAGTACAAGGTCGATCCCATCAAGGTCGGCTCGGTGGACATTTCGCCGCAGGTTCTGGCCGGCGCGACCTATGACAACAACGTCTATGCGAGGCCGGATGGCTCCAAGACTGACGACGTGGCGTTCATCGTGCGGCCCGAGCTGGTTGCCCGGGTCGGCGATCAGAGCCTGCGTTTCCAGCTTGAGAGCTATGGCGAATTCACCCGTTATGCCGATCTGGCGAACGAGAATTCCAATACCTACGGCGTCATCGGAGGTGTTACCTACGGCCCCGATACAAGCAACCAGTTCCATGTCGATGCGGGCTATGCCCGACAGAAGGAAAATCGCGGCGATCCCGAAGCCCGCGACATTGTAGGAGTGGGGCCGCGACTGTTCGACCACACCTTTGCAAACGTCGACTATCGCCGGGTTGGCGGGCGTACACTGTTCTCGGTGGAAGCCTCTTACAGCAACCTGGACGCCACTTCGCCGCTCGATGACGACCGCGATTTCAAGACCTATGTGGGCAGGGCCACGGTTGGGTACCGGGTAAGCGGCCCGATCTTCGCAACGATGACTGGCTACGTGAACGTCAGGGACTTCCGGCTTGAGGCCACCCCGACCACGCCTGACCGCGATGCGACGACCTATGGTGCCCAGGTCGGGGTAAGTTTTGTCGACAGCGAACGCTTTCGCGGGCGCGCCGGGGTCGGTTTTTTCCGCTTCGACCCGCAAGATCCTAGCCTTGAAGGGCGAACAGGGCTCTCTGCCAATGTCTCGCTTACCTACCTGCCCACGCGCAGGACGGCCATTATCGTCGATGTGTTCAACGGCGATGTCGCAACCTCGCGTCGCGGGGCCGGATCGCGTACCGATACGCGCGCTTCGGTGACCGGTCAGGTGCAGATGCGGCACAATCTCTATGGCCGCGCCGGCGTCAGCTACATGCGCAACAAGTTCATCGGAAGCGGTATCGAGGAACGCACTCTCGGGGCCAATATGGCCCTGGAGTTCCTGGCCGGGCGAGGGCTGTCCTTCATTGCCGAGGTTCGGGCGTCGGACCGCCAGAGTGATGACCCGACACAGGAATTCGACCGCGTTCGGACCAGCCTCTCGGCGCGGCTGCGGTTCTAGAGCTCTGGGGCGCTATCAGCGCCCCAGCAGTTCGTCGTAGATGCGCATCACAGAGGTGGTGTGGCGTTCCTTGCTGAACCTGTCGCGTGCC
>CENV01037012.1_pt1 | contig 73672 bp, 77 predicted proteins | sample 530231 | NCBI WGS metagenome assembly CENV01 (sample SAMEA2619815, study PRJEB7988) | marine metagenome | biome: marine biome (ENVO:00000447); feature: surface water layer (ENVO:00002042); material: "saline water (ENVO:00002010), including plankton (ENVO:xxxxxxxx)" | depth 5 m
GGGGCCACCCGCTTGGGTGGCCCCTTTTTATTTGGCACGCCCGTCGGATCGACCTCTCCAGGTTCGACCAACTCGCTTCAAAAGCGAGTCGGCGACGAGCGGCCAAAGGCCGCGAAGCCCCGCAGGGGTGGAAACGGCCAAAAGCCGTTTCCATCAATCCTCTCCTCCACGCCTCTTCCCACCGGCCCACGGCAGGCCGCACCCCGCCTCCCCATCGCGGCTGAAGCCGCTCCTACATACCCACCAAACCGTCACCATTTTTTGCCACAATAGCGTCACCGTTCATCGCCCACGGGGAAACCACCGCATGTTCCGCCGCACCAAAATCGTCGCCACCCTCGGCCCCGCCTCCTCCGATACCGACACCCTCGCCGCGCTGATCGACGCCGGGGTCAACGTGTTCCGCCTCAACTTCTCCCATGGTAGCGCCGACGACCACCGCGCGGTGGCCGCCCGGGTGCGCGATCAGGCGGCGGCCCTGGGCCGCACCGTGGCCCTGCTGGGCGACCTGCAGGGCCCGAAGATCCGCGTGGCCCGGTTCCGGGACGGGCCGGTCAGGCTGCGCGTCGGCGAAGCCTTCGCCATCGACACCGCCCTGGACAAGGACGCCGGCGATGCCAGCGTGGTCGGCACCGACTATGCGGGCCTGGCGCAGGACTGCCGTGAAGGGGATGTTCTGCTGCTCAACGACGGCCTGATACAGCTGGAGGTCACCTCCATCGAGAACACGCGGGTGCATTGCCGCGTCAAGGTGGGCGGCGAGCTGTCCAATAATAAAGGCATCAACCGGCTGGGCGGCGGCCTCAACGCCGAGACCATCACCGACAAGGACCGGCGCGACCTGGTGCTGGCCGCCGAACTGGACCTGGACTTCCTGGCGCTGTCCTTTCCCCGCCACGCGGACGATATCCACCAGGCCCGGGCCCTGTACCGGGACGCCGGCGGCCACGGCGCCATGGTCGCCAAGATCGAGCGGGCCGAGGCGGTGGCCGACCCGGCCACCCTGGATGCGCTGATCCAGGCCTCCGACGGCGCCATGGTGGCGCGGGGGGATCTGGCGGTGGAAATCGGCGACGCGGAACTGGTGGGGGTGCAGAAGCACATTATCCGCCGCGCCCGGGACCTGGACCGGTTCGTGATCACCGCCACGCAGATGATGGAGTCGATGATCCACAGCCCCCAGCCCACCCGCGCCGAGGTGTCGGACGTGGCCAACGCGGTGCTCGACGGCACCGACGCGGTGATGCTGTCGGCGGAAACCGCCGTGGGCGATTACCCGGTGGCCACCGTGCAGGCCATGGACCGCATCATTCTCGGCGCCGAGCGCACCTACCAGAACCGGCCGCCGGCGCACCGGCTGGAACATGCCATGGAGCGCACCGATGAAGCCATTGCCCGGGCCGCCATGCACGTGGCCAACCATCTGGACGGGGTGCGGGCCATCATCGCCATGACCGAAACCGGCACCACCGCGCTGCTGATGTCCCGGGTACGCTCCGGGCTGCCGATCTTCGCGTTCACCCCCAACCCGCGCACCCTGCGGCGGGTCGCCCTCTACCGGGGCGTGGAACCGCTGCGCTTCGACACCACCCTGCCCGCCGACCAGGCCAACCGGGCCGCCATCGCCCATCTGCTGGAGGCCGGCCTGATCGAGCCCCGGGACCGGGTGATTCTTACCAAGGGCGACGCGGTGCGGCAGGGCGGCGGCACCAACACCCTGAAAATCGTCACCGTCGATCAGGTGTGAAGGTTCCCGGTCGACACATCTTGCAACATTTTTCCCGTGGTCCGACCCCGCTGTCCGGGGTCGCGCCATGCCAACCTGAATGAGTGAACACTTGTTTTCTGTTTAAAAAAGATTCTCTTCTTTTTTTCGGTATTCCATTCCACGAAATCGCCCAGAGCGCTTGTATAGCGGAATCAGGGGGGCTCAAAGGCCCGGAAACATCGTCAGCAATTTCTGTCTACCAACAAATGATCCGGAGCCGGCCCATATAGTTAACAGCTGTGCACATTAAGTGCAAAAGACGCTCTTAATACGGCAACGGCCCTTACATACCGCGCGGTATTTTGGTTCTTTACAGTATTGCTTCGCCGACAAAAGGGGCTCTAAGATAGCTCGTGACGACCGGGTGAAGCCTGTATTTTCGGGGCCTTCGCCGAAAGTCTAGTGGACTTGTTCAGCGCGAACGTGTCCGCTCGGGAGACGATGCCCTGGGAAGGGCACATAAAAGAGGGGTTTACGTTCATCGCCCGAAACGGGTCTTTCACCCAGGGGGTGGTGGCCGGTTCCAGGGATGACCGGATTACGGCCCTCGCAATACCAAAACCTCGAAGAACAGGACAAAAACAATGGCACTTAAGTGGACCAAAAACGCTCCGGGAGCGCTGAACAGCAGTGCTGACCAACCCCGCCTTTCCAAACTGACCAAAGCCATCGGCGCGGCCACCGTGTTCGGTGCCATGACCGCTCTGTCTCCGGCAGCCCAGGCGCTGAAAACCGATTTCGGCATGGAATACCGTGCCACCGCCTTCGCCAACCAGATCGATGAAGATGGCCAGGCAAACGGCGGCACCACTGATACCGACACCGGCTTCGGCCACCTGATCCGCATCAAAGGCAACTTCCTGGACGAAGATACCGGCATCTCCGTCTACACCAGTGTGGAAGTGGCCGGTGACCGTTGGGCTGGCGACAACCACGGCGGCGCCGTGAACCCCTCTTTCAACAGCACCAGCCGTGGCGACAACGTGCGTCTGGACCTGGGCTATGTACAGATTCCGGTAGGCCACACCGTATTCCGCGTGGGCCGTCAGGCCACCAGCTACAACAACTGTTTCCTGGTGTGTGACGACCGCCGTGACCGGATCCTGGTGGTTCAGCCGTTCAGCAAGACCACCAGCGTGGTAGCGGGCTACGACCGTCGCTCCGACACCAGCGGCTATCGCAACCAGGATAACGGCGACATGAGCCTGCTGGGTCTGACCACCAAGATCAGCGACTGGAGCGCGGGCATCCTGTGGGTTCAGTGGTACAACAACTACGAAGGCGCGCGTAACCCCGGCTCCAACCCGGACGCCTACCCCCTGTCCAACGTCACCCTGTTCTCCGGTTACCTGGACGGCAGCCTGACCGAAGCACTGGACATGGCCGTGGGCTTCAACCTGTTCACCAACGGCAACGTGGAAACCGGTGCCCCGAATGACGATCGCTTCTTCCAGGAAGACGCACCGTCCGCCTACCTGCGCCTCGGCACCAACCTGGGCATGGTTGATCTGGGCGTGCAGTACGCTGCTACCCGTGACGGCGGCCTGATCTCCCCCGGCTTCGACACCTGGTCCAGCCTGATCAACTCCAACCCGGAAGCCACCCAGAGCGCCAGCAGCATGTACCGCATGGGCGGCACCCTGGGCCTGAAGGACTTCGACGAGGATCTGCTGATCGCTCGCGCCAAGTTCAACGTCACGCCGAAGTTCTCCGTTACCGGCGCGGTTGGCCAGCTGTCCATCGACAACGGCACCAACGACGACGACAGCATGGTGTACGACCTGCAGTTCGCCTACCAGGCCAACAAAGCACTGCGCACCTGGCTGTCCGTGGGCATGATCGAGAAGAACGACGTGGGCACCCTGGCCGGTAACGACCTGGTCGGTGGTGGCCTCGGCACCTTCGCCAACGAAGACGTGAAAGCCGCCAGCCTGAACATGACCGTGAACTTCTAAGTTCGCGGGGCTGTCACTTTCCGACGTGGAAACGGGGCGACCTTGGTCGCCCCGTTTTCTTTTCAGCATCCGTTTTTTCGAAGCGTCTTACGGTACTGGACAAGGCCTCCCTTCCTTGCCCAAACTCTTTTGTCCGCGCTACCGGTTCTTCTGATACGGAAACCCTTTCATGATCAAGTTCAATTCCCGCACCGTTTTGCTTTCCGGCGCCCTCGCCGCTTTCGGCCTGAGCGGCTGCGCGCTTACCGACACCGAGGCGAAGCAGGCCATGGACATCGTCGATAGCCCCACCGCTCTCAATACACCGCAGGCAGAATGGGGCACGCCGTTCTGGGAACGGGGCAATCGCGCCGGTTCCGCCGACGATGGCAAGACGGCCCCCAGCTTTACCCGCCGCGACGCGCCCCTGGCGAACGTGGCCATCGCTCTCGACGACGGGCTGGACGCCACCCTGCCCCGGGCGCTGACCGCCGGCGCCGCGGAGCACGGCATGCTGGTGCTGCCCAAGGGGCTGGTCCAGGACGCCCTCAACAACACCCCCGGCTGCGATGACCTGGCCAGCGAGGCCTGCCGCTCGGCGCTGTCGGTCTATCCCGGCGCGCGCCTGGTGGTACGCATCGACGCCGCCAGCGGCGGCCAGGCTTCGGTACGGGTTTGGGACACCGCGCTGAACAAGGAACTGGAAGAGCGGGTCGCCAATGACGACCAGGGCGCCGCCCGGCTGCTGGAGAGCCTGGGCAACCAGGTAGCGGCGGCGGAGTGGTCCGCCCGCCCGTTCGTGGGCGAGGGCGATGATCTGTACATCGCCGCCGGCCGCGTTAACGGTCTGGCGGAAGGCACTGAACTGGAAGTGCGTGAGCCGGGCCGCGCGGTGCGCTCGCCCACCGGTCAGGTAGTGGCCTGGCGGGCCGGCCAGGTGGTCGGCAAGGCGCGGGTGGCCGAATGGGTCGGCGCCACCCTGTCCCGGGTGGAGTCGGTCAGCGGCACCGCGCTGAGCCCCAAGCACCGCCTGTCCCTGGCGCCCTGAGCGGCTACCCCCCGGCGCCGGGCAACGCTTCCAGCCGGGCCAGCCAACGCTGGCCCCGGTTGGACGCCAGGCCATCCGCCCAGCGGGTGGTTTCCGGCAGCCGGTAACGGGTGGTGCAGTGCATCACCAGATCCAGGGCCCCTTGCAGATCCAACCGGTGCCCCGGTGACACGAACAGCGGCTTGAACCCGGGCCGGGTGCGCAGCACCGCGCCCAGGGTTTCTCCAGCTTGGTTTTCTTTTCCCGCACTCGCCTTACCGGCGCTTGCCCTGCCCGCCATAAGGGGGGTCCATTCCCCGCGCCCTTCCGGCACCGGCCCGTGCCAGCCATACAGCTTCTTCTTGGCCACCCCCACCGTGGGCAGACCGGTAAGCACGCCCAGGTGCGCGGCAATGCCCAGCCGGCGCGGATGGGCCACGCCGTGGCCATCGCACAGCAGCACGTCCGGGAGGGTTTGCAGTTGTTCCAGGGCCTTGAGAATCACCGGACACTCGCGGAACGACAGCAGGCCGGGCACATAGGGAAAGCGCACCGGCAGACGGGCCAGGGCGTAGTCCACCGGCTCCAGGTCCCGATGGCGCAGCACCACGATGGCGGCGCGGGCGGTGTCACGATTCTCGAAGCCCACGTCCACCCCGGCCACGGTGGCCGGGGTCGGCAGGTCCGGTTGCAGCCGCACCTGCCGGGCGGTCTCCAACTGCAGGGCTTTGGCGCGGGCCGGCGTGATCGCCGCCCAGTCCCGTTGCAACTGTTCAGCGCTTATCGGTTCCGCGCTCATGATGGTTGGCCTCTCGCTATCAGCAGCAAAACGCCAGCCTAACATGGGGCCGGACCGGCCCCGGCGGCCGGTGTCAGGCCGGGTCGGCGGCGGCACCAGCGGCGGCCCGCGCCGTGCCGGTCCACAACGGGTGGGGCGCCGCGCGCCGCTGGCGGCGTCCCCTCAGCCCCGCCACCAGCAGCAGGCTGGCGGCCACCGCCCAGAGCGCGCCGTTGACCAGCAGAATGTCCGGGTCCCGCCAGCCACCGAAGCCCTCGAAGGCCCCCTGCACCAGCGGCGCCAGGCCGTACAGGCCCGCGCACAGCAACGGGCCCAGCCGGGCGGTGGTCAACGGCGGCGCCCGGAAGGCGGCGGCCAGGGCGATCAACAGGGTCACCAGGAAGGCGATTCTTTCCGCCGGGGCGGTCCAGGCGGACCAGGGCGAATACAGCACCGGCTTGCTGATCAGGAAGCTCACCGCCAGGCCGGCGATCACGCCAAAGGTCACGCCCAGGGTCAGCCGCAGCATCACGGCGGCGGCCCGGCTCGGGCCCTGGCGGTCGGTGCGCCGCTCGCACCACATGATGTTGCCGGAGAAAAACAGCAGACAGCCCAGCAACGCCAGCACGAAATACAGCAGACGCACCAACAGGCCACCGTAGTCGCCGAAGTGCAACGAATAGACCGGCGCCAGGAAGCGGTCGTTGAGGGTGCGGTTGCCCGGCCCGGTGGTGGTGAGCAGGGCGCCATCGTCGCCGCGCATCACCACATGGGCGTAATGGCCCACGTTGCCGTGCACCGAACCGCCCACGTCCACCACCGCGTTTTCATCGCCGTACTGCCGCAGCTCGATCCAGCCCACCTCCAGCTCCGGCAGGGCCTGTTCGGCCCGGGCCAGGTAGCGGTCCACGCCGGCCATGGCCGTCGGATTACCGCTGGCCTCCGGGGTGGGCCAGGCTTCCGTGGCCTCGGTGAAGGCGCTCTGGAATTGCGGGCCGAACACCAGGCCGCTCATTACCAGCGCCAACAACGCCACGCAGCACATGGCGGCGCCGGTCCAGGCGAAGATCACATGGAAGGGAAAGCTGAGCACGCCCACCAGATTGTGCAGGTTCTTCCAGTAGCGGCGCAGGTTGCCCTGGTGCTTGAGGGCGAAGAGTTCCTTCTTCAGCCGGGACCAGTGGATCAACAGGCCGCCGATCAGGGCGGCGCCATACAGCACCGAGACGATGCCCATCAGGTGGATACCGACCTTGGGCAGGGCCAGCTCGTAGTGCAGTTGGTTGACGAATTCCGACAGCCCGGAGCCTTCCACCGCCAGGTTCTCGCCGGCGTCGTTGAAGTCGCCGGCGTGTTCGGTGCGCCACACCGGCTCACCGTCCACCGTGTCCCGCCAGATCGCCGAGGGGTCGTCACCGGGAATCAGATACATCCTTTGGCCGGCCTCGGGATGGTTGGCGAGCACCGTGTCGAGCAGGGCCTGCAGGCTGGCGTCCCGGGCCGGGCCGGCGTCGTCATGGGCCGGCTCCTGCCAGTGGTGCAACTCATGGTGGAACATGTTCAGGGCACCGGCGAAGAACGCCACGAACAGCGCCAGGCCGGCCAGGATGCCCACCCAGGCGTGCAGGTCGATGTGCCGTTTCAGGGTCGCGGCGCGCATCAGGCTCCCCCATACAGCGAGGTGGTTTGCAGCAACAGCCAGGCCAGGCCGTTGGCCACCAGCAGACCGGCGCCAAGCCGCCAGGGGGTGCGAGCCAACCCGGCCAGCACGATCAACGCCGCCCAGACCAGCAGCGACAGCAGCATCAGCGGCACCAGCCACTGGCGCCAGTCCACCGGCACCGCCGCCGCCAGCAGGCCACACAGCATCATTGCCAGCGGCAGACCCAGCAAGGTGCCCAGCAGGCCTCTCATGGGCGCTCTCCCGCGCCCTGGCGGCGCCCGGGGCGGTAGCCGTCCACCCAGTGGCCGACCATCAGCGCCGGGGCCATGGCCCCCAGGGCGAACACCCACAGCGCCGTGAACAGCCCGACGCCGATGCCCAGTTGCCAGGCCCAGCCGGCGGCGGCGCCGGCCACCAGCACCCCACCGGCGAGCCGGGCGGCCGGCGGCAACGGGCGATACAACGCCCGTTGCTGGCGGTCGGAGAGATACAGAAGAAAGCAGCCGCCGAGCTGCACGGCGAGCAGAAGAAGAGGCATGATGGCGCGCACATAACGATACTGACAATTATTCGCATTTATACGCGCCCGGCACCGCCCGGTCAATCGAGGCGCCGGGGATCGGACGGATCAGAGGTGGTCGCCGAGCGTGGCCAGTTGCGCCTGGGCGGCGGCCACGCCCTCCGCCGCCAGCCGGTCCAGGTCCAGGCGCTCCCGGTCCGGCACCCACACATCGGCGAACAGGGCCGCGTCGGCCACCGCCATTTCCGCGCTGAGCATGGGCAGCTGATGGACGTGGCCGCGCAGTCCGTCGGCCCGGGATACCGCCTCCAGCCAGCCGGCCGGGCGGCGGTGCAAACGCACGCCGGGCAAGGCGCAGTTGTCCACCGGCTCGGCCACCGCGCAATGCAACAGGGCGTCACGCTGATGGCTGACGCCCTGGCGCCACAGCGCCGAGCCGCCGACCACCACCGCCGAGGGGAAAGTACGGGCCAGTGCCAGGCACAGCTGCGCCTCGTCCGGCGGTTCGGCGCCATTCAGCCGCACAAACACCGGCCGGGGCGGCGCCACCTGGCGCACCTGGCCGCTGTCCAGCCAGCGGCCGGCCAGATCCATGGCCGCCTGTTCGTCACCGCCCATTTGCTGCTTGAGGTCGGCCAGGGTGAAGACCGCCGGGAGCGGCGGGTGCCCGGATTCGCCGCTCACGGGTCCATGATCCGTGAACTGCCCTCGCTGAACCCCAGCCAGCCACGCACCCGGGCCGTCCGGCTCAGCACCCAGCACACCACCGCCACGCGGCCGGCTTCCTCGGCCAGCTGGCGGCGTTCATCGCGCAACAGCTCCACCTCCGCCAGCAGGCGTTCCCGGCTGGCCCGCAAATCCGCCACCCAGGGTCCCGCCGCCAACCCCAGGGTCAGCAGGCGCCCCTGGCAGTCTTCCATCTGCGCGGCATAGGCCCGGTCCACCACGCTGTAGGCGCTGAGACGCTGCACGCCGGCGCGGCGCGCGCAGCGGTGCCCGGGGCGGGCATGGCGGGCGCCACCGAGCCAGGTTCCCAGCCGCCGCAGCAGCCGCCACCACAGCGGGCGGTGATCGGCGCCACGCAAATACTGGCCCCAGGCCCGCAGGCGGGCGATATCGTGACGCAATTCCCGGATTCTCTGGTGGCGGCCCCGGCCGGGGGAGCCGGCGCCGGCACGATACACCAGCAGGTATTCGGTAAGCGCCACGATGCGGTTCTCCACCGCCTCAATGGCCAGACACGTCCGTTTCCTCGGACCTGCCCATTTCACCTGGGAACCCATCGAACGACTCCTTGTTGATTGCTTCGGCGGGTGGGGCGGGTGCCGCCGGCTCGGACCTTCTACTGTAGCCAGCCTGCCGCGCCATACCAAAGAAGCAATGAGTCAATTTTGAGTGAACGGATGTAGTGGAATGTATCGGCTTCGCCATGGGCCCCTCTGAACGCAAAAAGGCCGCCGGGCGATTCACCCCCAGCGGCCTTTTATCAATCGTCCTGATTGGCTCGCCATCCATGGCGAGAGTCCTTTTTTTACCGGCTGTCCCGGCGCGACGCATTTCCATTTTATCGCGGTCGGCGCGCCACCGTCCCTGGCGGCGGGAGCAGGCTACAACCTTACTGGTTGTCGCCGTCCACGGCTTCGCCCATTTCCTTACCGGCGTCCTTGGTATCTTCCCAGGCGTCATCCACATTTTCGCCTGCTTGTTCCATCGGGCCCTGCCCGGTGACTTCATCAACGGCGTTATCCGCCTTTTCACCGGCTTTTTCCATCGGACCTTGCTGATCACAGCCTGCCAGGCCAAGCATGGTGCCAAACAGAAGAACCACAAGTCCTTTGCTGAACGTACGCATAGTCACTCCTCGACGTGTCGTTGACGTTGGAAAGGAATCTATCCGCGTCGGCGCCGGATGAACAGGGCGGGCGCTTTGATTTTCCTCTATTTTACGAACAAGATGGAGGCTCCGCCGCGATCTTGGTGGATAGGTGTTCGCGTCCGGTGTTGCTATTATCGGGTGAGAACGGATCCGGCGAGAGGGGATCGGGTGAATAAGAATCGGATGAAAAAGCATCCGGTGAATAAGAAAGGAGCGGCAGTGAAAACAATCAGCCGGACTTCGGGGGGGCTGGCCCGCCTGGCCACCCTGCTTGGCGGGGAAATCACCGACACCGTGCAGGAAATGCACGGCGCCATCGCGCATCCGTTCAACCGGGGCAGACTGCCCGCCACGCTGGTCTACGACATGATCCGCTATGGCTTCCGGCAGGCCGGCAACGCCGTGCATCTGGTGCAACACGCCACCCACGCCGAAACCCCGGCGGCCGGGCATCCGGACCTGCAGAGCATCGTCAACGGCGTGTTCGGTCAGTTGCTGGCGGCCCGCGACAGCCACTACGCGCTGCCCATGACCATGCTGCCCGGCCCGCCCTCCCTGGAACGGAGCACCCTGGTGCTGATGGTGCACGGCCTGTGCCTCAACGAGGGCTGCTGGGACAACCCCGCCGCCAGCGACTTCCAGCGCTGGGCCGGCCCGGCCCTGGATGCCCATACCCGCACCCTGCGTTACAACACCGGGCTGCATATTTCCGAGAATGGCCGCGACCTGGCCGATCTGCTGGCCGCCACCGCCCTGCCGGAACGGGTGGTGCTGGTGGGCCACAGCATGGGCGGCCTGGTGGCGCGCAGCGCCCTGCACCAGGGCCGCGCCCGGGGCGATGCCTGGGTGGACAAGGTCAGCCACCTGGCCTGCCTGGGGGCGCCCCACCAGGGGGCCATGCTGGAGCGGCTGGGCAATCAGGCCAATCGCCTGCTCGGCCTGACGCCTTACTCCCGGCCGCTGATGCGGCTGGGCAATCTGCGCTCGGACGGTATTCGTGACCTGCGTTTCGGCTATGTGGTGGAGGATCAGTGGCGCGACCGGCCCCTGGACGAGCCCCGCCCCAGCCTGAAGGTGCCTCTGGACGACCGGGTCGAGCAGCTGTTCCTGGCCGGCAGCCTCAGCGAGGAAGGCAACGACGCGCCGGTGGGGGACTGGCTGGTGCGGGTGGACAGCGCCCTGGCCGAGCGGCTCTACCCGGACGCCGCCAACCTGACCCGCCGGCTGCTCCACCGCCTCGGCCATATGGCCATGCTGGAAGACCCGCGCACCTACGACTGCCTCAAGGAGTGGCTGCTCGCCCGATGACCCTTTGCTGTTTGTGTGGCCATGCCGGCGCCGACCTGTTCGCCACCGTGGAGGGGCGGCGCTATTTGCGCTGCCCGCAATGCCGGCTGACGTTTCTCAGCCGCGACCAGCTGCCGGACCGGAGCCAGGAGAAGCAGCAGTACGACCTGCACGAAAACGACCCGGACGACCCCGGCTACCGGCGCTTTCTGGATCAGGTGGCGGCGCCGCTGACGGCCCGCCTGCCGGCCGGCGCCCGGGGGCTGGATTTCGGCTGTGGGCCGGGCCCGGCGCTGGCCCGCATGCTGGAGGAAGCGGGTTTCACCATGCGCCTGTGGGACCCGATCTACGCGGACCAGCCGGCGGTATTGGCGGACCAGTACGATTTCGTCACCTGCACCGAGGTGCTTGAGCATCTGCATCAGCCGGAGCGGGAATGGGCGCGCTTTCAAACCCTGGTGGCGCCGGGAGGCTGGCTGGCGGTGATGACCCGCTTCCTGGTGGACGACGGGCATTTCCCCCGCTGGCACTATCGCCGGGACCCCACCCATGTGTGCTTCTGGCAGCCGCACACCTTTGAGTGGCTGGCGCGCCGGGACGGCTGGGAGGTGGTCTGGCTGGATAATCCGGTGGCGTTACTGAGGCGGGGAAAAGCCGGGCAGCGGCAAGGGGCGCCGGCCGAGGCGGCAACGGCGTGAACGTGGCGGTGCCCGCCGGCGGTTAACCGGCCAGCAGCAGGGCCGCCAGCACCGCCAACAGCGCCACGGGCACGATCACCAAAAGGGCTCGCGCCACGCGGCGCAGCCAGTAGGAACACATCATAAAGGGCCTCCGAAGGTCCGACTGTAGACCGACCTTCACGTGCTCTTCATGCGCCGAACGTCTTAGAGAGACGTTTTTTTTCAATATGTATCAGGGAATCTCGACGGCGGTCACATCCCGCAGCCAGAACTGCATGGTCTTTTCGGTCTGTTCCTCGTCCCCCAGGTCGCGCCAGGGGAAGCGGGTGATCAGCCGCGGCTCGGCCTGGTAGCCCCGTTTGCGCCAGAACGGTTCCAGGGACCGGTAATCCCGGGGCCGCCGGGGATGGTCATGGTCGCGGACCACGGCGCAAAACGTGGTGAAGTCGAAGCCGAAATCGCGGGCGTACAGTTCCCGCAGATCGAAGAAGCGATGGCCCACGCCCTCGCCCCGATACTCGGGCAACAGCACCGATTCGCCAAAATAGAACACCCGCTCCGGGGCCGGCCCGTGGGCCCGGAACGGGGTCTGGAATTCCGGGTCCGCGTCCATCAGCGGCAGCGCCGTGGCGGCGCCGATCAGACGGTTGTATTCCAGGGCCAGCACGAACAGGCTCTGCTCGGAGCGGGCGTAACGGTCCAGGTAATCCCGCTCGTAAACCGGTGAACCGTCGTACAGGTAGGGGTAGTCGCGGAACACGCGAATGCGCAGGTCCGCCAGTTCATCCAGCCAGGGCTCCACCGCGATGCCGCTGACCGGCCGAATCTCCACTGCCGACATGATGTTCTCCCGGGGCCCGCCAATGATGATGGCCCCGATGCTAGCCGGATCACCGGGCGCGGTCACCCACCCACGTCAATCTTTGGTATACCGGCGGGCTTTGGTATACCGGCGGGCTTTAGCGAATCAGCAGGGCCAGGCCGGCCAGCAGCAGCACCGAAAACAACACCTGACGAAAGCGACGCTCATCGACCCGGTGGTGCAGCGCCTCTCCCAGCAGAATGCCCAGCAGCACCACCGGCACCAGCGCCAGCAGATGTGGCCATTGCGCCAGCAGGGCACCGTCCAGCAGGAAACCGACGGTGAGCAGCAGGTTGAGGCTGAACCAGACCAGCACCAGGGTGGCGCGGAAGCGGCTCTTGTCCAGCTGCACGCCGCTCAGGGCGTACACCAGCAACGGCCCCCCGGAGGCGAACAGGCCATGGGTGAGGCCCGCCATCAGCATCCAGAAGCGGCTCCACAGCGGGCCGTGGGCGGCCACCGCGGTGGCACGGTGCAACCGCCACAGCTCACGCACGCTGAACGCCACCACCAGAGCGCCGAACAGCCACTGGGCACCGTGCCCCAGGGCCGGCCGCGCCAGAAAACCCGCCAGGGTGCCCAGCGCCATCATCGGCAGGATGCCGGTGAGCAGCAGGCGCCAATCCACCAGCCGCCGGTACCGCAGGCTCATATAGCCGCTGAGCAGCAGATTGAGCGGCACCAGCACCGGCATCAGCTGGCTCAGCGGCAGCACCAGGGCGCTCAGCGACAGGGCGATAACGATGGAGCCGAAGCCGGTCATCGCTTCGGTGGTGTAGGCCAGCAACACGAACAGGGCCACCAGGGCCCAGGGCGAGGTCAGAACATCCAGCATTCAGTGATCCAGTTCACCGGCGAAACGGCGGCGCATCAGCCGATGATACAGGTCCGGCGCCAGCCGCCACAGCAGGCTGGCCAACAGTGTGAAGCGATCCGGAAACAGGCGTCGGCGGCCGGCGGCCAGGGCATCGAGAATGCGCGCCGCCATCCAGTCCGCGTCGCGCACCCGCCCCACCGAGGAGCGGGCATGGGCCGCCGGCCGGCCGTCAAAACCCAGGGCGTTGCGTTCGATGGGGGTGGCGAGAAAACTGGGGTAAACCATCAGCACGCCAATGCCATCGTCGGCCACTTCGCCCCGCAACACCTCGAAAAACTGGGCCAGCGCCGCCTTGGCGCTGCAATAGCCGGCCCGCCCCAGCACCGGCATCCAGCCCGCCATGGAGCCGATATTGACGACCGTGCCACGCGCCGCGCGCAGCGCCGGCAGCAGGCCCAGGGTGAGCGCCACCGGCGCTTCCCAGTCCACCGCCATGACCTGGCGAAACACCGCCATCTCGGTGCGCGCCGCCGCCGACCGGTGGGTGATGCCGGCGTTGTTGACCAACACGTCCAGGGGCTGGTCACGGAGCGTCGCCACCAGCCGGTCCCGGGCCTCGGCGTCGGTGAGGTCCAGGGCGAAGTGCCGCAGCCGTTCGGTGTCCACGCCGGCCAGGCGGGCGCTCCTTTCCGCCAGTGCCTGGCCGTCCCGGTCCACCAGGATCAGCCGCCAGCCCCGTTGCCAGGCGGCCCGGGCCAGGGCCCAGCCCAGGCCGGAGGCGGCGCCGGTGATCAGCATGGTGCTCATAACCGCCCCCGGGCGCGGGCCTGTTCGATGAAAAAGCGGAAGGTCTCCTCCGAGGTTTTTCGCGGCCGGTAACCAAACTCCTGCTTGAGGCGGCGGTTGTCGAGCACCGGCCGGTAACGCAGGAAGTTCACCTTCTCCGGCGAGTGACCGGTGAGCCGCAGACGCTTGCCCACCGCCAGGGCCCCGGCCAGCAGCCAGGCCGGCACCACCCGCAGGGGTTTGCCCAGCAACGCCGCCACCCGCTGGATCGGCAGGGCGCCGTCGCCGGCCAGGTTGTAGACGCCCCGGGCGCCGGTGTCGATGCCATGGAGAATGGCGCCCACCACATCCTGGTCCCAGATAAACACGAACGGTGAATCGGAGCCGGCGATGGCCAGCACCCGGCGGCCCTCGAACAGGGCGGTGATCTGATTGTGGGTGGTGGCGCCGAGTACCGTGCCCGGGCGCAGGATCAACTGCCCCAGTCGCGGGTGGTCATGCCGATAGCGGGCCAGCAGCTCCTCCACCTGGCGCTTGTGGTCGGAATAGGCGAATTCCGGGTTGCCGCGCAGGGGGGCGTCCTCGTCCAGCCAGGGCGGATTGTCCGCGTGGTAGCCGTAGGCGGCCCCTGAGCTGGTGACGATCAGTTGTTCCACGCCGTTGGCCACGCAGGCCTCCAGCACATTGCGGGTGCCGTTCACATCGATGTCGTGGTCCCGGGCCCGGTCGCCGGAGTCCTCCAGCACCGCCGCCAGATGCACCACCACCCGGGTGCCCTGCTCGGCCATCCACCGACCCAGGGCCGGGTCGCGGATATCGCCCTGGCGGCATTCGAACGGCAGGCCTTCCGGCACCCGCACATCCAGGCCCAGCACCTGGTGGTGGGCGGCCAGCCGCTCGCCCAGCTGGCGGCCGATGTAGCCGGCGGCGCCGGTGATCAGAATGCGGCTCATGGCGTGGTCTCCCCGGCCCGGTCACCGGCGCTGCGTGACCACAGCAGCGACAGCAGCAGGCCACTGACCAGATGCCAGACACCCCAGAACCCGGCGATCAGGATCATGCCCGCCGCCTGGGGGAAGAAGGTGAACAGGATGGACAGCCCCAGCCCGGAATTCTGGATGCCCACCTCCAGGGTCACCGCCCGCCGGTCCGCCCGGCTGAGCCCCACCGCCAGCCCGGCCAGGGCGCCCAGGGCCAGCGCCAGGGCATTCTGCCCGATCACCAGGGCAACGATGCGGTCCGCGTTGGCCAGGAACACGTCCATGTTTTTGCCAAAGGCGATGCCGACAAAGGCCAGCAGCACCAGCAGGGTAAACACCCGCATGGGTTTCTGGGCGGCGTCGGCGAAGCGCGGATAGTGTTTGCCCACCACCATGCCCAGCAGCAGCGGTACCGCCAGCACCGTCCCCACCAGCAGCAGAATGCCGGTGCTGTCCAGGGCGATGTCGGTGACCAGCTCGCGGGTGTTCGGGTTGAGCCAGCCGTAGAAGGCGAAGTTGAGCGGCGTCAGCACCGTGGCGGCCAGGCTGGATACCGCGGTCATGCTCACCGACACCGCCACATTGGCCCGCGCCAGCCAGGTCATGATGTTGGAGAAGGTGCCGCCGGGACAGGACGCCACCAGGATCATGCCCAGGGCCAGTTGCGGGTCCACGTCCAGCCACCAGGTGGTGGCGCAGGTCAGCGCCGGCAGCAGCAGAAACTGGGCCAGCAGGCCCGCCAGTGGCGCCGCCGGCCTGACCAGCACACGCTTGAAGTCGTCGGCGCGCAACGACAGGGAGACCCCGAACATCATGCAGGCCAGGATGCCGTTGAGCGCGATCAGGCTGCCGGTGTTGAAATCAACGGTGCTCTGCACCCCTCCTCCTTGCCGGCGCGGGCGCCGGGCATGTTGTTATTGTTCGGCGCGGAGCGCGCGCACGTGGTCGGCCACCGCCACCCGGTAACTGTCCTTGTGGACGTAGTAGGCCATGCGCGCCAGTTTCAGATACTGGTAGCCGCCGTCCAGGTTCCGGCCGGCCCGTTCCCACTTGAGGCGGCGCAGTTCCAGGGCCGCCGGGTGCCCCTCGGCCAGGCGGCGCAGGTACAGCGCCGCCAGCTCCGCCTGTTCGTTGCGCCCTTCCCAGCCCAGGCCGGCGGCCTCGATCATGCCCATCATCAACAGATCGTCGCGCTCCGGATGGAACAGGTTCAGGTACAGCCGGGGCGCATCGCCGTGCCAGTTCAGGTGGGCGGCGTCGATGTAGGGGTAATCCAACTTGTAGCCGGTGGCCATCAGGATCAGGTCGTAGTCGGCCCGCTCGCCGTCGCTGAAGGTGACGGTGTGGCCGTCCACCGCCCGCAGGTCCCGGCGCGGGGTGATGTCGCCGTGGCCCAGGTGGTGCAGCACCAGGGAGTTGACCACCGGATGGGATTCGTACATCCGGTAGTCCGGGTCCGGCAGGCCGTAGTCACTGGGCCGCCCCACGATCAGGCGGATCAGCCGCGCATCCAGCCACTGCTTGAGCCGGCGCGGCAGCTTCAGCTTGCCGCCCAGGGTGTCGGCGGGCCGGCCACCGATGAACTTGGGCAGGAAGTAGTAGCCCCGGCGCACCGACAGGTCCACGCGGGCGGCCTGGTGCACCGCGTCCACCGCCATGTCGCAGGCGGAGTTGCCGCAGCCGACGATCAGCACCCGCTTGTCCCGGAACTGGTCCGCCCGGCGGTACTGGCTGGCGTGCAGTAGCTCGCCGTCGAAGCGGCCCGGCAGCGTCGGCAGATTGGCGGTGTGCAGGGTGCCGCTGGCGATCAGCACCGCGTCGAAATGGCGGGTATCGCTGACCCCGCCGGTTTCGGCGGTCAGTTGCCAGCCGCCGCCGGGGGCCGGCGCCAGGGCGGTGACCCGGGTGGCGAAGCGGTAGTGGCGGCGCAGGTCGAAGTGCTCCGCGTAGTCGCGGAAGTAGCGCTTCAGTTCCGAGTGGTGGGGGTAGGCGGCCACCGACTCGTCCATGGGAAATTCCCGGAACTCGGTCATCCGCTTGGAGGAGATCAGGTGGGCGCTCTGGTAGACGGTGCTGTGCGGGTTATCGATGTCCCACAAGCCGCCCACGTCGTCGTGCAGCTCGTAGCCCACGAACGGCAGCCCCTGCTTTTGCAAATTACGGGCGGTGGCCAGGCCCATGGGGCCGGCTCCGATCACTGCGTACATGCTTGCTCCGGTTTATTGTTATGCTTTCAGGTTAGCCAGGGCCCACCCGCCGGGCACGGCTTATTCGTGACCAACCACCGGTTAATTCAGGACAGGCACCCTGTCCCCCACAACCCGCGGGAGCGGCTTCAACGGCCAGCGCCATGACCCATACGCCCACGGTTACCGTCCATTTCTCCCAGGCCATCGTCCAGGCGGCCCGCCGGCTGGGCCTGCGCCTGCCCGAGGAATGGGCCACCCCGGCGGACCGGGAGCGGGTGGACCTGGCGCACCAGGACCGGCTCTGGGAGCACTTCTGCCAGGCCGCCGGCGACCCGCTGGTGGGGCTGGATCTGGGCCTGGCCCTGCAGGTCGGGCATCTGGATACCGCCGGCATGATCCTGATGAGTTGCGAGACCGTGGGCGAAGCCCTGGAGAGCCTGCTGGACTACCACCCGATTGTCGGCGAGGGCGGGGATTTCCAGGTCGCCGAGGAACAGGGCCAGGTGGCGGTGCGCTACCACCCGCGCTATGCCACCCGCCGCCCGGAGCGGGTGGAAGCGGTGCTCGCCAGCCTGCTCAACCTGAGCCGTTGGAGCACCGGCGAGGCATTCCGCGCCCGCGGGCTGACCCTGTGCCACGAGCCCCTGGATCAACCCGGCCGCTACCAGGACAAGCTGGGGGTGCCGGTGGTGTTCCGGGCGCCGGATAACGCGCTGCTGTTCGACGCCGACCAGTTGGGGCTGCCGCTGGTGCACGCCAATCCGGCGCTCTGCCGCCATCTGCGCGGGCTCGCCGATGAGCTGCTGGAACGGCTCGACCACCGTTCGCTGGGCGCCCGGGTGAGCACTTTGATCCGGGAGAATCCCGGCTGGGGGAAGGAGCGGATCGCCGACCAGCTGGGCATCAGCGGCCGGCATCTGATCCGCAAGCTGGCCGAGGAAGGCACCAGCTTCAAACTGCTGCGCGACACCCTGCTGCGGGAGCGCGCGGAACAGGCGCTGCGTCAGGGCCGCCGGGTGGCCGACCTGGCCGGCGAACTGGGCTTTTCCGACGAGAGCGCCTTTACCAAGGCCTTCAAGCGCTGGACCGGCGAGACGCCGGCCCGGTTTCGCCGTGAGGAACCCTCTTAAACCGCCGCCAGGGCCTGTTCGATGTCCGCCAGGATATCGTCGATGTGCTCGATGCCGATGGACAGCCGCACCAGGTCGGCGCTGACGCCGGCGGTACGCAGCTCTTCATCGTTGAGCTGACGGTGGGTGGTGGTGGCCGGGTGGCAGGCCAGGGACTTGGCGTCGCCGATGTTCACCAGGCGCTTGACCATGCCCAGTGCGTCGATAAAGCGGGCACCGGCGTCGCGGCCACCCTGGATGCCGAAGCTGAGGATCGAGGCCGGCACGCCGCCGTCCATGTAGCGCTGGGCCAGGGCGTGGTCCCGGTCGCTGTCCAGGCCGGCGAAGTTCACCCATTCCACTTTCTCGTGGTCGCGCAGGTAGCGGGCCACTTTCATGGCGTTTTCGCAGTGGCGCTCCATGCGCAGGCTCAGGGTCTCGATGCCCTGCAGCAGCAGGAAGGCATTCATCGGCGACAAAGCACCACCGGTGCTGCGCAGCGGCACCACCCGGGCGCGGCCAATGAAAGCAGCTTCGCCCATGGCCTCGGTGTAGACCACGCCGTGGTAGCTGGGGTCCGGCTCGTTGAATTGCTTGAAGCGCGGGTTGTCCTTCCACGGGAAACGGCCGGAATCGACGATGGCGCCACCCACGGTGGTGCCGTGGCCGCCCATGTATTTGGTCAGGGAGTGCACCACGATGTCGGCGCCGTGCTCGAAGGGACGGCACAGGGCCGGGGTGGCCACGGTGTTGTCGACGATCAGCGGCACGCCGGCGTCGTGGGCGACCTTGGCCAGGCCGGCCAGGTCCACGATGTTGCCCGCCGGGTTGCCCACGGACTCGCAGAAAACCGCCTTGGTGTTGTCGTCGATGGCGGCGGCGATGGCATCCAGATCACGGCCATCGGCCATGTTCACGGTGATGCCCATGTTCGGCAGGGTGTGGGCGAACAGGTTGTAGGTGCCGCCGTACAGCTGGCTCACCGAGACGATGTTGTCGCCGGCCCGGGCCAGGGTCTGGATGGCGGCGGTGATGGCGGCCATGCCGGAGGCCATGGCCAGGGCACCGATACCGCCTTCCAGTTGCGCCACCCGCTCCTCCAGCACCGCGTTGGTGGGGTTCATGATGCGGGTGTAGATGTTGCCCGGCACTTTCAGGTCGAACAGGTCGGCGCCGTGCTGGGTGTCGTCAAAGTAGTAGCTGGTGGTCTGATAGACCGGCACCGCCACGGAGTGGGTTTCCGGGTCACCGGCGAAGCCGCCATGGATGGCGATCGTTTCTCGTTTCATCAGGGTCCTCACTGCTTTTCTGTTGTTTGAGCGGCTCAGTTATTTGAGCGGCGGCTCCGGCCAGAAACCGAAGTCGCGGGGCAGGTCGTTCAGATCCGTGTCGAACACCGGGTCCCGCTTTTCCAGGAAGGCGGTGAAGCCGTCCTTGCCGTCCCAAAACTCATTGGCGCGGTAGATCATACTGGTTTCCACCGCATGGGCACGCATCGGATGCTCGAACGCAGGATTGCGCCACAGCATCTGCTTGGCCAGGGCCACCGATACCGGCGAGCTCTTGGCCACCAGTTTCAGGGCCAGCTCGCGGGCCGCGTCGAGCACCGATTCCTTGTCGTGGAGGCTGCGGAACAGGCCCGCCTCCAGGCCTTCCTCGGCGAGGAAGATATCGCCACTGTAGACCCACTCCAGGGCCTTGTGCATGGGCACCAGCCGGGGCAGGAACCAGGACGAACAGGCTTCCGGGGTGAGCCCGCGCTGGCTGAACACAAAGCCGATCTTGGCGCCGTGGGCGGCGAGCCGGAAATCCATCGGCAGGGTCATGGTGATACCGACGCCCACGGCGGCGCCGTTAAGAGCGCCGATCACCGGCTTGCGGCAATTGAAAATGGCCAGGGACACCTCGCCGCCGGAATCGCGGATGGTGTCCAGGGGCGGCGTTTCGCCCTCCGCGTGGTCGTAGCCGAACACATGGCCGCCGTCCTCCGGCTGCATTTCCATGCCAGCGCAAAAGGCGCGCCCGGCGCCGGTGACGATCAACGCGCGCACATCGTTGTCCCGGTCCGCCTCGCCGAAGGCGTGCACCAGTTCGTCCTTCATGCGCAGGGTAAAGGCGTTCAGCCGGTCCGGGCGGTTCAGGGTGATGGTGACGATGCCGTCCGCCAGATCGGTCTGGATGTGCTGGTAGTCCATGGGGGCTCCCCGGGTTGTTCCGTTATGCCGGGTCCAGGTGCTCGACCCGGACGGGAAAGGCCCTAGCATAGCGGGAAGGGAGGGTATCGAACATGGCGCGCAGGGTGCGGTTGAGATGGGGCTGGTCGTAGAAGCCGGCGGCCAGGGCCAGATCGGTGAGGCTCATGCCGTCGCGCCACAGGGTCAGCGCCCGCTGACATTTGAGATGCAGCTGGAAACGCTTCAGGTTCACCCCCAGTTCTTCCCGGAACAGATGGCGGAAGCGGGACTCCGACAGCCCCACCGCCGCCGCCAGTTCGGCGCCGCCCACCTCGCCGTCGCCACGGCGCAGGCACAGGCAGGCGGCGCGGATACGCTCGTCCAGGGGGCGCGGTTCACCGGCTTCCAGGGCGGCGCGCAGGGCCAGGGCGCCGGCCGCCGACGGGGCCGCCACCAGAGCGTTCAGGGCGGCGGCCACCTCACCGTGGGCGGCCAGGGAAAACTCGCCGCCGGGCCCCTGCAGGCGCAGCGCCCGCCAGGCCCGGTGATCCGGGTCCAGGTGCAGCACCGCCACCGGCCCGTCGCTGCTCAATGCCTGCTCCACATCCGGCGCCGCCCACACCGCCTCGGCGGTGAGCCCGTGGCCGGCCAGCTGCACCCGGATCGGCGCGGTCAGCCCCACCAGCAGCGATGCCGCCACATGCCGGTGGGGCCGGTTGTGCAGGTGCGGCGCCAGCATGCACCAGCCACCTTCCCACAGATACAGGGGTGATCGGTGCACGCTCACGTCTCAGGAAGTTTTGCCGCCGTGACCCGGGGTGTGGCTCAGGCCCAGCTTGTACGGCAGCTCCAGGCTGACGAACACCGGCCCCACCAGCAGAAACACCAGGTCATCCAGGAAAGAGGGCTTCTTGCCTTCCACCTTGTGGCCCCAGACCTGCACCACCCAGGCACCCAGCCAGACCGCCAGGGCGCTCCAGCCCAGCGACAGGGCACTGCGGTCGACGGTGGTGATCAGCCACAGGGACACCAGCAGCCAGCCCAGCATCAGCAGCGACACGCCCAGGGACAGGCGCGCGTAGAAAGGCATGCAGGCCAGCGCCAGCAGGGTACCGCCATTGACCCAGTAGGCGGCGGCGCCCTCCAGGCCCAGCCACTGACCCACCGGGATCAGCCAGAACAGGCCCAGGGTGGCGACGAAGATGATCGGCACGCAAACAATATGCACCCACTGATTGACCGGGTGACGGTGGCTTTCGCCGTAGTCGGCGAGAAAGGTGGCGAGATCACGCATGGCACGCACTCCTTTTTGTTATTGGTCCAGTAACACTAGCGTGCCAATTCCAACCAAACTTGTACGAAGCGGTCAGGCGCGCCGGCTGGCATTGAGCGCGCGCAAAACCATGCGCCGGGTCAACAGCCCGACCAGGCGGCCGTGCTCGCCGTCGAGCACCGGATAGATCTTCGGCTTCTGCTTGACCATCATGCCGGCCACGTCCACCACCGAATCGTTCTCGCGCACGGTCAGCGGCTGGTCGTGCATCAGCTCCTCCACCCGCGGCGAGCCCTCCTGGTGGTAGCTGGCCACCAGCAGGCGGCGCAGGCAGTCCTGCTCGGAAACGAAGCCGATCACCCGGCGCTCGCCGTCCACCACCGGCAGGCCGCTGAAGCGGCTCTGCAGCAGGGTGGCCACCACCGAGGTCAGCTCGGTGCCCTCCTGGATCGCCAGGGGGTGGCTCACCATCAAATCCTTCACCAGCAATGAAGCCATCCCGTTTCTCCTCACCTTTATGCGTACCGTTGCGAAGACTGGTCTCTCCGCGAAGACAGGTTCCTCCGCAACGACTATAGCACCCGGACCGTGGCGCTGGCGCGCCCCGGATGACGCCCGGCACCCCGGCCCATACAATGTCCGCAAACCAAGGCAAAGGACGCAGCATGGGGTTTTCCTGGACCCGGGCGCCACGGGATGTGCTTGAAGCGCTCCGGTCGTTCTACGGTATCACCGACACCACCACCTTCAATCTGGCCGGCAACGGCCTGGCCCTGCTGGTCGGGGTGCTGCTGTTCGTGCTGCTGGCCAAGGGCAGCCAGCGCGCCCGGGGCGGCCTGCTGGCGCTGCACGCCCGGGTGCTGCAACTGGGCAGCGAGCGGCGCTGGCTGTGGAACCTGAGCCGTCTGGTGGCGGGCCTGGCGCCGCTGCTGCCGTGGCTGATCCTGGCCCTGGCCATCGCCCTGGTGGAGCCGCTGCTGGGGGCTTCCGAGTCCACCCGCTGGCTGGTGCGGGCGCTGCCGGTGGCCAAGCTGTATGTGCTGTTCGGCCTGCAACGATTGGTGGGTGAGTGGCTGATTCTGCGCGTGGCCCAGGGCGCCGGCCATTACATGCAGGGCGACCAGGCGGAACAGGCGGAGCGCCGCGCCCGCCGCCTGTCGCTGGTGCTGTTGCTGCCCTGGGCCCTGTTCCTGGTGGTCGCCCAGGTGCGTCCGGAGGGCCCGGTGCACGGCGCTCTGGCGGCGTTGGTGGCGCTGTCCCTGTACGCCGCCGTGGGGCGCTTGCTGGCGCCCCGGGCGGAGGACTATGTGCTGTGCCTGCAGAGCATCCTGCCCTCGCGGCTGGACCCGATTGCCGAGACGCTGCTGCGCCGGGGCCTGTTCCACTGGACCGCGCCCCTTTTGCTGCCGGTGGCGCTGGTGTATTTCGCCACCCGCTACCTGGACCGGCTGTTCGCCGGCTTCGACACCTATCTGCGCCTCAAGGCCCGCTGGTTCCGGCTGCGCAACCGGAGCGAGGACGATGAAGACGGCGAGGTGGACGACAGCCAGGCGGCCCGGGACTACCAGCGCTGGTTCGCCGCCGAACTGCCCGACGACGAGTCGGCGCCCTTTATCGACACCGGCCTGCTGGAGGCCATGGGCAAGTCGATCCGCCGCTGGCGGGAGGACCGCACCGACGAGAACACCCTGCTGGTGGCCGGCGAAAAGGGCGCCGGCAAGAGCCTGGCCGCCGGGCGCCTGGTGGCGGGCCTGGCCAAGGACGATCCGCAGCTGCGCGTGGTGTCCCTGCGGGTGCCACCGAAAACCGTGTCGCCGGAGGCGCTCACCGAACTGATCGCCGAGGCGCTGGGGGAGGATCTGACCGAGGGCCCGGCCAGCCTGGTCAAGGCCGACGCCGACCGGCCGCCCACCCTGCTGGTGCTGGACGAATGCCAGAACGTGTTCCTGTCACGGATCGGCGGCCTGGACGGTTGGCGCACCCTGCTGCGCCTTACCAATGCCCGTCTCGACAATCTGTTCTGGCTGATCCTGCTCAACAACCAGAGCTGGGCCTATCTGTGCAATGTGTTCGGCCGCGAGTATCAGTTCCGCAATGCCCTCAAGGTGAAACGCTGGAGCCCGGCGGAGATTCGCTCGCTGATTCTGTCGCGCCATCACCGCAGCGGGCTGCGGCTGCGCTACGACGAGGTGCTGCTGTCGTCCCGGGGACCGGACGCGGGCAATGTGCGGAACGCGGAGCAGCGCTATTTCAGCCTGCTGTGGGACGCCTGCCGGGGCAATCCGATGACCGCCCTGAAACTGTGGCAGACCTCGGTGAAGGTGAGCCGGCGGGAAGTGCTGGTGGGACTGCCGTCGCTGCCGCCCAGCTCCGCCATGGACAAGGCCGGCGAGAACCTGCTGTTCGTGTACGCCGCCATCGCCACCCACGAGAACCTGTCCGGCGACGAAATCCAGACGGTTACCCACCTTTCCGAAAACGTGGTGCGCTACGCGCTCAAGGCCGGCTTCGACGCGGGCTTTATCCGCGCCAGCGAGGAAGATGGCCGCTACCGTCTGGTGCCGCTGTGGTACCACGCCATGATCACTCACCTGAACAGGAAGAACCTGCTCCATGAATGAAAGCGGTGATCTGGTCAGCGATCTGGCCACGGTGCTGGATCTGTTCGATGTTTCCGTGCTGGCGCTGCTGGCCCTGGGCGGCGTTTGCCTGTGGGCGCTGAACTGGGGCATCCAGCACCTGGGGCATTCGCTGATGGACCGAGTGCCAGCGCGGCGCTTTCTGATCCTTCAGCTGACCACCCTGATCGGCTTCGCCATCTACACCCTGGGCACCGGCGCTTTGATTCTGGGGGTGCTCAACCCGCCCCGGGAGTTCATTCTGGCCGCCGCCGGCTCCATCGCCGTGGCCCTGGGCTTCGCCCTCAAGGACGTGGCCGCGTCCCTGGTGGCCGGCCTGCTGTTGCTGTTCGACCGGCCGTTTCAGGTGGGTGACCGGGTCACCTTCGACGATACTTATGGCGAGATCGTGTCCATCGGGCTGCGGGCGGTGCGCGTGCAAACCCTGGACGACAATCTGGTGACCATCCCCAACTCCCGCTTCATCACCGACGTGGTGGCCTCCGGCAACAGCGGTGAGCTGGACATGATGGTGGTGACGGATTTCCACGTGGGCCTGGACGCGGACCTGCAGGCGGCCCGGGACATTATCGAGGAGGTGATCGTCACCAGCCGCTATGCGTTTCTGAAAAAGCCGGTGACCTTCGCCATCGAGGAGGTGGCGGTGGCGGAATACCTGGCCGTGCGTCTGCGCGCCAAGGCCTATGTGCTCGACGTGCGCTACGAAAAAGCGTTCCAGAGTGATGTGGTGCTGCGGGTAACCGGTCTGTTCCGGGAGCGGGGCATTGCCCGCCCCCGGGAATTGCGAGGGGAAAGCGCCTAGGCGGCGTCGGCCAGCTCCGGGCGGCCGAGCATGGCGGCCAGCTTTTTCAAAGCCTGCTGGCGAACCGCGCGGCTGTCCTTTTTCTCCGGGTGGAAGCCCGGCTTGTAATAGGACACGTAGGAGCGGCCCAGGCGACGCAGCCAGCCCGGTTTGCCGAGCAGCCAGTTAACGCCGTTGGCCACCGAGCGCAGGTCGGCCTTGTCGTCCATGCCCTGGCGCAGGGTGATGTAGTGGTAGATGGTGAAGCCGATGAATTCCACCGTGGTGAAGGCCATCTCCGAGGTGCGCACCCAGTAGCTGTCCACCTGGTCGCGGTAGACATCGAAGGCCACCGCCTTGTGCTCGCTCTCCTCGATGGCGTGCCACAGCCACAGCGGCACCATGCGCTCGTCCATGCCTTCCAGAAACTCCGGCTCTTCCAGCATCAGCTCGGCGAGCATGGCGGTGAAGTGCTCCAGGGCGCAGGTCTTGGCCAGTTGCCGCTCCGGCGAAAATTTCTTGGCGATCCACTTCAGGCCTTCATGGACCTGGTCGTGCACCTTGCGGGTGGGCACGCCCTTGTTTTCCATGAATTCGTTGAAGTGTTCATGCTCGTTGCCGTGGTGCGCTTCCTGGCCGATAAAACCCTTTACCCGTTCGCGCAGGTCCGGGTCGGTGATGTTCTTCTGGTAGTGACGCACGGAGCGCACGAAGAAACGCTCACCTTCCGGGAAGGTGCAGGACAGGGCGGTCAGCAGCAAGGTCTTGAACTGATCGCCACCGAACCAGTAACGCGGCATCTCCGGGTCGAAGGAGAAATCCATCCGACGCGGCTGGATCTCACTCTTGTTAGTGCGTCGAACCGGGGCTTGAGCATTCATGGCGGCACCTTTCTGAAACAGCGATTCATATAACAGCGATTGATATGCCCGCAATATGCGTCCTCGGCCAGCGCCGGGCCAGTGCAAGTCGCGCCATTTTCGGGCGCCAACACGGCCCGCGCGGCCCGGCGGGCATCACGCCGTTTCGCCATCCGGCCGGATTCCATAGGCCAGGGTATAGAGCACCGGCACCACGATCAGGGTGAGCACGGTGGCGAACCCCAGGCCGAACATGATCACCGCCGCCATGGATTTGAAGAACGCATCGAACAACAACGGCACCATGCCGAGAATGGTGGTTACCGCCGCCATGCACACCGGCCGCACCCGGGTCACGGAGGCATGAATCACCGCGTCCAGCGGCGCATTGCCAGCGTCGCTTTCCAGTTTGATCTGTTCCACCAGCACGATGCCGTTTTTCACCAGCATGCCACTCAAACTGAGAAAGCCGAGCAACGCCATGAAACTGAACGGCGCGTTGAACACCAGCAAACCGATGGTGACGCCGATGATCGCCAGCGGCACCGTGGCCCAGATCACCAACGGCTGGCGCAGGCTGTCGAACAGCAGAATGGTGATGATGAACATCAGCAGGTACCCCATCGGCACGCTGGCGAACACCGCCGCCTGGGCATCCTTGGTAAGTTCGTATTCGCCACCCCAGCTCAGCTCATAGCCCCTCGGCAACGGCAGCGCCTCGATCTCGGGACGGATGCGCCGCAATACCTGGTCGCCGGTTTCATCGCCGAGGATATCCGGCTCGGCCTGCACGGTGAGGGTGCGCTTGCGGTCACGGCGCATGATCAGGCCATCCTCCAGCTCCGTTTCGAAGCCGGACACCAATTGCCGGATGGCGATGTAATCCTCGAACACCCGGGACCAGACCTGCACCTGATTCAGGTTATCGGCGCCCAGACGTTCATCCGCCGGCGGCCGCGCCATGATCGGCAGCAAATCCGCGCCGTCCCGGTACAGCCCCACCTGCACGCCGGAAAAGTTCATCGCCAGGGCCTGTTCCAGGTCATCCCGGGTGACGCCGGTACGGCGCGCCTCGGCCTGCTCGAAGCGCGGCACGATCACCTTCTCCCGTTCCCGCCAATCATGGCGAATCGCTTGCAGGCCCGGGTCCCGGTGCATGATCTCCTTCACCTTTACCGCCAGGCCGCGCAGCACGTCCGGGTCCGGCCCGGACAGGCGCGCCTCGATGGTGGCGCTGGCGGTGGGGCCGATCATCAGGCGTTTCATTTTGATAAAAGCGGACGGGTGGGTTTCCGGCAACCGCTCCTGGAGCCCGGCGATCACGCCGTCGATGTTGTCCCGTTCATCCACCTTCACGATCAACTGGGCATAGGACGGGTAACGGCGCTCGGGAAAATACGGCAGCATGAAACGCTGGGCGCCCTGGCCGATGGTGCTGGTCACCGAGGTGACATGGTCGGTTTCCAGCAGGGACGCTTCCAGTTTCTCCACCCCTTCGCGGGTGGCGCGGATATCGCTGCCCTGGGGCAGCCAGTAGTCGAGCAGGAAGATCGGCGTGTTGGAGGGCGGGAAAAACGACTGTTTCACCAGCCCGAAGCCGACCACCGCCGCCACCAGCAGCACGCACATGAACACCAGGGTCAGCACCCGATGATGAATCGAGCGGTGCAACATTCCCCGATAGATTTGAAAGAAGCGGCCCTTATAGGGATCTTCGCCGGCGTCGTCGCCCTCTTCAGCCGCCCGGTCGGCGGAGAACAGCAGGTTGGCGAAAAACGGCGTCAGCGTAATCGCCACCACCCAGCTCAACAGCAGCGACACCAGCAGCACCCAGAACAGGCTGTTGGTGAATTCCCCGGAGGCGTCACTGGACAGCCCGATGGGCGCGAACGCGGTAATCGCGATCACGGTGGCGCCGAGCAACGGCCAGGCGGTCTGGCGGACGATCTCCGCCGCCGCCGCCACCTTGGTGAGACCCCGTTTCATGCCCACCAGAATGCCCTCGGTGATAACGATGGCGTTGTCCACCAGCATACCCAGGGCGATGATCAGCGCGCCCAGGGAAATGCGCTGCAGCTCGATGCCCATGATCGCCATGGCGATAAAGGTGCCAAAGATAGTGAGCAACAGAATGCCGCCCATCAGCACCCCGGAGCGCAGGCCCATGAACAGCAGCAACACGCCGATGACGATCATCACCGCCTGACCCAGGTTCCACAGGAAGGCGCTTACCGAGGCGTCCACTTCGGCGGGCTGATCGTACACCGTGGACAGCTCCATGCCGGCGGGCTGCCGGTAGGACAGCTGGTCCAGGCGGTCGCGCACCCGCGTGCCCACGTCCACCACGTTAACCCCGGGCGCGAAGGAGATGCCCAGGGTCAGCGCCGGCTTGCCGGCGTGCCGGTAAAGATGGTCCGGGACCTCCCGGTAGCCGCGCTTGATCTCCGCCACGTCGCTCAGATACACCAGCTGTTCGGCGCCGGGGTCGGAGATCAGCAGGTCACCCAGGCTTTCCACCGAGGTGAAGGCGCCATCCGGAGCGATCCGGATGCGCTCGTCACCGACCCGCACCAGGCCGGCGGGATTGACCTGATTCTGGGTGCCCAACAGGGAAAAAATCCGATCCGGGCTGATGCCCAGATTGGCCAGGCGGTTGCGCGAAAGGTCGATAAAAACCTGTTCCTGGCGCTGGCCGGCGATCTGCACCCGGCCCACGCCGTCGACCAGCACCAGCTCCCGGGTCAGCACGTCCGCGTAGTTCTTCAGGTCCTGGTAGCTGTAGCCGTCGCCGGTGAGCGCCAGCATGATGCCGTAGACATCGCCAAAATCATCCAGCACCTGGATGCCGCCGGCCCCCGGCGGCAATTGCGACTGGATGTCGTGGGTCTTGCGGCGCAGCTCGTCCCAGATCTGCTTGAGGTCCTTTTCCCGATAGATCGGTTTCATTTCCACGGTGATCTGGGACAGCCCCGCGCTGGATATGGAAGTGACATAGTCCACGTAGGGCAGCGTCTGGATTTCCTTCTCCACCGCCAGCGTGACTTCCTCCTCCACCTCCAGGGCGGACGCCCCCGGGTAGGGGGTATTGACCAGCGCGGTCTTCAAGGTGAATTCCGGGTCTTCCAACTGCCCCAGCCGGGTGAAACTGACCAGGCCACCGACCAGCAACACCACCGCGAACAACCAGCTGACGACCCGATGCCGGACCGCGTATTCGGCGATACTCATCACAGACCCCGCTCACGGGTCAGTTCTCGCACCGCCTGCCCCTCCTCCAGGCGGTGCACGCCGGCGCTCACCACCTGGTCGCCGACCTTCAAGCCATCGACGATTTCCACACCGGAGCCGGAGATCTCGCCCAGGGTCACGGTTTCCGCATGGACGGTGCCGGCCTCCTGGTCCAAGCGCCAGACCCAGGCGCCTTCCTGGCCATCCTGATTGAACACGGCGGCCACCGGTATGCGGAGCCGGGACCGTTGTTCGCCGTTCAGCTGGTCCTTGCCGACCCGCACTTCCGCGCTCATTCCCGGCAGCACCGACAGATCCTCGGGCACCGGCAGCGTGACCACCACGAAGTAAGCCTGGGTGGCCCCGGAGCGGGCCTCATGCTCCCGGTAGACGGCGGGGAAACGCCGCTCCGGCAGGGCCGGGAAAATCACCTCCGCCTGGAAGCTCTGGTCCAGCGGCGCCGCCCGGGCGATAAAGCTCTGCGGAACGGAGAAGCGCACATCGATGGTGGCGCTGCTCTGCAGGTGGATGACCGTTTCCCGGGCCTGTACGAATTGATGGTTTTCCTGTTCGGTGCTCGCCACCACGCCATCGTAGGGCGCCACCAGGCGGGTGTAGGACAGGTTGTCCCGGGCCAGCTTGTAGGCCGAACGGGCCTGTTGATAGCGGCTGGACAGGCGGTCCAGTTCGGACTCGGCGATCACCCCCCGTTCCGCCAGCGCCTGCCCGCGCCGGTAGTTTTTTTCCGCCAGTTCCGCGTCCGCCTGGCTGCGATCCAGTTCATTCTGGAAATCCCGGGGGTCCAGGCGGGCCAGCAGCTGCCCTTTCTTGACCTGCTCGCCATCCTTCACCGGCAGTTCCACCAGCTCGCCGGAAACGCGAAACGCCAGTTGCGAGCGTTCCGTGGCCATCACCCGGCCGGGAAAGCTGCGCCCGCCATCCTCGCCACGGTCCACGGTGGCCAGCTTCACCGGTACCGGCCCGGCCTTTTCCCGAGGCGGCGGCTCGCCGCAGCCGGCCAGCGCCAGCACCGCCAAAGCAACACTCCCGATTGCCCCGATCACCCTGCTCATCAATACCTTCCTTCTTATTACGGCCCACACCGACTGCGTGGCGAATTAACAGAACCAGGCAGTACAATAAATCGAAGAATGGTCGAGGACAAGCCGGAAGGGCCTGCGCCAGAGCCCATGCGGCCATTGAAAACCGGAAAAACAGGGGCCAGGGACAGGGCCCGTCAGCGGCAAACCCAGCGCGCACAATGAAAAAGGCCGGCGAAGCGCCGGCCGGGAAGGTAGGGGGTGAGACGGACTCAGTCGCCCAGGTGGGCGGACAGCATCCAGGCCGCCTTTTCGTGGATCTCGATACGGTCACTGGCGATGGCGGCGGACCCTTCGTCCTCGTGCTGGCCGGCCAGTTTCAGCACCTTGTTGGCGCGCTCCGCCACGGTCCGGTGGTCCTCGGTCAGGGTTCTGAGCATCTCGGTGGCGTCCGGATCGCCTTCCGCGTCCTTGACCGTGGACAGCTTGGCGTAGGCCGCGTAGCTGCCCGGCGCCTTGCTGCCCAGAGCGCGGATACGCTCGGCGATAGTGTCCACCGCCGTGGCCAGCTCGGTGTATTGCTGCTCGAACAACAGGTGCAGGCTGTGGAACATGGGGCCGGTCACGTTCCAATGATAATTGTGGGTTTTCAGGTACAGGGTGTAGCTTTCGGCCAGCAGCTTGCTCAACTCGTCGGCCACTTCCTTACTGTGCTCGATCATGGCGGTACCTCCTTGAAGAGTTGGAAGGGGGCCTCCATTGAAGGCCTCCGTTATCAGGTTATACAAGATCATGGGGGCCAGGGCAGCGGATCGGAACCCGGGCCGGGACTATCGCCTCGATAACTTTACAACATGACGGGCACCGGCAATGATGCGCCCTTCCCGATGCACAAAAGCCGACCTACAGGCGTTTATCAACCAGGAGCAGGCATTGACCTCAAACCCGGCCACCACGGTGCCCGACTATTCGCCGGTGGAGGAACTCCTCAACAGCCTCACCCATGGCATCGGCCTGGTGCTCAGCATCGTCGGCACCATTGTTCTGGTGGTGTCCGCCAGCCGGCTGGGCGATCCCTGGAAGATCGTCAGCTTCAGCGTGTTCGGCGCCACCCTGGCGCTGCTCTACGGGGCCAGCATGCTCTACCACGCCAGCCGCGCGCCGCGCAGCCGGGCGATCTACAAGATGCTCGACCACTGCGCCATCTTCGCGCTGATCGCCGGCACCTACACCCCGTTCCTGCTGGTCAATATGCGCGGCCCGGTGGGCTGGACCCTGTTCGGTGTGATCTGGGGCCTGGCGGCCACCGGCATCGTTCTGAAACTGGTGTTCGGCAATCGCTACAAGCTGGCCCGGGTGGGCATCTACCTGGCCATGGGCTGGCTGGTGCTGTTCGCCTCCGGTGAACTGGTGGACAGCATCGACGCCCAGGGCTTCTGGCTGATCGTCGCCGGCGGCGTCACCTACACCGCCGGCGTGGTGTTCTACCTGGCCGACCGCCTCCCCTACAACCACGCCATTTGGCACCTGTTCGTGGTGGGCGGCAGCGCCTGCCATTTCGCCGCCGTCTACCTCAGCGTCCTGCCGGCCTGAGCCGGCCCCCGGGGCGGACGCGGTCCTGGCTTGCCCTTTCATTATATAAATACATATAATATTTTTTCGTTAAACGACCTCTTTCATCGCCGAGCACCGCCATGACCGACCTTACCGCCACGCCGCTCACGGACGCCGACCTGGCCGCCCTGCGCGACGGCGCCGGCGCCGCCTGCGGCTTCCTGCGCGCGCTCGCCCATGAAGACCGCCTGTTGCTGCTGTGCCAGCTCAGCCAGGGTGAGTGCTCGGTGCAGGAGCTTGAAGCCCGGGTCGGCCTGGGCCAGCCGAGCCTGTCCCAGCAGCTCGGCGTGCTGCGCCGCCAGGGGCTGGTGGCCAGCCGGGCGGAGGGCCGCCGGCGCCTGTACCGGGTGGCCGACGCCCGGGTGCTGGCCCTGCTGCAAACCCTGCACAGCCTGTTTTGTCCTGATCAGGAGAGCTGACAATGACCGTGGATTGGAGTGCTTTCACCCCCGGCACCGCCCTGGCCGGCGGCCTGATGATCGGCGCGGCCGCCTCCGCCCTGTGGCTGCTGGTGGGCCGGATCGCCGGCATCAGCGGCATTCTCGGCGGGGTACTGAAACCGGTGTCCGGGGATCTGGGCTGGCGGCTGGCGTTTGTCGCCGGCCTGCTGGTCTCCCCCTGGCTTTACCGCCTGGTCGCCGGACCGGCGCCCCTGGAAGTAAACGCCTCCACCCCGATGCTGATCATCGCCGGCCTGCTGGTGGGCTACGGCACCCGGCTGGGCTCCGGCTGCACCAGCGGCCACGGCGTGTGCGGCCTGTCGCGGCTGTCGCCGCGCTCGCTGGTGGCGACGCTGCTGTTCATGGGCACCGGCTTCGTCACCGTCTACATCACACGGCATCTGTTGGGAGGTCTGTCATGAACCGCTTGGTGGCGTTTCTGGTGGGGTTGGTGTTCGGTCTCGGGCTGCTGGTCTCGCAGCTGGCCAACCCGGCCAAGGTGCTGGCGTTTCTCGATCTGGCCGGTGCCTGGGACCCGTCCCTGGCGCTGGTGATGGGCGGCGCCGTGGTGGTGGGCCTGGTGGCCTTTACCCTGTCGCGGCGCTGGCGGCGGTCGCTGCTGGGCGAGCCCATGCGGCGCCCGGAGGCCAACCGCGCGGACCGGCCGCTGGTGATCGGCGCGCTGCTGTTCGGCGCCGGCTGGGGGCTGGCCGGCTTCTGCCCGGGCCCGGCCCTGGTGGCGGCCGGCGCCGGCCATGGCCAGGCGCTGCTGTTCGTGGCCGCCATGCTGGCGGGGATGGGGTTGTTCCGCCTGACCCGGGGCTGACGCCCCGGAGCGTTACAGCAACGCCTCGATGTCGTCGGCGATCTTTTCCGGTTTGTCCTTGGGTGCGTAACGCCGCACCACCTGGCCATCCCGGTCCACCAGAAACTTGGTGAAGTTCCATTTGATGGCTTCGGTACCCAGCACCCCGGGGGCTTCCGCCTTGAGGAAACGGAACAGGGGGTGGGCGTGATCGCCGTTCACGTCGATCTTGTCGAACATGGGGAAGCCGACGCCGTAATTCTTTTCGCAGAAGGCGCCGATCTCGCCGGCGTCGCCGGGTTCCTGATGACCGAACTGATTGCAGGGAAAGCCCAGAATTTCCAGGCCGCGATCGGAGAAGTTGCCGTACAGCTTCTGCAGGCCCTGATACTGGGGCGTGAAACCACATTTGCTGGCGGTGTTGACGATCAACAATACCTTGCCCCGGAAATCGGCGAGGCTTTTTTCCTCGCCGTCCAGGGTGCGGGCCTGAAAGTCGTAGATGCTCATGGGGCGCCTCCCTCCTGAAGGTTGAACGGCGCCCCGCTTCAGGGCGCCGTGAAACAACGCGCGCGTAGCGCGTCGCTCAATGCCTGATAGGTGAATGTCCGCGCCGTTCCGTTGTTCAGCGTGACCTGGACGGTACCGGCGCTTCCATCATAGACCACCTGGGCGGTATTGCCGTCATTGTCTTCCATGGCCAGGCCACCGGAGACGATGGACCGGGTATCGCCGAACAGCAACAGCTCGGACTGGTCGTTGTCGGGCACGTCCACGGTGAGGTCGGAGCGGGTTTCCACCTGGAAACGGCCCGCCGGGCAGTCACCGCCGATGGGGCGGCCGTCCGGGTTCAGGAAACGGCGGCCGTACACCCCCTGGTAGGCCTCGGAGCGATACTCCGAGGCGGGGCGCTGGTTGATGGCCTGGAAACTCATCTGGAAGCGGTCCCCGGTGCCGGTGCCGGTCTGTAAATCGTAGCCGATGCCGTCGCGGCCGCCGCTGCGCAGGCGGCTGACCTGGTACAGCTCGGTGGCGCCGCCGCCGTCGCCCAGCCGGCTGCCCTGGGCACTGCCCCGCTCCATGCGGATATGGCCATCCCAGTAGCGCGACCAGCGCAGGCCGCCGCCACCGTCGGTGCGCAGCACCACGCTGAACGGATCGTCCAGCCCGGTGCCGGAGCGCTCATAACCGATGAACACCTGGGCGCTGGCCGCCTCACCGCTGCCGGTGCCGCTGACCGGGTAGCCGATATGGCGCTCGCCGTCGGTGCGGGTCTCGGCGAACGAGGACGGCGCGTTCAGATCGCCGTCCTGGCAGTTCTGGTCGTCGGTGGCCACCACGTCGAACACGCCGCCGTTGTAGGGCGAGTCCACCGCCTGGTTTTCACGGTACAGGAAGGCCACCCGGCCACCGTCATCACAGTCCCGGGTCTCGGTGACACGGCTGTCTTCCACATCGCCCACGGAACCGAAAAACGCCAGGCCACTGGCGGTGAGGCCGACGGTGTCGCCATAGGTGGAACCCGGCGCCAGCAGGGCCACCGTTTCCTCACTGTCGAAGGTGGCCGGCGGCACCTGGGACAGGGCCTGCGGCTCGCCACCGCCGCCATCGCCACCGCCGCCGGGAGCGCCGCCCCCACCACCGCCACCGCCACTGCCGCCACAGGCGGCGAGCACGCCGGCCAGCGCCAGGGTCAGGCCGGCCCGGGCCGGGTACTCAAACTGAATCCGTTTCATGCTGTGAATCTCCTTGTGGTTGGGGGGTGCCGTCATCGGCCGGGGCCGCGGACGACGGGGACGGCGCCGGGTCGGCGTCCGCCTCGGAGTCCGGGGTTGCGGGGCTATCCGGGGTTTCCTGTGTCAGCACCAGGTCCACCCGGCGCCACTGCTCGCCGCGCTCACCGGCGGCGGGCCGTCGCACCTGGCCACCGTGGTTCAGGACCTGTTCCGCACCGGCGTGGTCGGTGAGCCAGGCGGCCACCCGGTCCGCCCGCTGGCGTGCCAGGGCGCGGTTTTTTTCGCGCATCGTGGTGGCGGCGCCGCCGCTGGTATCGCCATCGCCGCCGCCGTCCGCGTACCCGCTCACCTCGGCCCGCAGGTCGTCCCGCTGGCGCAGGGCGGTGGCCACCCGGTCCACCCGCAACAGGTCCGCCAGGGTCAGGCGGCTGTGGTTGAGCGCGAAGAACAGCCGCTGTTCGCCGGGCTCGGCGGCCAGGCTGCGCACCCGGGTCAGGCGCGCGTCTTCCACGCTGACCGCCACGCTGCGCGGCAGGTCGTCCACCTCGTTGACGTACACCGCCATATAGTCGCCGCGTTCGGCACCGGCGCCCTTGTGGGCCAGCAAGTAATGCTGGCTGGCGCTGTCCCCGACCACGCCCTGGCCGAGCATCAGCCGCCAGCCGGCGGCGTCCCCGCAGCCGTCGCCATGGCACTCAAACGCCACCCGGTAGCCGGCGCCGGTGAGCCGGGACCGGTAGTGCTCGATAATGCTCAGGTCGCTGTCGGCGGCGGGGTGATCCAGCACCAGGCGGCGCGTGCGCCCGACCAGATGGATCTCGCCGCCGGCGGCGTAGCCCTGGCCGTTGTCGGTATCCAGGTAGCGCATCGGTGAGCTGGGCAGTACCAGGTTGGCGCTGGACTGGTAGGTGCGCGCCATTACCGTTTCGTGTTCGAACAACGCCTGCGGCCGCAGCGCCTGCGCGGAACCGGCCAGGGCCATCAAGGCCATCGCCGGCAGCATTCGCTTGATCATTGCTTACCTCAGATTCTTGCAGTTGGTGTTGCCCCGCGGATTGCCTTCGCAACGCACCGGCGTTTGCATGCGCGCCACGGCATGGCTGGACAATGGAAAGTAGTAACCGTCCCCGGCGGCGCTCAGCAGGCTGCAGCGGCGCCAGTCCTCGGAGTTGAACAGGCCGCTGAGATTGACCGCTTCCCAGACCAGCCGGTTGATGCCGGGCACTTTCATTTCCTGGCACCAGACGGTGCGGATCTTGAGCAGGTTGGCGTCCTGGACGTTGATCATCCGGCCGTCCACGTCCACCAGGGTGGTGGGGCGCTGCTCCAGGTTGTCATTGGGAATCTCGTAGAGCCGCTGGTCCGCATCCACCTCACGGTAGTTGCCACCGTTGGGGCAGCCGCCCCGGCCACAGTCCTTGGTGAGCCCCCAGGCGGGCCGCGACAGCTCCCGGAAGCCCCGGGCGGTGGGCGACACTACTTCCACCCGGGCGATGGGGTGGGCGTCGTTGCCATACAACACGGCCAGCCCCTCCCGCCGGGCGGCGTAGGCGATCAGGCTGGGGTTTTCACCGGGGGGCACCGCGTACAGGGTGGGCACCATGGCGCGCACCAGCTCCTGCTTCATCTCGTGGGTATAGGCGTGGTGCAGGCTGCCGGCGCGGGCGGCACGAAAGGTGGCGTCGTTGAGCGTGGCCTTGGCCCGGTACATCAGGCCCAGTTGGATAATGGCCAGCAGCAGCGGCACGCCCCAGACGAAGGTAATCAACATCTCCGTCAGGGCCTGGCCGCCCTGCCCGCGCCGGCCGGCGATCACTGTTGCTCTCCACCCTTGCTGGTCAGCGCCTCCACCAGCCGCTCACGGAGCGCGGCCAGACGGCGCTGATCCGCCGGCTGGTCGGCGAACCGCTGCTCGGCGTCGGCCAGGGTGCGCAGAGACTGGCGGGTGCGCACCAGGGCCAGGTTGTACCAGGCACGGGCCTGGTCCGGGTCCAGGTCCAGGCAGCGCTCGTACATGGTGATGGCGGCGTCCAGCTGGCCGGTGCGGGCGTAGATATTGCCGAGCCGGAACCAGCCTTCATAAAGCTCCGGATTATCGGCCACCAGCTCCCGATAATAGGATTCCGCCTCCACGAACAAACCGTCCTGATAGGCCTTTTCGGCGAACCGGAGTTTGTCCGCGCTGGCCTGGGCATCGCGGGACGGCGCCGTGGTGGCGCAGGCACTAAGCGCCGCCGCCAGCAGCAGCGTCAGCAACGATCTGTACATGGCTGTTCTCCTTGATTCCGAGCGTGGCGGCGGCGCCGGCGGCCAGTTCCAGCACCGACCGGGCGCGCCATACGGTGGCGGTGCGCCAGGGCCGGATACCGGCGCGCACGCGCAGTACCCGGCCGTCGCCATCGAGAAAAATCGCGTCGATGGCGAAGCGCATGAAAAACATATGAATCGAGCGGCAGGCCGGTATCCACAGGCCCTCATCGGCGGCCAGATGGCGCCGGCCAATCAGCCCCACCAGCCGCCGGCGGTAATCCAGCGCCGCCTGTACCGAGACCGGCGCAAGGCGGCCGTCCACTCGCAGCCTCATCGGAACACCTCCCACAGCTTCATGGCGATGGGGAAGCCGATGATCAGAAAGGTGGTGGGGAAGATGAACGCCACCAGCGGCAGGATCAGTTTCACCGGCGCCTGCATGGCCATTTTCTCCGCCCGCTGGAAGCGTTCGGTGCGGCGCTGGTCCGCCTGGCCCTTGAGCACTTCGCCGACGCTGGCGCCGGTGCGTTCGGCCTGCACCACCGCGTTGACGAAGGTCTGCACCGCGTCCACATCAACCCGGTCGGCCATCAACCGCAGCGCGTCGAAGCGGCCCATGCCGGAGCGGATATCGCGCATCACCTTGCTCAGTTCGGTCTTCATGGGACCTTCCGGGCCCTTCTCCACGGCATGGCGGATGGCACCGGTAAAGTTGGCGCCGGCCTGGATGCTCATGGCCAGATAATCGAGGAACACCGGCAACTGACGAAGAATCTCCAGGCGCCGCTTCTTGCGCTTTTCGCGGGCGTTGAGATAGGGCAGCGCGAAGCCCAGCAGGCCGGCGAGCATCACCCACAGGCCATCGCTGTGCTCCAGCATCGCCAGGCACAGCCAGGTGCCCAGCATGAACAGCAGCGAGGACACCACCTGCAGCCCGAAAAACTGCTGGGCGTTCATCATGAAACCCTGGCCGGACTGAGCCAGCAGCCGGTTGCCCCGGGCGATCTGCTCCACCCGCATCAGGCTGCCCAGGTAGTGGGCGAAGAACTCCACCAGCGGCCACACCAGACGCAGCATCAGCGGCAGCGGGTCCATGAATTCCCGCTGGTCGCGCTCCACTTCCTTGCGCGCCCGGCTGACCGCCAGAAACAGGAGGATAAAGGCCACCGGCAACAGGGCCACGGCGATCACGGCGTATAACGCTTCGGACTCAAACATCGATGGACACGATCTTTTTGATGAACCAGAACCCGAGCAGCTCGAGCACCACCACCACCGCGCACACCGCCCAGCCGGCCATGGTGGTGAACAATTTATCCATGGCCTCCGGTTCGATCTGCGCGATGGCGAAGCCCACCGCCAGGGGCAGCAGCGCCATCACATAGCCCTGGGCCTTGCCCATGGCGGTGAGCGCCTTGATCTTGCCTTCGATCTCCAGCTTGCGGCGCAGGGTCTCGGCCAGCCGCGCCAGCACGTCCGCCAGGCTGCCGCCCACCTCGCGGGCGATCTTCATGCCGGCGGTGAGCATGCGCAGGTCCTCGCCGGGCATCCGTTCGAGCATGTTGTCCAAGGCTTCGTTGAAATCCACCCCCATCTTCAGCTCGCGCAGCAGCAGGCCAAACTCCTGGCGGATCGGCCCGGAGGATTCCTTGACCATCAGTTCCAGGGCCGACTGCAGGTTGGAGCCGGCGCGCAGCATCGAGGCCACCGACGCCATACTGTCCGGCAGCGCATAGCTGAAGCTGCGCTCCCGGCGGGCACGCAGCAGCGAATAGACCATGCGCGGGCAGGCGGCCAACAACGCCGCCGCCAGCACGCTGACCAGCAGGTTGCCGGACAGGGCCCAGATCAGAAACGCGGACACCACCAGAATGCCCAGGTTGAACAGGAACAGCTTCTGCGGATCGATAAAGATGAACAGATCCTTGAGGTTGGCCTCGGCGCTCTCGCGGAAACGCTCCTCGTAACGCACCGCCGCCTGGGTGAACAGGCGATAGCCCATCAACGCGAACAGAAACACGCTGACGGCCAGCAGCAGGGCGAACAGCAGGATGCTAAACGTCATGGGCCTCTTCCTGGTTGCGGAACAGGTTCATGTCCACTTCGATGTGCCGCTGGCGCATCTCCTCCACGAAATCCGGGATCGCGCCGGTGGCCACGAAGTCGCCGCGCACCCGGCCCTCCGAGTCATAGCCTTTCTGCTGGAAGCGGTAGATTTCGGAAATCTGAATCACACCGCCTTCCAGACCAGTGACCTCGGCCACGCTGGTGACCTTGCGGCTGCCGCAGGCGAAGCGGGTCTGCTGCACGATGATGTCCACCGCCGAGGCGATCTGTTCGCGGATGGCGTGCACCGGCAGTTCCATGCCGGACATCAGCACCAGTACTTCAAGGCGCGAGATGCAATCCCTCGGCGAGTTGGAGTGGATGGTGGTCAGGGAACCGTCATGGCCGGTGTTCATGGCCTGCAGCATGTCCAGGGCTTCGCCGCCCCGGCACTCGCCCACCACGATGCGGTCCGGGCGCATGCGCAGGCAGTTTCTCACCAGGTCGCGGATGGTGATGGCGCCCCGGCCCTCCTGGTTGGCGGGCCGCGCTTCCAGGGACACCAGGTTGGGCTGGTAGAGCTTCAGCTCGGCGGCGTCCTCCACGGTGATGATGCGCTGGTTGTCGGGAATAAAGTTGGACAGCACATTGAGCAGGGTGGTCTTGCCGGAGCCGGTGCCGCCGGAGATCACCACGTTCTTGCGATGGCGCACCGCCAGTTCCAGAAACGCCACCATCTCGTCGCTGAGCGAACCGAAGCGGCGCATGTGCCGGGCGGTGAGGCGCTCCTTCATGAATTTACGGATGGTGATGTTGGGGCCCTTGAGCGCCAGCGGTGGAATCACCGCGTTGACCCGGGAGCCGTCCTTGAGCCGGGCGTCCACCATCGGTGAGCTTTCGTCGATGCGCCGGCCCAGGGGCGAGACGATGCGCTCGATGGCGGACAGCACCGCGGTGTCGTCGGTGAAGGTCACCCGGGATTGGTTAAGCCGACCGTTGCGCTCGTAGTAAATCTGGTCGCGGGCATTGACCATGATTTCCGAGATGCTGTCGTCGGCCAGCAACGGTTCCAGGGGGCCCAGGCCCACCGCCTCCGCCAGCACCTGGCGGGCCAGCTCGTCCTTGTCGATGTCCGCGTCGATGCCGTCCTGGTCACGAATGATCTTGTCGATGGCGCCGGCGGTGAAGTGGCGCAGTTCCTGGTCGCTCATGTCGGCCACGTTGACCCGGCGCAGGTCCATGTAATCCACCAGCGAGCGACGGATCAGTTCCCGCCAATGGGTGACGCGGGCCTCGTGCTCGTGGGAACGGGGTGCTTCCTCCGGCTCCTGGTAGCGCGGCGATTGCTCCGCCTCATCGGGCTGGTCCGCCATGGTGGTGGCCGGCGACGGGCGCAGCGCCGCCGGGGTGTTGAGCAGGCGGCAACTGAGCCGGTAGTCGCTGATCTCGATCACGTCCTCTTCGTCCAGCGGCCCGTACTCCGTCACCTTGCGACCATTGACGCTGGTGCCGGTGCGGTGCCCCTGATCGATAACGTGGAGGCCATCCTCCCGGCATTGCAGGCGCGCATGCAGGCCCGCCACCTTCCAGCCGGCCATCGGCACCAGGCTTTCCTTGTCCTTGCCGAGCACGCATTCCACCTGCTCGCAGGTGTAGCTGCCCACCAGGGTACCTTTGCGGGTTTTCACCAGAACGCTGAACATGTTTCGTTACTCCATCAACAGCGCGTCGATTTCCATATCCTTGCGGATCGATTCCACTTCACCGCGCACCCGCTCCACCAACTGCTGGTTGGTTTCCTCATTGGCATCGACGATGCGCGGTGTGACCATCACCAGCACTTCGCTTTCATCGATGCGGTCCTCGGTGGTGCTGAACAGCTTGCCGAGAATCGGGATATCGCCGAGGAAGGGCACTTTCTGTGTCTGTTTGGAAAGATTGCCGGCCACCAGACCGGAGATCACGATGGTGTCCTGGTCCTTCACATTGATGGTGGTCAGCGCCCGCCGCACCAGCACCCCCGGCACGCCGTTCACCTGGGTGGCCAGGTCGATATTGCTGACCTCCGCTTCCACCGTGGCTTTGATGTCGTCGCCGGACACCACCGGCTGGATGTTGAGGATGATGCCGTACTCGCGGAAGTTGACGTCGATAAAGCCGTCCTGGTTGATCACCGGAATCGGGTAATCCCCGCCGGAGCGGAACTCGGCCTTGTCACCGCTGCGCGCCACCAGGCGCGGCGCCGACAGGATGCGCGCGTCGCCCACCTCGGCCAGGGCCTCGATGGTGGAGCCGATGCCCGAGGTGATGCCGAAGTATTGAAAGGTGTCGTAACTGTCGAAATTGAAGTTGGCGTTGTTCAGTGCTTCGGCGATCTCGCCGGGCAGGCCGTTCTCGGCGGTGCTGTACACGCCGAAGATCGGATTGGTGGTGGCGGCGGAGTGGATGCCGTAGGCGGGGCCGCCGATCTGATCGTCCCAGCGGATGCCCAGCCGTTGCAGATCCTGGCGGCCGATCTCCACGATCTTCACATCCATGCGCACCATCTCGGACACTTCGAAGCCGTCGCCGCGCACCATATTGATGGCGTTGGGCATCTGCTCGCTGAGCTTCTTGATGATCTCCAGAAAGCGCTGTTCCACGCGCCCTTTGAACACCACGTACTTGCCGACCTGCTCCACCTCCAGGCCATGGAACAGTTCCGCCAGCTTCTGCGAGACGCTCAGTTGCCGGTCCACCGGCAGTTCGGAGACGGTGATTTCCAGGGTGTCCTTGCGGCCACCGCGCTTCCACACCGACACATTGGAGACCCCCTTGCTGACCCCGATCAGCAACAGGGAGCCATCATCCAGCACCTTGTAATTGAGCACGCCGGGGCTGCCCACGGCGACCCGGGTAATGGTGCCCAGGGAAAAGGAGCGCGCCTCACCGGCGTACAGGTCCAGATAACGGGTGCCGGCGGATGCCAGCGAGGACCACAGGCTGGCGGCCAACAACGCCACCACGATGCTACTTCTCATTACTTTCACTCCCAGCCTCCGTATCCCAAGGGTCGGCCGCCATCTGGTAGACCCGGCCCTGCCCCGCGGTTTGCTCGCTCCAGTAGTTTCGTTCGCTGTTGCCGATGCGATAGATGCCCGAGTTGAGCTGGCCCTGGTCCGCCTCGCCGCCGGCCAGCACCTCGATGCCGATGCCCGGCGCGCGGCGCACCTGCCCGTAATTGGCGGTGCGCTCGTCATCCGGGTGGCGCAACAGGAAGCCCAGTTCTCCCGCCGAGCGGGCGCGCAGCATGTTGGCCACGTCTTCCACCGGCACCCCCACGGTGATCGAGGAGTAGGCCCGGCCGTCGCCGCCGAAGCCCATGTCCGCCATGGTGCGCGGCCCGGTGGCCAGCACCGTCACGTTGTCGAGCAGCTTTTCCATATGGAAGGCCTGGCCCTGGTCGCTGACCCGGATCAGGTCGATATGGTCACCGGCCTGCAGCAGCCCCTCGGCGGAATCCAGCGGGCTGGCGTCCACGGTGATGGCGCGCTCGCCGGGGCGCAGCAGTTCGGAGAACGAACCCACCCCCTGCATGCCGGCGATAAAGGCGGAGATCAGCGCGGTGCCGTCCTTCATGGGCATCTTCAGGCGCAGGCCGGATACCGCGTCGTACTGGGCCACGCTGATCGCCCCGGACGGCACGAACTCCCTGGGGATCTCGCGGATCGCCATGGTGCTGCCGTCAATCGGATCGCCGGGGTAGAGGTCGCGGGCGGCGACCACCACCTGCACCGGCTCCTTCTGGCGGGCCAGTTCGCTGCGAATCGAGGCTTCGCGGTTCTCCAGATAGGTGAGACCGAGCCAGCCGGCGAGAACGGCCAGGCCGACGGCGATCACCAGCATGATGATTGCGGTGTATTTCTTCATTGCGTTACGAAACCCGTTAGCCAGGGACCGACATGGCCCAAATGTAGGATTCTTGATTGGCCTGAAACGCCTGCATCAGCAGGCCGATGGCGCTGTCGCCGCCGAACACCGGCGCCAGCAGCGCGCCGATGACCAGCACCGCGCCCACCAGATATTCCGCCTGCGCCTGGCCGCGCTGCCGCTTGCTCATGGCCCCACCTCCACCAACATGATGTTGACGTCACCCTCGTCCCTCTTGATGACGATGCTCATTTCCCGGTCGTCCCTGGCCAGGTGGATACTGGCGCCACGGCGCTCCTGATCCAGGTTCTTGCGCACCACGGTCCAGTTCCGGCCGCGATAGCGGTTGAGGTAGTAGTTGTAGTTGCTGCCCACCGAATGCCGGTTGCGCACGATCACCGTGCGCGAGGCGCGGCCGGCATCGTCGGCGGTGATATCACTGATCACCTGGCTGCGCGGCAGCACCGGAAACCCTTCCCCCGGCGGCGCCGAGGTTTGCAGGTCGCCGATCCGGCTGACGCCCACCTGGGCATAGGCATGGCCGCGCAGATCGGTGATCTGCACGGTGGTGTAGTAATCGCCGCTCAGGCTGCTGAGCACCCACCACTGGCCCTGACGGCTTTGCTTGTGCTCGCGGCCACGCCGGTCCCAGGCGCTGATGTAGAACTGGCGCAGCGCGTCCACGCCGGCGTCGTAGCGGTAGGTGAAGATGCGCATGGCCACGCCGTTGAAAATCATGCGGTCGGCCACCCACTCCCGTTTCACGCCATCGGGCACCGGCACATCCGGCCAGTCATCGGCCACGGCGGCGCCACTCAATAGCAAAGCGATGATCATCAAAATCCGTTTCATGATTACTCCAGACAGGCCTTCGGCGCGTCGGTCTTGCCCCGCTCGTAGCGGGCCAGGCGCTGACAGGGCGCCACCTCCACATCCACCTTGCCGAGTTGAAAATTCTCCGGGCTCAGGTCATCGAAAACGAAGCCCACGATGCTCTGCACCGTGCGAATCACCTCGTTGTCGAGCAGGGCGGTGGGCACCAGACGGCGGATCGAATCCCGCGCACGCTGTGGCGAGCCGGCGTTCCAAGCGTCATCGAGCAGCACGTAACGGGTGTCCAGGGTGAGCGGTTCGAGCGGCAGATAATCCGGATTGGCACGGATCAGCGGCACCTCCACCGTGGCCTGCCGGTAGCCCTTGCTTTCCAGCTTGAGAACGCTGGCGGCCCGTTCATTGAGCCTGGCCAGGGTGCCGCCCGGTGCCAGCGCCGAGGTGGTAACCCGCACGCCGGAGTGGCTGTCGGAAAGATCCGCCAGTAACGGCTGGCGACCGCGCTGCTCGCCATAGGTGGTGTAGGCCATGGTGTCCAGGCTCTGGTTGTCCTGGTTGAGCTTGTCCTTTTCCGAATCGATGGCCGCGTCGCCCCGGGCGAACACCCGGTTGCGCACCTCCCAACCGATTTCGCCATCGCCCTTGGCATGGCTCTCGGATTTCCAGACCGTCTTTTCCCAGGCCGCGTAGCGCGAGGCTTCCCGGGCGCGAAAGGTCATGTCGCCGGTCTTGGCGAGCAGGCTCAGGGCGATAAAGGCCGGCAGCAGAATAAAGGCGGCGGACACCAGAAAGCCGGCCATGGACTGCCCTCTCTGCGCCTGTCTCACAGCCCCAGCTCCGCCATCGCCGCCGCTTTTTCCACGCTGTTCAAAGGCGCCAGCGACGGCTGCCAGAACGGATTGTAGAGGCTGCCGTACTCACGCCGGCCATCGCGCCGGGGGAACAGATCGTTGGGGTAACGGAAGTGCACCCGCGCCTTGGAAATGGACGCCATGCGGCCGTTGAGGAAATGTTCCCGGCCGCCGAACTTCATGCGCTCCTTCGCGCCGGTGATGTCCGAGGCGGTCTCCACGCCCTGGGAGCCGGACGGCTTGGTCAGGGTGATGATGATGCCCGGCCCTTCCTCCAGCAGCCCGTCCTGTTTCAGGGCGCTGAAGCGGCGCATGCCCCGATAGTTGTGCTGCACGTTGGAGCGCCAGTACTCCGCGTTCGCCGCCCGGGACGCCCGGCTGTTGTCGCGCCAGTAGCCCTGGCGGCCATGAATGCCGTCCAGGTTGTACTGGCGGCGGGTATTACTCTGCGCGCTCTGCGACGCACCCCAGCCCACCGGCAGTTCTTCATGTTCCTTGCCCCAGGGCGTCAGCGCCCAGGTGTGCACGGAAAGCGTGTCCACCGCCGACCAGGTGTAGTAGTCGCCCCGGCGCTGCCGGGTGTCCGCCAGCTCGGTGCCGCCGCGCTTGCGGATCTCCACGCCGAACAGGCCGAAGAAGTTGACCACGTCCAGGTCCTGGTTGCGCCCGCTGGTGAAATTGTCGCGGCTGGCCAGCAGCACATTGCGGAATTCATCGCTGCGCCGCCGGTGGTCCTGGTTGCCGCGCCGGCCACGGTAAGCGTGGGCCCGGTCCGGGTTGTAGCGGCCCACCATGGCGGTGTGCGCGCGGGCGAAGGAGGCCAGGGAGGTGAGCGTATAGGCGGTGTCCACCTGGGGATCATTCTCCTCCACCACTTCCTCGAACACCTGCCGCGCCAGCGCCAGGGTCTGCACATGGGAGAAGTCCTGAATACCGGAGATCAGACCGATCACCTTATCCAGACTGTTCACCGCCACGCGCATCATGTTTTCGATGACGGTGGCGCTGCGGTCCAGCACTTTCTCCACGGCGGTCATCGCCTGGCCGAGGTAGGGAATCCACTTGGTGACCAGGGAAATATTGCGCGTGGTGTTGTGCAGCCAGCGAGTCCAACTGACCAGGGTCACCGCCTGGGCCACCGCCACGTGATTGGCGATCATGGCCCGGTTGGCGTAGGCCTGCACATTGAGATTGCGTGCTTCCACCGCCGCCACGCTGTAGGCCGCGGCATCCGCCGTGGCTTGCAGACGGGTTTTCTCATTGCTGATGTTGTAGGCGTCGTGGACGAAGTAGATCGCGGCGGCCACGGCAAACAACATCACCAGGACATAGACGGTCATCTGCCCGGTCTGATAGTGGCGGTTCATGCTTTCCCCCGAAGAAACAAGCGGTGTGCCCGTGTGCCGGGCACACCCGTGGTGCTTTTACTTCTGGTTCCCTTCGCCGTAGTTGCTCAGATCCTTGGCCGAGCCGGCCTGGGAGGAAGCCTCGTTCGCCGAGGTCTGCGCCTTGCTGACTTCCTGATCGCTTTCCTGCCCGGACATCTCCTTGGCGAGGCCGGCGGTCTGGTTGCGCAGCGTGTCACCGAAAAGGCGGTAAACGCCGATCGCCGCCACGGCGATCAGTGCCACGATGATGATGTACTCGGTCATTCCCTGTCCTAGCTGGCGATTGCGAAACTTCATACTCCCCTCTCTCAATTGGGTCATTGATAGGCTCACCGGCAAGCGGCGGTGAATACGGCTATTCAAGCGCGTTCCGCGCTACTGCTCCGCCAGCAAGAGATAGGCGCTTTCCAGTTCCGCCATCCCTTCCTGGATCGCGGCTTCGCCGTCCGGATAGGTTCCGTTAAACCAGTCCAGGCGGATCTCCGCCGCGTCGATGTACCAGCGTGCATGGGCTCTCGCCATGGCACGCAGATACGCCGGCAGTTCTTTTTTGTACCGTTCGGCGGCGGCCGCCTTCCCGGGCCGGTGTTCGGCCACCAGGCCGGCCAGTTCCGGTACTTTCCGTTCCGCGTCCGCCTTCATCAGGGCGGCCACATTGAGCAGGTGGCGGTTGCGGTCGTCGTGACCGGCGGTCACGCCCTCGGCACCGGAGCCGCCCTGATAAGCGCGGCGCTGTTCGCTATAGCGCTGGCCGGCATCCCGATACAGGCGATCCCGTTCGCCGGCCAGGGCCACGTTCAGGTCATGCAGCACCAGCCTCGGCTGGCGGTGGCGGAATACCCGCTCGGGGGAGGGCGTTTCGCTTTCGCATACCGGCGGCATGAAGAAAAAGCGGTTTTCGTCCGCGTCAAAGGCGATGCGGGCGTCGTCGGGCAGCTGCGCGTGGCCCTCGCCGTCCTTCAGCCAACCGGCTTCCTTGGTGAGCCGGGCATGCCACTGATGCAGCGACACACCGTCGCCGGTGGTTTCAATCTCGGTTTGCTCGTCGTTCCAGGAAGGCGGCACCTCGAGGCGGTCCACGGCGGCGTAGACCGGCTCGGGCCCTTGGCCGCGAACCAGCAGGAAGTAGTTACTGCCCTGGGCCCGGGCGGTGAAATCCACCGCCACCGGCCCCAGGCCGTTGCAACGTTGTGCCGCTTCATAAGTGCCGGACAAACGCTGGCTGCGCTCGCCACCGCCATGCACCGGCGAGGTGTCACCACCGTCGCAGGCGGACACCACCAGGGAAGTCAAAAACAACGCCAATACCCGATTCATCGAAAGCCCCTTATCTTGTGGCGGGGAACATAGAGAAGCGGCGGCGCCTTTTCCATTAAAGGTAGATGACGGTCCCTTTTTTTATTAACCAGGTCACACCGCCTGATCGTAAAACCGGAACCAGTTGGCTTTGAAGGTGAGGCATTGAACGGAGGGCAGCAGGGGGAAACAGCTTGTTTTATAGGGTTTTTCTAAAGCTCTCGAACAGGCGGAGCGCGGTGTTTTCCGCCGCGCTCCGATTATAAATACTTAAAGTTCGCCACATTCTTTTCGGAATATTTTCCTATATTCAGCCTCTGCTTTTTCATGTTCGCCGGTTTGGATCGGGTGCGACGGATCCATCGGTTTGCTGTTTTCCGCTTTGCGGGCCACTTCCAGCATGCCGTCCAGTTGCTCAGCCATGGACGGCGCCTGATCCCGCAGTGCCGCCAGTTTCTGGCGCGCGGCGGGCAACTCCCCCATGCCCAGCATGGCCATTTCCACGTCGGCCACCGCCTGGTTGATACGAAAGCAGGTGTCCTCGTCAACGCCCTCGGCGGCCACCGGGCCGGCCAGGGTCAGCAGGGCGGCGGCCAGCATTGCTTCTGTTTTCACGGGTTTCTCCTTGTCTTCGCTAGCGGGAACAAGATGCAGACCTTACCACCGCGCCCCGGCTCCGTCCGGGCCGGAAACGTGACCAATTGCGCACAACCACGCTTTGTCACAGGGCTGCCGTGGTTCCAGCGGGTGTCGCGCGGTTACACTGGCCAGCGATTTTTTCAGTGTTTGAGGATGAACCATGAAAAAAACCTGCATCACCCTCGCCGTGGCCCTGTCAGCGCTGGCCGGACCCGCGCTGGCCGCCGACATCAAACCGGGCAAATGGGAAGTCACCCAACGGGTGGCCGGCGATCAGGTACCGCCGGGCATGGATAAGGAAAAGAAGCGTTCGCGCTGTGTCACCGCCGAGGAAGCGGCGGACATCGAGGAAACCCTGCGCCAGAACTGGATGCGCAACGGTTGTGAAAGCCCGGACACCGACTGGGACGGCGACACCCTGGAATGGTCCACCCAGTGCCAGTCCGGTGAGCGGACGGTGCAATCCAGCGGCACCATGACCGTGGAGAGTGACGAGCACTACACCACGGAGATCACCACCGGCACCGCCCAGGGCCAGCTTACCATCGAGGCGGAAGCCCGCTGGGCCGGCCCCTGCGACTCCTGAGCATCGCGCTTATTCGGAGTACAACACCTCAACCACCGCCTCGGCGGTGACCTTGCTGGACGGAGGGTTCTGGCCGGTGACCAGACGCCCGTCGGTGACCGCCTGGGCCTGGAACTTGCCCTTGTTCTCGATGCGGGCACCCAGTTCCTCCAGGCGGGTTTCCAGCAGGAAGGGCATGACCTCCTCAAGCCCTACTTCCCGCTCCTCCTCGTTGGTGAAGCAGGATACCCGGCGGCCCTTGACCAGCGGCACGCCGTCCTCATCGCAGGCCCCGATCAGGGCCGCCGGGCCGTGGCAGACCGCGGCCACCACCCCGCCCTGGGTCCAGGTCCGTTGCAGTACGCCGGCCACCAGGGGATTGTCGGGCATATCGAACATGGCGCCGTGGCCACCGGGTACGAACACGGCCACGAAGCCGTCTTCCCAGATTTCCTCCAGGGGACGGGTGTCCCGCAGCTCGGCGATGGCGTCCTTCCAGGCTTCCTTCTGGTCGTCATCGGGTACCGAACGGGGATCGATGGGGATCTTGCCACCGCTGGGGCTGGCCACCCGCACCGGAATATTGTTGTCCTTGAACACCTGATAGGGCACCGCGAATTCTTCCAGCCACAGGCCGGTTTGCTGGCCCTGGCCCATTTGCGAAGCGCTGGTGACCAGCATCAGTAGCGGCTTGTCCAGATTCATAACGACTCCTTGCTGTGTCTGTCGGTGGCCCGCGCCGGGCACCGTCCAGATTTCCCTTGACGCTGACAGGCTGCGCATCAAGATAGGATCAATACCCACAGCGTTGGGGGCGGCGGCACCTATTTCAACGGGTACCGCCGGCCACCGATCCTCAGCGGCAATCAGACAAGGGCGCGGATGAACTGGGAACAGCTGCTCAACAAGGCCCGCCTGGGCGGGCGTGATGCCAAGGACGAGACCGGCCGCACCGCCTTTCTCCGCGATCACGACAAGATCATCTTTTCCGGGGCCTTCCGGCGTCTGGCGCGCAAAACCCAGGTGCATCCGCTGGCCACCAACGACCATGTGCACAACCGCCTGACCCATTCCCTGGAAGTGTCCTGCGTGGGCCGCACCCTGGGCATCCGCGCCGGCGAGCGGCTGGCGCGGCTGGGCCACCTGCCGGACAGCGTCAACGCCACCGACCTGGGCGACATCGTGCAGTCCGCCTGCCTGGCCCACGATATCGGCAACCCGCCGTTCGGGCATACCGGTGAGCGCGCCATCCGCGCCTGGTTCCAGGAGCGCGGCCAGCGCTACCTGGAATTGTTGTCCCCGGAACAGCAGAGCGACCTGATCGATTTCGAGGGCAATGCCCAGGGCTTTCGCATTCTCACCAAAAGCGAATACCACCAGTACGACGATGGCATGCGCCTGACCTATGCCACCCTGGCCACCTTTCTCAAATACCCCTGGCTGTCGTCCCGGGCCGGGGAAAGTGGCGCCAAACCTGGTAAATACAGCGCTTTTCTGTCCGAGGCGGCGGCCTTCAACGAAGTGTGCCAGGCCACCGGCCTGCACCAGCTGGCGCCGGGGCGTCATTGCCGGCATCCGCTGGCCTATCTGATGGAGGCGGCGGACGACTTCTGCTACGCCATCATCGACCTGGAAGACGGCCTGGAAATGGACCTGCTGCACTGGGACGAGGTCTATGCGCTGCTGTCTCCGGCGCTGCCCGACAACGCCGAGGTGCGCCAGCTGGTGCGCTCGGAAATGCGCGACGGCCGCAAGGCGGCGCTGCTGCGCGGCAAGATCATCGAGCGCTTTATCGAGGCCGGCGTGGAGGCGTTCGTGGCCAACCACGACGCCCTGCTGGCGGGCCGCATGGAAGGCGACCTGCTCCACCACTGCGAGCCGGCGGTGCACGATGTGGTGGAGAACGCCAAGCAGCTGGCCCGTGGCAAGGTGTTCGAGCACCCGCGCAAGATCGAACTGGAGATCGGCGCCTTCGAGGTGATGGGCGCCCTGCTCGACGGCCTGGTGCAAGCGGCCCTGTCCCATGCCCGGGGCACGACGCGCAATTACCGGCACGAACGGATCATCGACCTGATCGGCCGGCACAGTTTCCCGGACGGCCTGGAGGCGCTGGACGACCGGGAGCGCGTCTACCAGTGCATCATGCGGGCGTTGGACTTTCTTTCCGGCATGACCGACAACTATGCCACCTATCTGGCCAAGCAGTTCTCGGGCATGGCCGAAACCCGCTACTGAGGGAAGGGCCGGCGGCGCCAGTCGCCGTCAAACAGCAACCGCGCGGCCGGCGCCCGCCGGCGGCGGTACACCCAGGCGCGGCCCCAGCCGGTGGGGATCAACACCCGGCCGTAGTCGGCGGGATATCCCTCCAGCACATCCAGCCGGTCCAGGATCAGACGGTTGATGGCATACACCTCGCCGCGCACGGCGGTGCGCCCGCCCAGGGCCAGCACCGGATAGGGGCCGGTATCCACCAGCCGGTAGCGTGGCGCCGTGGTCCAGTTCCCCAGGTAACGGCCCCCGGCCAGCCATCCGTGGTTGCACTCCCCGGCCAGCAGGGTGCCATAGACAAACACTCTCAACGGACCAGCACTCCCAACGATTCCTCCCCAGCCACCCGGGGCGCGTTAACGGCGGGTTGCCGCCGGTTAACCGACCACACCGCTTGGTGGCTTTTTGATATCACACGGTCGTTGCCTTCAGCGGTTTGTGACATAGTTCCCTTCGGGGAACAAGACGATCTGGGGGAAACCATGGAAGCATCCAATGTACTTCCATACCGGGGGACCGCCTACGAGGGTCTGCTGGACACGCTCTATGCCACGCCCATGGACCCGCAATGCTGGCCGGCCTTTCTGGAGCAGCTGGTACGCGTCAGCCGTTCGCGCTCGGCGCGGCTGCTGGTCATGGATACGGCGGCGGAGCAGGTGATCTCCAGCGCCAAGGTGAACATCGACGACGCCGCCCACCGCGACTATGTGGACTACTTCGTCAACGCCTGCCCCTGGCGCCCGGAGTTGCGGGATAAACCGCGCGGCCGCCTTTATTCCACCTACCTGGATTTTTCCTGCCGCCAGAAGCGCTTCTACGGCACCGAGTTCTACAACGACTGGGCCCGGCAGCTGGATATTCACCACGGCGTCTGCGGCACCGTCCACCGGGACCATGACCACACCATCCAGCTGCTGGTGCAGCGCACCGGCGGCCAGGGCCCCTACGACCAACCGGATACCGCCTGGTTCAACCATCTGGTGCCCCATGTGCGCCGGGCCATCGAACTCAACCGCCACGGGCAACGGCTGCGCTGGCAGGGGACGGCGGCGGCGGTGGCCGGTGGCCGGCCCTACGCGGTGGTGGGCGCCCATGGCCGGGTGGAGTATCTGTGCGAGCGGGCGCGCATCCTGGTGGCCAATGAACCGCAGCTGATCCACCACCACGGCCGCCTGACGCCGCGCCCGCCCCGGCTGCGGGAACACTTCCGGCAATTGCTGCACGACGTGCTCGCCGGCGCCGGCCGGGGCTGGAGCCATGCCGGCGGCGCCCTGGCGATACCGCGCCCGGGCCAGCGGCCGTTGGTGTGCGTGGTCAGCCCGTTGGCGCCGGAAGTGGCGCGCGCCCTGCTGCCCGGCGGCGGCCGGGCGCTGGTCTATTTCCATCTGCCGGAACAGGAAGGCCGGGTGGACGAAAGCCAGCTGGCCGCCCTGTTCGACCTTACCCCGGCGGAGGCCCGCATCGCCCGGGGCGTGGCGGAGGGCCACGATCTCGCCGGCCTGGCGCGGGCACGGGGGGTTTCGGTGCAGACCGTGCGTGCCCAGCTCAAGGCGGTGTTCCGCAAAACCGGCACCTCGCGGCAGAACGAACTGGCCGCCTGCATTCTCAAATCCCCGGCCCTGCGACCGGCGGAAGCGGCGCCAATCACCCTGCCCCATGGCGGGCCATAACGGGCGCTAGTCGATCAACGGCAGACGGTGTTCCAGGGTGGCGGCACGCACCGCATCCGGGATGCGGATCTCGGTGGCCAGCGGCAGATGGTCGGAGAGCCGGCAGTCGGTGAGTACCCGGGTGTGGCGCACTTCCAGCTCCGGCGACATCAGAATGTGGTCGATGTGCCGGTCCGGGGCCCAACTGGGGAAGGTATAGAGGTCGCCTTCCAGGGCACGCAGCTCCAGTTCGGCGATCGGTGAGTTGGTGAGGTGTTCCAGCCGGCAGTTGAAGTCGCCCATCACCACCGCGTAGCGGTAGGGGCGCAGCAACCTGGTCACATAGCCCAGCTGGGTGTTGCGCATTTTCTCACCCAGGGCCAGATGCACCACCGCCACCACCAGCGGCTGCACCGGGTGCCCGAATTTGATCAGGATAGCGCCCCGGCCGGGCAGGCCGGGCAGGGTGTGATCCTCCACCGCGAACGGCGTGAGGCGGCTCAGGAAGCCGTTGCTGAACTGTCCCAGGCGCCCCAGATTGCGGTTGAGCTGCTGGTGCCAGAACGGAAAGTCCGCCATCGAGGCCAGGTGCACCAGCTGATTGACGTTGCGCGAGCGCAGGCTGCCGCCGTCCACTTCCTGGAGCCCGACCACGTCGAAGTTACGCACCACCTGGGCGATCTGCTCGATGGTTTCCACACTGCGCGGATGCGCCACCAGGTGCTTCCAGCTGCCGGTCACATAGTCGCGGAAGCGACTGGTGCCGATGCCCGCCTGGATGTTGAAGCTGAGCAGTCTGATGCTGTCTTCCGGCAGCGTTACCTCGCGCACCCGCCGGGTGCGGCGGTGTCCCTCACGGGCAAACGAAAAGCCCGCGGGGCGGGCCTTCCAGGTTTGATAGGCGATGCGTGCGCGGTCCAGCAACATGAACCCTCGGCGCCTCCGGCTACTGCTTGCTCTCTTTCGCCACCAGATAATCGATGACGTCGAACATTTCCTCGTTGCTCTTCAGCCCTTCGCGCAGCACCAGGTACTTGCCGTTGACCACGAAGGAGGGCACGCCACGGATTTCATAGTCGCGGGCCAGAGCATCGGCCTGACGCAGCTTGGTGGACACCCCGAAGGAGCCGTACAGCTGGTTGAATTCGTCCTTGTCGACACCGTACTTGGCGAAGAAATCGGCCAGGGCGGTGGGCGTGAACAGCGGTTCCCGGTGCTTGTGGATGGCATCGAAGATCGGCTTGTGCACCTCGTCCACCATGTCCAGCACCTCGGCCACATAGTAGGCGCGGGCCAGCGGCTCGCCGTTGCGCAGGAAGGTGACCGGGGTACGCACGTAGTTCACGTTGTCCGGCTTGTTCTCCAGCCAATCGTCCACCAGCGGCTCCATGGCGTAGCAATGGGGGCAGATGTAGGAGAAGAACTCCCGCACTTCCACCTTGCCCGGCTCGGCCACATTGCCCTGGGCATCGAGTATCTTGTAATGGGTCCCTTCCGCATAGCGCACATGGTCGCCGGATTCCGCGGCCACCGACGTACCGGCCAGGGCCAACCCCCCCAGCAGCGCCATCGCTGTCATGAGCTTCCGCAGCATGAAATTCTCCTTGTTGTCGACTTGGTCCACTCTGTGACCGCGCGGAGCGGCAAACGCTCCCCACGGCCCGGTTTTTCATTATGACGTCTTAGCGGGGCGCTTGCCCACGCCGGGTTTGCGTAAAAATCGTGCAAAAAAAAGGCAGCCACTGGCTGCCTTCCTTTTTATGCCCGGCGAATGCGGTTATTCCGCAGCCGCCTGACCTTCGGACAGACCGGACACGAAGCTGGCCACCGCCTTGATCTGGGCGTCGCTCATCTTGCCCGCCACGGTGCGCATCATCGCCTGCGGATCGTTGCTCCGCTTGGCCATATCGCCAATCGACTCGTTGCCGGCGGCACGGAAGGCTTTCAGCTGCGCCTCCACGTAATCCGCGTGCTGGCCGGCCAGCGCCGGGAAGCCGGCGGCGTCGACGCCCTGGCCCGCCGGGCCATGGCAGCCGGAACAGGCGGGGATGTCCTTGCTCACGTCACCGCCCCGGTAGAGGCGTTCGCCCTGCTCAACCCAGTCCGGGCTGGCCTGGCCGGTGGTGATGTCCTGCTTGGCGAAGTAAGCCGCCAGGTCCTGCATGTCCTGGTCGCTGAGATTGGCCACCTGACCCTGCATGATGGCGTTTTCCCGGGCGCCGGACTTGAAGGCGTGGAGCTGTTCCACCAGATATTTCTCACCCTGGCCCGCCAGGCTCGGGTACATACCGGACGGAGAATTGCCGTCGGGCCCGTGACAGGCCGCGCAGGTCTGGGATTTTTCCTGGCCGGCTTCGGCATTACCCTGCGCCAGCGCGAAAGGAGCGACCGCCATGGCGGTCAGCAGCACGATCAGCTTGAAACACTTCATGGCCTTTCCTTCAAAAACAGCGACTTACTTCGACATGTATTCGATAAGAGCGCGATATTCCTCGTCGGAGCAGTCCCCGCACATGCCGCCCGGCGGCATCGCGTTGTAGCCCTCTTTGACGTGCTTGACCAGCGTCTCCATGCCCTTCTCCAGGCGCGGCTTCCAGGCAGCCTGGTCACCGGTTTTGGGGGCGCCGGCGGCACCGCTGGAGTGACAATAGGTACAACTCTGATCGTACCGTTCCTTAACGGCATCGGCCTGGGCGCCGGTGGTCAGGCTCAAGGTAAACATCAGGGCAAGCCCTGCGATCAAACCTTTCATGCGGTATCTCCCCGTGGAGCTGGCGACATGCTGGCTTTTATTCTGCGTCTTTGTTCCCGACGTTGTCTTTGATTTGCCTTTAAAGACAAAGACCTGTAGAACATCGGCCACGCGGCGAACGCGCGACGGCGCGCATTATATACCAGAGGTCCGCTCCCGTCATATGCCTTATTAAGGGTGCGGGTTTTCCGCCCCCGGCCCACAGCGAGATCCGGCCATGCCCCAAGACCCCACCCAGCGCCTGCTGCACCAGGCCCAGTTCCTGAAAAGCGCCCAGACCGTGGAGCAATGCCCCCCGGACGAAGGCTTCGAGGTGGCGTTCGCGGGGCGCTCCAACGCCGGCAAATCCAGCGCCATCAACCGGCTCACCGGCCAGCGCTCCCTGGCCCGCACGTCCAAGACCCCGGGCCGCACCCAGCTGCTGAACTTCTTCGAACTGGACGAGCAGCGCCGGCTGGTGGATCTGCCCGGCTACGGTTACGCCAAGGTGGACAAGCAGACCCGGCTGCAGTGGCAACGCCACCTGGACGACTACCTGGCCCGGCGCCGCTGCCTCACCGGCCTGGTGCTGCTGATGGACATTCGCCACCCGCTCAAGGAATTCGACCAGCTGATCCTGGACTGGTCGGCCCAGGCCGGCATGCCCCTGCATCTGCTGATCACCAAGGCCGACAAGCTCAAGTTCGGCGCCGCCAAGAGCACCCTGCTGCAGGTCCGCAAGACCCTCAAGGATCATCCGGCGCCGCTCACCGCCCAGCTGTTCTCCGCCACCGCCGGCACCGGCTGCGACGAGGCCTGGGCCCGGCTCGGCCAATGGCTGCGGGTGCCGGCGGACGACACACCGGCACGCTGACCACCGGACGGCCAGACCGCCCGACTGCCCCACCCTGTCACAATGCCGACGCTTTTCGGCACTATATTGATGACCGTCAAGGCGGCGCCCTCTCGCCTCCCCTATCGTAAGCACCTGTTTTTAAAGGAATACGAAGCTGCGCCGTAAAGGCGGCACGGGGTTTGCTTATTTAGTGGCAAAGGCAGCCCGGGCATGTGGGGACATGGCCGGAAGTCACCCGGGTAATGGGTGGAATACGCCGAGAACGGAACACCGAAGGGGGGGAAGCCTGTTTCGACAGGCAAAAAAAATCCCTGGCAGCAAGTGGGGGGAAGGGAACGACTGCGCTGCCAGGGAGGCTTGCCGCCCCAGCCTCCTGGGGGAGAGGCTGGGGTGTCCAGAAGCTACGAACCGGTGAGGGTACTGGGGGATCGGGGGTACCGGTCCGCAGCCATTAGTTAGGACCGGCCGCCATTCAAAAAAGTTTCCCGGTAATCTCACGTTTTACAAATTTCATCTTTTCTCTCGAATCCAAGCTCCGGCGCGCTCGCGCGCCGTCTTTTCCCAACGCCTGTTTTTACTGCTCCCGTTACTGCTTCCAGGGCCGGCCCCGGGTGTCTTCCCGGTGGCGCAGCTGACGGTGCATGGCCGCCTTGGCCAGCATGTGCGCCGACACCGGCGCGGTAATGAACAGGAACAGCACGATCAGCAGCTCCTGCAGCCTCAATCCCTGCTCCTGCCATGAGAAGAACAGCAGCGAAGCGAAGATGGTGCCGCCCACGCCCAGGGTGGTGGCCTTGGTGGGGCCATGCAGCCTGAGATAGAAATCCGGCAGCCGCGCCAGCCCGATGGACCCGATCAGGGCGAACACACCGCCCACCAGAATGGCGGCGCTGACCAGAAACTCAACCAGGGTATCCATAACGTTCTCCCGTACCGCTACTCGATGATGTCGCCGCGGGTCATGTATTTGGCCACCGCCACGGTGCTGACGAAGCCGATCAGGGCGATCAGCATGCCGGCCTCGAAATACAGCTTGCTGTTGTTGGCGATGCCGTACAGCACGATCAGGGCGATGGCGTTGATGTACATGGTGTCCAGCGCCAGGGCCCGGTCCGGCAGGGTGGGTCCGCGCAGCAGCCTGTACAGATTGAGCACCAGGGCCGCCACGATCAGGCCGAAACCAATGGGCAGGGCGATCTCTAGCATTCGAAAATCTCCTTCAAGGGCCGCTCATAGCGCTGCTTGATCTGCGCCACCAAGGCCGCCTCGTCTTCCATATCCAGGGTATGGATCAGCAGCGTGCGGTGATCCTCGCTGACATCGGCGCTGACCGTGCCCGGCGTCAACGAGATGGTGCTGGTCAGCAGGGTGATGGCGAAGTCGTCCTCCAGGTCCAGGGGCAACTCCACGAACGCCGGCCGCAGCTTGCGCGGCGAGCGCAGGATCAGCCGCGCCACCGCCACGTTGGCGGTGATGATGTCCCAGTGCACCACCAGCACGAACCGCACCAGCTTGGGGAAATTGCGCAGGTGCGGCACATTCGGCCAGAACGGCCGGGTGCCCAGGGGCAGCACCACCGCCAGCACCAGGCCCAGTAGGCCGTGGCCCCAGGAAAAGCCATTCAGCAGCAGCCAGCTCAGCCACAGCAGCAGGCTCAGCATCGGAAACGGTAACAGGCGTCTCATACTCCTCCTCCCAGCACCGCGTCGATGTAAAGCTCCGGCTGCGCCCACTGCGCCGCCACCGCCACGGTGGCGCGCAGCACCGGCTCCGCCCAGATCGCCAGCAGCGGCGCGGCGGCCAGCAGCAGCAGGGTGGCCGCCAGACGGGGCCGGTCCACCCGGCGCTCGGCGCCGTCACCGGTGGCGCGCCAGAACAGGGTGGAGCCGGCGCGGCTCATCCCCACCAGGGCCAGCAAGCCGCCACCCAGCAGGAACAGCCAGTACAACGGCGCCGGCACCGTTTGCAGCAGCGCCACCTTGCCCATGAAGCCGGACAGCGGCGGCAGCCCGATCACCGCCACCGCGCCGATAAAGAACAGCACGCCGAGACCGGCGCGGCCGGCGGGCGCCGGCCCGGCCACCAGTTGATCACCGAGCTTGCCACGGCCCCGGGCCACCAGGTCGGCGAGCAGGAACAGGCCGCCGCTGACCAGGGTGGTGTGGATCAGGTAATAGAGCATGGCGCCGAACGACTCCGGGGTGGCCCACGCCAGGCCGGCCATCAGGGTGCCCACCGACATTACCACCATATAGGCCACCACCTCGCCCAGGCGCCGGGCACCAAGCACGCCGATGGCGGCCAGCACCAGGGTCAGCAGGGCCATCACCCAGAGCGCATCGCGGCCAAGCCCGGCCAGGGCACCGTCGGCGAAGGCCAGGCCGTAAACCCGCGCCACCGAATAAACCCCCACCTTGGTCATGATGGCGAACAACGCCGCCACCCCGGCGGTGGCGTTGGCGTAGGCCGCCGGCAGCCAGAAGTAGAGCGGGAACAGCGCCGCCTTGAGGCCGAACACCACCCACATCAACAGCCCGCCGATGCGCGCCAGTTCCAGGGCGCCGCCGTCGAGCTGGTTCACCTTGACCGCGAAGTCCGCCATGTTGAGCGTGCCGGTGGTGCCGTACACCAACCCCAGCGCCACCAGGAACAGCGCCGAGCCGATCAGGTTGAGCACCACGTAATGGATGCCGGCGCGTACCCGGGCCGGGCCGCGCCCGTGCAGGACCAGCCCGTAGGAGGCAATCAGCAGCACCTCGAAGAACACGAACAGGTTGAACAGGTCACCGGTGAGGAAGGCGCCGTTGATGCCCATCAGCTGGAACTGGAACAGGGCATGGAAGTTGGCGCCGCGCTTGTCGTCCGCCCGGCAGGCATAGAGCAGCGCCGGCACCGCCAGCGCGGTGCACAGCAGCACCATCAGAGCACTGAGCTTGTCGAGTACCAGCACGATGCCGAACGGCGCCGCCCAGCCCCCCAGCCGGTAGACCTGAATCTCGCCGCCGGCGGCCTGCTGGTAGAGCGCCAGCGCCACCGGCACCAGGGCCAGCACCGACAGCATGCCGGTGAAGCGGCGCAGCGGCTGACGCTCGCGCACCTCCAGCAGCAGCAACATGCCGGCGAAGGCGGGGATCAGAATCGGCGCGATGATCAGATGTTCCATCAGCCCTCCCCTCCGTCGTCGCGTTTGCCGTCCACATGGTCGGTGCCGGTTTCGCCCTGGCCGCGCAGGGCCAGCACCACCAGGAAGGCGGTCATGGCGAAGCCGATCACGATGGCGGTCAGCACCAGCGCCTGGGGCAGCGGGTCGGAAGCCGGCCCGTTACCGATAATGGCCGGCTGGTTCACGGCCAGGCGGCCGGAGATGAATACGAACAGATTGACCCCGTAGCTGAGCAGGGTAATGCCCAGAATCACCGGGAAGGTGCGCGCGCGCAGCACCAGGTAGACGCCGGTGCCCACCAGCACCGCGATCATGACGGCAACCAAGGCTTCCATCAGGCACCCTCCTTCGCTTTGTCATCCAGCATGGACAGCTTGCCCAGGTTGGCGAGCATCAACAGGGTGGCGCCGACCACGGTCAGGAACACGCCAATGTCGAACAGCATGGCACTGGCCACCTCGAACTTGCCCACCAGGGGCCAGTACAGGTAGTCAAAGGTGCTGGTCAGGAACGGATGGCCGAAGAACCAGGATGCCACGCCGGTGATACCGGCCAGCAACAGGCCCACCGCCACCACCGGGTGGTAGTCGCCGGGCATGCGCCGGTGCACCCAGGCCACCCCGGAGGCCACGTACTGCAGCAGCAGCGCCACCGAGGTGATCAGCCCGGCGATGAAACCGCCGCCGGGCAGGTTGTGGCCGCGCAGGAAGATGTACACCGAGATCAGCAGCGCCAGGGGCAGCAACGGCCGGGAGATGGTCACCAGCACCAGCGGGTGGGCATCGCGGGCCCAGGGCCGGCCCAGGGAATCACTGGACGCGGAGCGCAGGTCCAGATCGCGCAGCAGCGCGTAGATGCCCAGGGCGGCAATGCCCAGCACGGTGATCTCACCGAAGGTATCGAAGCCCCGGAAGTCCACCAGGATCACGTTGACCACATTGGTGCCGCCGCCGCCGGATTTGGCGTTGTCCAGGAAGTAGCCGCTGATCGACTGGAAGTCGCTGGTCATCATGGCGAACGCCATCACCCCCACGCCGCCGCCGATCACCACCGCCAGCACCATGTCACGGAGCACCCTCGGCCAGCCGGACTCCATCTGAGTGCGCACCGGCAGGAAATACATGGCCAGCATCAGTAGCAGCAGGGTGACGATTTCCACCGACAGCTGGGTCAGCGCCAGATCCGGCGCCGACAGCCGCACGAACGCCAGGGACACCACCAGGCCCACCACGCTCAGAGACATGATCGCCGTCATCCGGTGGCGATGCAGAATGGCGGTGATCAGCGCCGCCACCACCAGCATGGCGCCGGCCAGCAGCGATACCCCATCCAGCGGCAGCAGCTCACGCTGCCCGTCCAGCACCGCCGGCGACAGGTACACCAGCAGCACCAACGCCACCAGCGCCAGCAACCAGGCCGCGTAGCTTTGCAGCGAGCCATTGCGCAGGGTGTCGCTGAGCGCCGAGGCGGCCCGCACCAGCCTCTGCATGCGGCCCTCGAAAATCAGGTTGGCGTTGATCTCCGGCAAGCGCTCGTACTGCCGGAACAGCCAGTTCCGCTGGCTGTACACCGCCACGCCCCCGAGCAGGGCCACCACGCTCATCAGCAGCGGCAGGTTGAAGCCGTGCCAGATGGACAGATGGTAGGCCGGCAGATCGCCGCCCAGGGTGGCGCTGGCCGCCACCGCCAGCAGGCCGGACACGGTGATCGACGGCAACACCCCCACCGCCACGCACAGGGCCACCAGAATCTCCACCGGCACCTTCATATAGCGGGGCGGCTCATGGGGCGGAAACTTGGGCAGGTTGACCGGCTCGCCGTTAAAGAACACGTCGTGGATAAAGCGCGCCGAATAGGCCACCGAGAACACCCCGCCCAGGGTGGCGCCCAGCGGCAGCACCCAGCTCATGGCGCCCAGCCGGCCGGATTCCAGGGTCTCGGCGAAGAACATTTCCTTGGACAGGAAGCCGTTCAGCAGCGGCACCCCGGCCATGGCCGCCGAAGCCACCATGGCCAGCACCGCGGTGTAGGGCATGTACTTCCACAGGCCGTTGATGCGGCGCATGTCGCGGGTGCCGGTCTCGTGGTCGATGATGCCGGCGGCCATGAACAGGCTGGCCTTGAAGGTGGCGTGGTTGATGATGTGGAACACCGCCGCCACCGCCGCCAGCTCGGTATTGAGGCCGAACAGCAGGGTGATCAGGCCCAGGTGGCTGATGGTGGAATACGCCAGCAGGCCCTTCAGATCGTGCTGGAACAGGGCCGCCGCCGCCCCCCACAGCAGGGTGATCATGCCGGCCAGGGAGACCACATCGAACCACAGGTCGGTGCCGGCCAGCATCGGGTAGAAGCGGGCCAGCAGGAAGACCCCGGCCTTGACCATGGTGGCGGAATGTAAGTAAGCGCTCACAGGCGTGGGCGCCGCCATGGCATGGGGCAACCAGAAGTGGAACGGGAACTGGGCACTCTTGGTGAAGATGCCCAGCAACACCAGCCCCAGAATCAGCGGATAGAGCCCGCTGGCACGGATTGCGTCGCCACTGGCCAGGGCGTCCCCCAGGGAATAGCTGCCCACCACCTGGCCGATCAGCAGCACCCCGGCGAGCAGCGCCAGCCCGCCCATGCCGGTGATGGTCATCGCCATGCGCGCGCCCTTGCGGGCGGTGCTCTGGTGGGACCAGAAGCCGATCAGCAGGAAGGAACTGAGGCTGGTCAGCTCCCAGAACAGCACCAGCAGCAGCAGGTTGTCGCTGGTCACCACGCCCAGCATGGCGCCCATGAACAGCAACAGGAAAGCGAAGAAGCGGCCCGCCTTTTCCTTGGCGGACAGGTAGTAGCGGGCGTAGAGAATCACCAGCAGACCAATGCCCAGCACCAGCAAGGCGAACAGCAGCGCCAGGCCATCCAGCCGGAAAGCCAGCTCCAGGCCCAGGCTCGGCACCCAGGGCACCAGGGCATGCACGGTCTGCCCGTCGAACACCGCCCCGGCCGGGCCGATCAGCAACACCAGCGCCAGCGCGGGCATCAGGGCGGCGCTCAGCGACAGCACCGTGCGCGAGGCGCCCAGACGCTCGGCCAGGGGGGGCAGCACCGCTCCCAGAAAGGGCAGCAGCACCAGAATAGCGAGAGTCATAGAAGTTCCGTTATCCGTCGCGGCAAGGCCGCTTTGAGCTTAACAGGTCGAGGCTCAGCGACAACGGGGCGGGTCGGGGAAATAGGGGCGGCGCCCGCGTCGTGGACAGTGCGCGGGCGTGATCATCATCCGATTGTGGGGCGAATGGCGCTCCATGGACGAGACTCTGACGAAATGAAGCCTCAGTATGCCATGAGTGCCGGCCGCTGTCAGAACTCGCCGATGAACTGGTTGTAAAACTGACGGGCGGTGCGCCCGGAGCGCACGCCCCGCTCCATGGAGAAACGGCGCGCGCGGATATGCAACGTCTCCGGGTCGGCCACCGGGCCGAACAGGTGGTCCACCATCTCGAAATAGCGTTCCTCGTTGATCGGGTAGAAGCTCAGCGACAGGCCGAAGCGGTCCGCCAGGGAGATCTTCTCCTCCACCACGTCGCCGTGATGCATCTCGGTGCCCACCACCCGGCTCTGGTCGTTGTCCGACCGGTACTCACTGACCAGGTGGCGGCGGTTGCTGGTGGCGTACAGCTTGACGTTGGCCGGCGGCAATTCCAGGGACCCCTCCAGCACGCTTTTCAGGTGCTTGTATTGGTTGTCGCCGTCCTCGAAGGCCAGGTCATCGCAATAGATCACGAAACGCTGGGCCCGCTCGCGGATGTCGTCAACGATCTCCGGCAGGTCCACCAGGTCGTGCTTTTCCACCTCGATAACACGCAGGCCGTTGGCCGCGTAGGCATTGAGCAGCGCCTTCACCAGCGACGATTTGCCGGTGCCCCGGCTGCCCCACAGCAGCGCGTGGTTGGCGGGCTTGCCGGCCAGAAAACGTTCGGTGTTCTGGATCAGCTTGGCTTTCTGGGTTTCGATACCCAGCAGGTCGTCCAGGCGCACCGGGTCCAGATTGCGCACCGGACGCAGCCGCTGCTGACGGGACCGCCAGATGGCCGCCACTTCGTTTCGCCAATCCACCTCGTTCATGCTCCGGAGTCCTCTTTACCTGGGTATCGGGGCCCAATGATAAGGTCAACGGGCTTGTCTTGGCACCCGTGCGCAAACGGTGGCCCCCAAACGTCCGCCCACGCGGTACCATGGATGCCTGATCGCAATAAGGAGAGTTCGATGCCCCGTTTACTGCCCCCGCTGCTGCTCGCGCTGGCCGCCCTGGCCAGCGGCTGTGCCCAACAGCCCGCCGCTCAGTTACCCGAGGAAGCCCGGGTCTGCCCGGAGTCACGCCCGCAGATGTGCACCATGGAATATCGTCCGGTGATCGGCTACGACCGCGCCGGTGAACCGGTGGGCAAATTCGGCAATGCCTGCCACGCCTGTGGCCAGGAAAACGTTCACTACACCCTGCCCGAGGGCAAGGAGACGCGCTAATTGTCATCGTCACCCCTGCGTCTGCTGCTGGATTTCGACGCCCAATACCGCCGCGACCGTGACCAGACCCCGGCCTTTCTGCACCGGCGGGACCGCCGCCTGGCCCTGGTGCGTGAACAGGCCGGCGCCACCCCGCCGTCCCTGGCGGAGTGGCTGCACGCGGTGGGCAACGGCCGCCACGACACCACCTCCCTGCGCCGCTGGCGGCGCCTGAACGGCGGTCTGCTGCTGGCCGGTGGCGTGCTCGGCGTGCTGACCATGCTCGGCCTGCTGTATGTCACCGGCCCGGCGCGCATCAACGTGACCCTGTTTCTGGCGCTGGTACTGATGCAGCTGCTGCTGGCGCTGGCCACCACCGGCCAGGCCCTGGTGGGCTGGCGTCCCTGGGGCGGGCTGCTGGGCCGGGGCGGCCCCGAGCAGGGCGCCCCGGCGCTGCGCCAACTGCAACCGCAGCTGGCGGCCCGCGCCGCCCAGACCGGCGGCCTGGCGTTCGCGGTCACCGCCCTGCTCACCCTGCTGGCCCAGATTCTGGTGCGCGACCTGGCGTTCGGCTGGAGCACCACCCTGCAAACCTCGGCGCCGGCCTATCACCGCCTGGTGGAAACCCTGGCCTGGCCCTGGCGCGGCTGGCTGCCCGGGGCGGTGCCGGGCCTGGAGCTGGTGGCCCAATCCCGCTACTTCCGGCTGGAGAGCGGCGCGCCGGCGGACCCGGCGTTGCTTGGCGGCTGGTGGCCATTTCTGGTGATGACCTGGCTCACCTATGTGGTGATGCCCCGGCTGGCCCTGCTGCTGCTCGCCCAGGCGCACCTGCGCCGCCGGGCCCGGCGCCTGCTGCGCGACCATCCCGGCGTGGCCGCCCTGCGCGAACGCTTCGCCACCCCCTGGGTGGACAGCGGCGACGAGGCCCCCGCCGCCACGCCCCTGACCACCCCGGCGGCGGCCCCGGCACCGCCCCCGCCGGCGGACACCGGCACCCTGATTCGCTGGGCCGGCGCCGGCGACGGCGACCTGGTCCGCCACCTGGTGGGCGAGGTGCCAATATTGGACGCCGGTGGCGCCGCCACCCTGGAGCAGGACCGCGACACCCTGAACCGGGCCGACGGCGGCCGCCCGGTGGTGATTCTGGTGCGCGCCTGGGAACCGCCCACCGGCGATCTGGCCGATTTTCTCGATGACGCCCGCGCCCACTGGGGCCCGGCCACCCCGATCCTGCTGCAACCCCTGGCCACCGACGACCAGGCCCTGGCCCCCTGGCAGCGCTTTCTCGCCCGCCGCCAGGACCCGGCCCTGCAACTGTGCCCGCCGCTGGCGCCGGACCGGGAGGCCGCCACGCCATGACCGCCCCACCCCGCTTCGCCGTGGTCGGCCACCCCAACAAGGGCAAGTCGAGCATCGTCGCCACCCTGGCCCAGAACGACGGCATCGCCATCGCCCTGGAGCCCGGCACCACCCGGGACAGCCACCGCTATCCGTTAAGCGTGGACGGCCATGTTCTCTACGAGCTGATCGACACCCCCGGCTTCCAGCGCCCGCGCAGGGTGCTGGCCTGGCTGCAGGCGCACAGCGCCAGCGCCTCGGACCGGCCGGAAACGGTGCGCGCCTTCGTCACCCAGCACCGGGACGACCCACGCTTCCACGATGAATGCGAACTGCTCACGCCGATCCTGGAGGGCGCCGGCATTCTCTATGTGGTGGACGGCGCCGTGCCCTACAGCCCGGAACAGGAAGCGGAAATGGAGATCCTGCGCTGGACCGGCCGCCCCAGCCTGGCGCTGATCAACCGCATCGGCGACGGCGATCACCTGGCCGACTGGCGCGCCGCCCTGGGCCAGTACTTCCAGATCGTGCGCGACTTCGACGCGGTCAACGCGCCCTTCGACACCCACCTGAGCCTGCTGCGCGGCTTTGGCCAGCTGGCACCGGACTGGGAAGGCCCCCTGGAAGAGGCGGCGAACCATCTGCGCGACCAGCGGCACCACCGCCAGCACCGCGCCCTGGCCCTGATCGCCGAGGCCCTGGCGGACATGCTCACCCACGCGGAAAGCGCCCGCTTCGGCGAGCACGACAACCGCGACGCCCTGGAACATGACCTGGCCCGCCGCTGGCGGGACCGCCAGCGGCAACGCGAACAGAGCCTGCGTCGGGACGTGGAAGCCCTCTACCGCCACCGCCATCTGCACCGGCGGGAACAGGCGCTGGACTGGGAACCGGGCCAGGACCTGTTCAGCGACCAGGCGCGCCGGGCCTGGGGCGTGAGCCGCACCTACCTGGCCACCGCCGGCTTCGGCGCCGGCGCCCTCGGCGGTGCCGGCATCGACGCCCTGGCCGCCGGCCACTCCCTGGGCACCGGCGCCCTGATCGGCGGCGTGCTGGGCGCCGCCGGCAGCCTCTACTACGGCGGCAAGTACGCCGACAAACTGGGCGCCCTGAAACTGCTGGCACCCCTGGCCGGCGGCGGCCGCCGGGCGGAATTCGGCCCGGTGCGCGACCCGCAGTTCGGCTATGTGGTGCTGGGCCGCGCCCTGGAGCACTGGTTCCAGGTCAGCCACCGCAACCACGCCGGCCGCGCCCCCCTGACCCTGGACCACGGCGACCGGCACTGGCTCGAACAACTGCCCCGCGCCGACCGCCAGCGCCTGCAAAAAGCCCTGCAAAACCCGCCCCGCCACCCCAGCGACGGCAAACGCCGCCAGGCCCTGGAACAGGCGGTGGAAAACGCCGGCGGCGCTTTTCTGCAATGGCGAAGCGGCAATGAAGATTCCGAATAATCTGGTTACGAATGAGGTTTGAAACAGATGGGATGGATTCCACGGAAAAGCCTACACGCCTGGATCATGGCAACAAGTACGCTACTTTTTTTATTTGTTTTTCCAGCTCTGGCCAACGCCGCCTCCAAGGAGCAACCCGGCCCGCCTGATATCGAGGCACCAGCTCTGCCCGCCCCCCTCAAAGTCGTGCTTGGCCCATTGAGGCTACTCCTACCCGAACACGGCCTGGAAACCATCGCTCACCGTGACGGCATCGTTATCGTCCAGTACGCGAACGGGAATACGCTCACTCACAGAACGCTCAGCGAGAAAGAGTCCGCGCTGTACAAAGATGGCCATACTGAAGCACAACGAGCCAAAAAAATTCTCCTTCCTTCGATAGAGCCAGGGAAGAAATCCACCACGGTGCTCCCTCCGGAAATCCGCGTAAGGAAGATCGGAGGTTCTTCGCTGTACCTGCGGACCACGAAGAACTCCGCAGGATATCGCACTATGCTTTTTACGAATAAGAAAACGCACTACATTGATCTTTTGATGGGTGAAGCCGAAGCCCTCCAACTCTTTCAAACGGCCACGATCAACTCAATATCCTCCCAGGAAGGTGATCAAGATCGTGGCCGCCGCCGAGGAAGCGCGGAACACCCAGCTATCCCGGTCCTTGAAGTACCAGACCGTGCTTATCGCGGCGAGAATCCAGAAACAAACCCTAAGAAAATCCATATCTCACAGGCCCATAAGAGCAAGTACCAGCGGGCTTTTCCAGTTCAAAGCGGCCTGACTCAAGCAGGCTCGGTAGGTAACACTCCCTTCGACCGCGGACAACCAGGTATTCAAGGCTTCGAAATAGTGCTTAACAATATTTCGTGGCAATATCCAAGCGCCTCCGATCACCGCTAAAAAACTCAAGGTTCCAGAAAAGTTCTCTGAGCACTGGTAAGATTGATTGAGAACGGAATCAACGATATCCGCTACAGCTTCGGTAATCTGGCTCGGCGAAGAACTCACCGACCCTGACCATATAGATTGTATTAAATCGTGGTAACGCTGTTTTTCTTCCATTGAAAGGGCCATTTTCTCTCCTTGTCATTAACCACCCCCCCCCTTATGAAATGAATATTTTTTTGCATTACAAATTTTTGTTTATATTTTGAGAACCATTGCACAGGCGGCCGGCCGATCGTTACCCATTCCCGCATAATCCTCGCCGCTATCGCGGCAGATCCGGAATCTTGAAGTACGGTGTTTTTTGGTTGTCCAGGCTGTGCAGAAAAGCTTCCAGGTCGGCGAGATCGGTCTGGCTCAGCCGAAGCGGTTTGAGCAACGGGCTGGTCACCGGAAACAACGGATCATCCTGCTCGGCGCCCTTGGGGCGTGGATGCACGCCGCCGGCGTTATAGAGGGAGAGGATGCCGTGCATCTTTGTGAACTTGCCGTTGTGCATCCAGGGCGCGGTGGCCATCACGTTGCGCAGGCCCGGGGTCTTGAAGGCGCCCATATCCTGCTTGCGGCCGGTGGCGGCATAACGGCCCTGGTCCTCGTTTTTGCGACCGTAGAAATGCAGCCCCAGGTTGTGGAACTGACCGTCGGTGAACAACGGGCCGTGGTGGCAGTTCATGCAGCCGGCGCTGGTGCGGAACAGATCCAGGCCACGAATCTCCGCTTCGCTGAGGGCGTCCGCATCGCCGCCGTAAAACAGGTCGAAGCGGGTGGGGCCGGTGACCACCGTGGTCAGATAGGCGGCCAGGGCGTCGGCCAGCCGCTCCGGGTTCAGGGTGGCTTCGCCAAAGGCATCGCGGACCAGGGGGGCGTAACCGGGCACCGCGTTGATCGATGCCACCGCCCCGTCCGGCGTGCCGTGCATCTCCTCCGGATTGGCGATGGGCATCAGCACCTGCTCGCGCAGGGTGGCGGCGCGGCCGTCCCAGAACTGGGCCTGCTGAAAGGCCGCGTTGGCGACGCTGGGCGTATTGCGCCGGCCCCGTTGACGGTCGTGGCCGTAGGGCACCTGGCGGCCATCCGCCCAGCCCCATTCCGGATCGTGGCAGGAGGCACAGGCGATCTGTCCGGAACCGGACAGGCGCGGATCGAAGAACAGGGTTTCGCCCAGGTCGCGCAGCGCCCGGTCCACTTTCGGCGTGGGCGGCAGCGGCCCCAGCGGCCGCGCGTCCACACTGGCGTCCACCTGGATCGCCGGCCAGCAGGCCGGCCCGGCGCGGTAACGGTCCAGACGATCCGCGTTGGCATCGGGGCAGGCGTCGGCGGCCAACGCCAAGGCCGGTAACATCGCACCGAGCAAACCACCCACCGCCGCCCACCGCAACCTCAACGTCATAGCCGCACCTTCATACCCAGCCAGTAATTGCGGCCAATCTCGATGCCGGAATCATAGGTGTTGGGGTTACCGTCATCGGCGGTGTAGGTGCGCGCGTTGAACACATTGTTGATCTGCGCGTCCAGCACCAGACCCGGCTTACGGGTGACCTGCCAGGTCAGTTTCAGATTGCTGATCCAGGTGGCCGGCCGCTGCCGGTCCTCGTACACCGGCAGGGATTCGGTCACCGTCTGGCCATTCGGCAAGGTAATGGTTTCGCCCTTTTGCGAGCGGCCGGAGTTGGCGATATAGCGTTGCTCATCCCGCCAGGTGGTGACCAGGCTGGCGCGCAGGTTGCGATGGAGATCCGCCGCCAGGCTGACGGTGGCGACCAGAGGGCGGTTGTAGTCATAGCGGACCTGCTCCAGTTCGCCCTGGCGCATGCGCTTGCCCCGGTAATAGATGTATTCATCGGCGAGCGGATTATCGGCGCTTACGTCGTAGTCCGAGTTGGAGGTTTCCGCCTCCGACCAGGTGGTGCTCAGCCCCAGATGGTAACGGCCGAAGGTGCGGTACCAGGCCAGGGAAATGCCCTGGTAACGACTGCTGCCGTCGTTGCTGAGCCGGTACAGTTCGAAGCCATCTTCCTGGATGTCCGTGCGTTGCTGGGAGAGTTCGTCGCGGCCTTCCCGGTGCACGTATTTCAGATCAACAATGCCGCCCAGGAATGCCTGCTTCAGGCCCACGGAAAGTTCGTCGCTGTAGGGCGTATTCAGGTCCGAGAACACATAGCGGGTGCGGGCGCCGCCGGAATCGCTTTCCCAGTCGCCCACCACGTTGGCCACGGAACCCCGGTATTCCGTGTAGTGGGGCTGGCGTGCTTCGCGCAGTTTGTAGGAAAGCAGCGGCGCGCCGTAGTAACGGTTGGCGCCGAAGGTCAGGTTGGTGCGGCCATTGCCGAACATATCGAAGGCGCCGCGAAAGCGCGGGGAAAAATTAAGGTTGCCGAGAAAATCATCGTAATCGTAGCGGGCACCGAACACCGTCTTGACCCGCCCCCAATGGGTAGAGGCTTCGGTGTAGGCGGCGGCCTGGGCCAGGCCCACGTCCAGGTCGTGGGCCGCGTACACATTGCGGGTGGAAAAGAATTGCTCGCCGTCCACGCAATCCAGGCTGACGCCCCGGCATTGGATCTCCGTGTTGACGATGCCGTTCTGGTAAATGTAGGAGGTGGCCGGCCGGTCCTCGATCACCCGCACATAACTCAGGTCCACGCCGTACTCCAGGTTCCAGCGGCGCCCCAGCCAGCGGACCGGCTGGCGCTGGGCGTCCAGGCCGAAGGTGTAGCGTTGCTGCTCGCGGTCCAGGTCACCGAAGCCGCCCTGGCGACTGAAAGCCAGATCATTTTCGATGCCCCAGTGGCGGCTCGGGCTGTTTTGCCAGTTGAAAAAGTGTTGCGGGGAGCGACGACTGTTCTCGCTTAACGACACCGCCAGGCGGGCGGTGATGTCGTGGCGGTCGGTGAGCCAGGACAGCTTGCCGTTGCCGGTGAGGCCACCGCCGCGCACGCTGAAGTCACTGTCCTTGGCGTCCTTGATAAAGTACTCACCTTTGTAGGGCGCCACCGCCAGCCCCAGGTCCAGCCAGCCCTGGTCCCATACCGGCGTGTAGAAGCGGCCGCTAAGCCCCAGGTTCTCCTGTTCCTGATCCTTGATTTCGCCCAGCGACACATCCGGATTGCGCGAGTAGGAACGGGTGGCGCCCAGATAAACGCCGCGCCCGCCGGCCAGCGGCTGATCGACGCTGATGCCCATCCGTTCGCGCTTGAAGGAGTCCGGCTCCGGCGGTGCCTTGGGATTCTCCGCATCGTCCGGCACATGGTGGAACACCCGGTAGTCCACCCAATCGGAACGGGTGGTGCTGTAGGACAGATTCACCCGCCGGGGCCCCTGGCCGGCGCGGCGGGTTTTCATGTCCACCACGCCACCGGTGAAATTGCCGTAGCGCGCCGGCACATTGCTGTCGTACACGGTCACCGATTCCAGCATGTCCTCGTCAATAAACAGCGACTGCTCATGGCCGGGCACGTCGGTGATCGAATTGGGATTGTCCGCCAGTGGATCGAGCCGGCTGTTGATGTCCACGCCATCGAGCTGGAAGTTATTCTCGTAGGCACGCCCCCCGGAAATGGAAATCGATGCCGGTTTCAGATCGTACAGGCTTTCCGGTTTATAACGGTCCTCGCTGAACTGAATATTGGGCAACACCTCCAGGGCTTCGGTGACGCTGCCGTTGGCGCTGCCATAGTCGTCCAGCATGTGCCGGTCCAGCCGGTAGCTGCCCTCCGGCTCGGTGGTCACCGGCTGGGCGGCGCCGTCGCCGTGCACATAGACCGGATTGAGGGTTTCCACGTCGTCATCGGCGTGGGCGGGGAGCACGCAAAAAAGCAGGCCGGCGGTCAGCGCCGCCGGCCACAAAGAGTAGTCAGTCATGATCAGCCATCACAGGACGCGCAGAAGGGCGTGGAATCCTCATCGTCCGTGATGCCGTCACCGTCCAGATCGTTATCCAGCTGCAAAGCACTGGCCGCGATGTCCTCCGCGTCGACCCCGAGGTTGAAAAAGTCCGGGCGGCCATCGCCATCCGTATCCCGTACCGCGATGGCGCCCTTGGCGAAATCGTTTTCACCGGTCATTGCCGTGGCGATACTTTGCAGCATCAGATTGCGGTCGTTGTTGGAGAGGCCATCCTTCTCGGTGAGCGCCACCGCCTCGTCGTAGTAGCGGGCTTTGGCCAGCACCAGCACGGCCTGATTCAGATAGGTCAGCCGTGAGCTGTCGGACAGCTGCGCGTCCGCCAGGTTGGCCACGCCCAGCTGGTTACCGTTACCCAGAATCAGATCCCGCGCCGCCGCCCGGGCGTCCGCCACGTTTTGCTGGTCGGTGACGTTTAGTGCACCGGCACGCAGAGCCATGCGGCCCGCCTGTTCGGCGACCTGGTTCAGGCTGGTGGCCAACGACAGGCCACCGGACATGGCCGAGCTGCGGGTGCTGTCGTTGGTGGCGCCCGCCGCTTCCTGGAAGTAGCGGGTTTGCGCTTCGCGGCCGTAGTCCAGCGCCAGGCTCAGGTTATCGTTGTCCAGCGACAGGGAGATCAACCGTAGTAATGCTTTGTCGTAATCCCTTCCCGACATGGCGGAGATCTCACTTTCCGCCCGGGCAATAGTGGCGCCCCCCTCGGCAATCAGCCCCAGGCGATTCTGGTAGATGGCAATCCCGGTAAGAATTGCAAATCTCTCATCGTTGCCTGTGATACTTTTCAGAATCTCATCCGCAACGGAGGCACAATTGCCCATCCAGCTGCGTGCGGTATCAATGTCGCCCCAATTTTCCGCGAACTGAACCAGTCTCAAACAACCGTTACCGAGCAAGGCGTTGTAATCTTGCACGTACGTATCCCGATATTCGTCGGATAGATAGAAGTTCCAGGCAGCGCCTCTTACCTGATCGCCAAGCAAAACATAGCCATTTCTGTAGAGAGCCTCCGCGAGCCCGTGCGCGGTACCTGACTGATCAATCAGGTACCCCAGATATTCCTCCGGCTCTGGGTAGTTCCGCCGCAAGCCGTCGAGAGCCCCTTGCAGATCTCCTTCCACGACAGCCTCAAACGCTATTCCGACATTGATGTTCTGCAAAGCATCTTCAATCTCGCGAGGATCCGTAATGGTTTCTTCTACCTGTTGAAGGTAACGGTCCACTTGATCGGTTGCGACGTAGTACGCAGCCATCCTTTCCACGTAGACATCCGTCTGCTCCAGGTTACATGGCGTTAAATTTCTGGTTTGCTCGAAAAGATCGATGATATTTTCGAGCTCCTGGTCCGCACCTAACGCGTAGTAGTAACCGGCCGAATAGGTAAGATAGAAAGTACGCAGCTTATAGTGCGTGCAACCACTTCTGACCTGGTATCCGGTGCCGAGAACAAATCGAGTGAAAAGATCGACACTCTGTATGGCATCATTCAGAAAGGGCTCTACAAGCTCCTGTTCAACCGCTTTTTCTACTGATAATTCAGCGTTATCACGTATTGCCGTCAGCAGCTTTCCGTAAACCGACTGATAAGGGCGCCCCTCATAGAGGGAGACGTAATCGATCACGTTATCGATGGCCCTCTGTGAAGCTTCAATCTCTCCCAGTCGCCGGTAGTCCAGCACCAGCGAGTTGTAAAGATCGGCTTCCGGGGCAGTAAGGTTTTCCAATCCCTTTGCCTCGATAATTCCGTCCAACTCGGAGAGGGAAGTATCGACCATCGCTTTCGCTTCGTTATGCGAACCCGTATCGATCAGCCTGTACGCGATCCTTTGCGCCGTCCTCGCGCGCAGGAAAGGCTGGAAGACGCGGGTCCTTAGAACAGTTTTTGCTTCGCCAACTTGGCCGGCGAAGGCCAACCCTTCGGCGATTTCTTCATACACCGGGTCGAGGATAAGGTCGTCGAGCACACCGTCGAACAGCCGTTCGGCGCGATGGAACGGGGACAGATCGGAGGCGTAGAAGTATTCGCGGCGGGCGTCGTTATCCATGCCGAGTTTTTCCGCGTTGGTCAGCGGAATGCGGTGGTCCAGGGCGCGCAGGCCGGTGATGCGGGCGATGTCACTGTCGCCGCTGAGGCCGGCGGGGACGGTGAAGCCGCTTTGCGACAGTGCGGCCGGGTCAAGCGGGTAGCTTTGCAGCACATAGCGCATCAGGTTACGAATCTGGGCGCTGCCGGCGGGGACGCCGG
>CENV01077873.1_pt1 | contig 73590 bp, 76 predicted proteins | sample 530231 | NCBI WGS metagenome assembly CENV01 (sample SAMEA2619815, study PRJEB7988) | marine metagenome | biome: marine biome (ENVO:00000447); feature: surface water layer (ENVO:00002042); material: "saline water (ENVO:00002010), including plankton (ENVO:xxxxxxxx)" | depth 5 m
CCTGTTTTACCGGCACAACGGCAACACCCTCGCCATCACCCAGCCGATCAACAATGAGCCGGCCTGCGGCGCCAATGGCGGCACCATCGGCTTCAAGTGCGACTCCCCGGAGCAGGTGAAGGAATTGCACGACGTGGCCGTGGCCCACGGTGGCAAGTCCGTGGAAAATCCGCCGGGGCTGCGTGAAAGCGCCATGGGCGCCATGCATCTGAGCTACGTGCTGGACCCGGACGGCAATAAGCTGTGCGGTATCCATCGGGTACGCTAACGCCGGGAGAACACCCTCCAATTACCGGGTCTAAAACCGGTCCGCCCGGTAGGGCGCCATGTCCACCTCGGTGTTTTCACCGTCCATCATCTGCCCGAGCAGCTTGCCGGTCACCGGCCCCAGGGTGAAGCCCTGGTGGCCGTGGCCGAAGGCCAGCCACAGGCCTGGCAGCCCCGGGGCGGGGCCGATGATCGGTTTCATATCCGGAGTGCAGGGGCGCGCGCCCATCCACGGGTGCGGGTCGAGCCGGTCCCCCAGGGGGAACAGCCGGCGGGCGGCGGCTTCGGCGGCGTCCAGTTGCTGTAGATGGGGCGGGTCGTCCTGAGGGGCCAGCTCGGCGCCGGTGGTGAGCCGGATGCCGGCGCGCATGGGCGCCAACAGGTAGCCGGTTTCCGCGTCCATCACCCAGTGATGCAGTTGCGCGCCGTCGCGGCTGCCGTAGTGCATGTGGTAGCCCCGCTTCACGAACTGCGGCACCCGCAGCCCCTGGCGGGCGAGCCAGGGGGCGGACCAGGGACCGAGGGCCAGCACCACCTGTTCGGCGTCCAGGGCCTCGCCGTCGACCATCGCCCGCCAGCCGTGTTCGGTGCGTGTCAGGGTTTCCAGGGTGCCGCGCACCATGTCGCCGCCCTGTTGCTGGAAGTGGTCGGCGTAGGCGGCCACCAGGGCGCCCGGGTCGGTGACGGTCCAGGGCTGGGTCCAGTGCACCGCGCCGGCCAGGCCGCCCTTGCCGAGGTCCGGTTCCTTGCGTGCCAGGGCGGCCTGGTCCAGCACCTGGTAGGTGACACCATGGCCGGCGGCGATCTGCTCCGCCTGCAGACACTCCTCATCCAGGGCGCGGGCGGTGCGGAACACCTTGAGGTAGCCGTCCCGGCGGATCAGATCGCCGGCCCCGGCGGCGCGGATCATCTCGTCATGGGTGTCCAGGGCCCGGGTAATCAGGGCCGCGTATTCCGGCACGATGCGCGCGTAGTTCTGCGGCGCCGAGTGGCGCCAGTACTGGAACAGGGGCCCCGCCGCGCCGGCCATGCCGGAGGGGCGGTAGCGGATGTCGATTTCCCGGTTGGGCAGCACCCGCAGCAGGGTGGGCAGGTCGCGGGGAAACCGGTAGGGGCGCACCGCCTCGCGCTGGATAATGCCGGCGTTACCGAACGAGGTTTCCCGGCCCGGCGCGCCCCGGTCCAACAGGGTCACTGGATGGCCGCGCCGGCGCAGGTGCCAGGCCACGCACACGCCGACCATGCCGGCGCCGAGTACCAGGGTGGAGCGGGGCGGTTGAGAGGCTGAACGGACTTCGGCCACGGCGGCGGCCTCCTGCAAAACGCGTGGGTTCGGCCCCCATCCTCCCACAGGCAGCGGGCTTTCGATATCGTCGACTAAATGTCGGTGCGCTCCTCCAGTTCCACCTCCGCCCGGTAAGCGTCTTCCGTGGGGCCGTCGCTGGTCCAGATCTCCAGGGCCGCCGGGGTGCCGTAAAAATGAATCACCTCCACCGGTGCCTGACCTTTTCTTTGGTAGGTGCGGGTGAGGGCTTGTTTCAGGAAGCGTCCCTGGTCGTCGACGGCGAACAGGGGCGTGTCGATCACTTCGGTGTCCACAACCAGCCGGTTCTCTTGCAGTTGCAGCCCCTCCGGCAGCTCGCCACGAGCGTGGCGGCTCTTATGGACGTCGCGGAACACCCGCACCCGCAGGTCCGCGGACACCCGCACCGGTTTTTTGGAAAACCGCTGGGGGTTGTAGTCGATGCGGTTGACGGTAAAACGGTAATAGTCGGAATGGTCGCCGTCCGGTAACGGAATCGGCTGGCCGTCGGCGTCCAGGAAGGTGATCGGGTTGGGGTCGTCTTTCAAGACGATGCGCTCGGAGTCCCGTTCCAGGAAGCGGCGGCTCTCCACCTTCGGATAGCGGAAATCCACGCTGTGGGTGTACAGCGGGGTGCGGCCGTCGTTCTGCACGATGCGCAGGCGAGAGGGCACTTCCTCGGCGGTCAGTTCCATGGGGCCGTCCACGGCGGATCGGTACACCGGCCCCGGCAGCGGGACCGCTTGAATCGCCTCCGGGTCGAATTGCGCGGTGGGATTCAGGCCGTCCACCTGTTTGAGCGGCAACGCCAGCTTGCGCTTCATCAGCGGCTGCTCCGGGTCCCGGTCGAGCAGGGTGATGCGGGCGGTGGCCACCGGTCCCTTGAAGGCGACACGGGTGTAATGGGTGTCGCCGGTGCGTTCACGGATGCGCGCTTCCGCCTGCGTCATGTGTTGCTCCAGAGCCGCCGCCGTCAGGTCTTCCTTCAGGGCCCGGTCAATCAGGCCGTCCACTTCCTCGCCGGCCAATTCGAACAGTGCCGGCGCCCCGGTCTGCACCAGGGTGCGTGCCAGGGGCCGGCCATCCTGGTCCAGCCCTTCGGCGATCACGTCTCGTTTGTCCAGGGGCATGGGACCACCGTCCTCGGCGCGGACTTCCATGGCGTAGCCATGGTCGTTGGTGGCCGTCAGGGTCACGGTGTAGCCGCCCAGTGTGCGCTGCTGGCCGGCCTCCGGGGACGGGAAGGTGAAGGTCTCGCGCTTTTCAGGGATGCGGCCGGTGAACTCGCCGAGCAGCGCCACGGGCTTGGCATCGTCCGCCCCTGGCCTTTTTTCAAAGCAGTAGCGCTCGTCGAAGCGATGGCGCATCAGAGCCTGTTCATGGTCGGCGGCGCCGGGCTGGCCGGCGAAGGGCAGGGTATCGCCGTTGTCCATGCGCAGGCCGTGCCAGTCGATACGATGCGGTAACGGATAGGCAAAGGGGCGGCGCGCCTCCACGCACAGATAATCCGCCCAGGTGGTGGCAAGAAGATTATCGAGGAACACCTCGGTCATCGCCTGGATATCGGCGTAGTCGTCCAGCCTGGCCAGGGCGGAACGCCCATGGCGGGTTTGCGCTGGCGGCATCGCCCAGTCCACGTTGTTGAGGTCGTTGTACAGGGCGTCCTGGCTGAGATCCTGCAGCGTGCTGCCCACCTCCGCGTTGGCAATATTTTCAATGCGGTCCAGGCGGGCGTCCCTGGTGTCGAACATGGCGTCCATGATGGCGTCATAGTCCGGCTCGTCGCCGCTGGCCGGGTGCGAATGGAGCGCCACCAGAACCGGTAGCGCGGCGATCAGGCCCCGCCTGACGCGCTCGGACGTCCGTGTCGGTGTGCTGCTTCCCATGGCGTGTCTCCCTGATTTGCTCGTGGATCTCGGCCTTTTCCCGGCGGCCCGGAAAGGGTATCCGGTGACCGCCGCCATTGTCTCGAAAGGCTTCACGAATATCGCCGGCAAAGTGGTGAACGGGCACGGGCAACCGTGATCGCCGGGCGATGGCAATCTCCTGTAAAAAAGCGAACGTCTCGGCGGCCACCGGGTGGAGCGCCGCGTTATCCTGCGTATCTGCTAAAGGAACCGGCGGTTGTTGGAGGCGAGCTTTGAGCGACAGTTGCACACACATCGTGCCGGTGCACACCGGCGATTACCCGGACGCGGAGGCCAAGGCGCGGGAGATCCTGGCCTGGTTCCTGGCGCGGGATCTGGTGGCGTCCGAACTTTCGGATTGCACCCTGGACGGGCCCGGCTACGCGTTCACGCCCATGATCCAGACGCTGTTTATCGAACCCATGGACCCCCGCGTCCACGACGGCACGATCCGCGGGCTGGCGCTGCACGCCGGCGAGCGCAAGGTGTTCCATCCCATGGAAGGGGCGGAGCTGAGTTTTGTCTGTCCGGGCTGCGGCCACGACCAGGGCTGGGACGCGGTGGACGCCATCGGCGCCTGGTTCGCCGGCGAGGACGATGAGCCTGCGTGCCCGGCCTGCGGCGAGCGCTTCCACATCAACCGCTACGCCACCGACCGGGGCGGCTCCGATACGCCTTGGGCGTTCAGTAATCTGGGCATCACCCTGTGGAATGACCACGGCGGCGCGTTTCGTCCGGAGTTTCTGGACAGTATGCGTGGCCTGTACGGGACCGATATTCGTGTGGTGGAGGTGCACATATGATGCGAGGAATGAAGCTGGCGATGCTGCTGATCGCCTTGCTGGCCCCGGCCACCTGGGCCGATACCGACGGCCTGGACGACAAGGCGCTTGCCGATCAAAGCGTGGCGGAACTGCGCGCCGGCATCACCGACAAGCACCCCGCCACCTACATGGTGCTGGCGGCGCGGCTGTTCCAGCAGGGTGATAAGCCGGAAGCGGTGAAGTGGTTCTATGTGGGGCAGATTCGTTACCGGGCCTTTTTGAAGGCGAACCCGGATCTGGACCCGTCCGGCGACCCGGCGTTGTTCGCCTCGCTGATGGAATCGGTGGGGCGGCCCCTGAACGAGTACATCGGTGGCGATGTGGATCAATGGGTGGCGACCATCGATGACGCCATCGATTGGCACGACAGCCACCCGGACGGCTTTCTCGGTAAGGACCAGCACCGCGCCCTGTACGCCTCGGTAATCGCCGGCCTCAAGGATATGCGCGACGAAATCGCCGCCAGCAAGGACGAGATCCGCCGGCAACGGCGGGAGAACGGCCTGGAAAATCGCTAGCGGCGCAACAGGAGCACGCCATGGACGAAGCCCTACAGCAACGGTTGGAAAAGGCCCTGAAAAAACGCCCGCCCGGGGAGTTTCATTTTCCCCAGGTGTATGGCGCCGGCTGGGACCAGCTTTACATCGGCGACAAGGTGAAGCTGGGCAATACCTTCCTGCGGCTGGTGCGCCTGGGGCGCTTTCCGGGCATCGAGGACACCGGCAAGAAAAAAGGCGGCGGCCGCTTGTACCGCAAAACGGGCCGGTAGCCACAGCGCCGGCCAATCCCGGATTTTTCGCCGGGTTATTCTCCCGGCGCACCGGTTCCGGCACTATAGGCGCAACCGTTCGCGTCCGAAGAGAGAAAAACGATGACAATGCTGATTCTCGGCCTGGTCCTGTTCCTGGGCATTCACTGCACCGGCTTCGCGCCGGCCTGGCGCGACCGCCAGGTGGCCCGCTTCGGGGCGAACGGCTGGAAGGGCCTGTACAGCCTGGTGGCGCTGGCCGGCTTCGTGCTGATTATCTGGGGCTTTCAGGCCGCGCGCCTGAACCCGGTGCTGCTGTACAGCCCGCCGGCCTGGTTGGGCCATTTGAATTCCCTGTTCACGCTGATCGCCTTTATTCTGGTGGCCGCCGCCTACGTGCCCGGCAACCGCATCCAGGCCAAGCTGGGCCACCCGATGGTGGCCGGCACCAAGATCTGGGCCCTGGGCCATTTGCTGTCCATTGGCTTTCTGCGCGATGTGGTGCTGTTCGGCGCCTTTCTGGTGTGGGCCATCGTTGCCTTCGCCCGGCTGCGCCGCCGCGACCGGGCCCGGGGCGTGATGCCGACGCCGGGCACCCTCAAGGGGGATGTGATCACCGTGGTGGTGGGCGTGGTGGCCTGGGGCCTGTTTGCGTTCTTGCTGCACGCTCCGCTGATCGGCGTGAGGCCGTTCGGATAAAACATGACCCGAACCCGCAAAAGTGATGACGGCAGCAAGCTGCCATGGACCCAGCTGTATCTGCACGGCCTGGGGGTGTCGGTCAGCCACAACGCCCAGGCCTTCGGCTTTTCCATTCTGATCACGGTGAGCTATGGGGTGGTGTCCAGCGTCGCCGACGAGCCCACGCCGTTCCAACTGATCGGCTTCGCGTTGTCGGCGGTGGCGTCCCTGTCGTTCCTGAATCTGATGGTCGCCTTCCTGAAACGGGACGAGCCCGACGACAGCGAACGCACGCCGGTGCTGCTGGTGGCCACCGCCACCGATTTTATTTCCGTGGGGGCCGGCCTGGCGGCGGCGTTCGGCGTCGCCAAGGCGTTCGAGAACTGGATGTGCTGGCTGGTGGCGCCGTTCGCCGCCGGGTTGATTTACTGCCTGGTGCAGGGCCTGCAGATCGCCGTGGCCCGGCGCGGGGCGGACATTCAGGAATAGCCGCCGCCCCGCAACGTTTGAACTTCCGTTACCAGCCGGATGGCCCCTCCAACGGCGAGCTGCTGGCCGGCCTGGGCCAGCCTGACCCGGAGCGGCGTGAGGCGGTGCTGGCCGACGACGGCGGCGGCTGGGCGGTGCCGGGCTTTCTGTAAGCGGCCCGGTCCCGGCGGCTACCCGCCAATGATCCAGTGCGCCACCCGGGCGCCGCCGTACAGTCCCATTCCGAACACCGCGTGGTTGAGCAGGCTTTGCCGCCGCGCCAGCCAAGGCCGAGGCGTGCGCCGGGCCGCCAGGCCGGCGCCCATGGCCGGCTGCATCACCAGCAAGGGAGCGGCCACGGTGGCGATGCCCACCGCCAGCGCCAGCCCCGGGGTGGGCCGTGCCAGCCAGGCCGGGCCACCCAGCCCCACCAGCACGGCGGCAAACAAGATGCCGATCAGGTAATGGACCGCCCAGCCCAGGGCCCGCTCGCCGGCAATCGGCGTTGCCTCGCTGATGCGATCGTGACGGAAACGCCCGCCGGGCATATGGCCCAGCCAGCGCCCCACCAGAGCGAAGTCCGGGGCGGGCAGGCCAAGCACTGCCTTGCGGGCCAGGCTCCAGGCGTCCATCGCCGCCGTGCCGGCAACGCCGATGATCAGGATAAACAGCAAGGTTTCCATGGTGTTCTCCGCTGGGAGTGGCAGTGGGAAAGCGCTAGCCTACGACTTCAAGTTCACTTGAAGTAAAGGGCGGCGCATGGATATTTCCGAAGTGGCGAAACGGGCCGGGCTGCCGGCGTCGACGCTGCGTTTCTACGAGGAGAAAGGGTTGATCCGCTCGGTGGGGCGGCGGGGCCTGCGGCGCCAGTTCAGCCCCCGGGTGCTGGAGCGGCTGGCGCTGATCGCCCTGGGCCGTTCCGCCGGGTTCTCCCTGGAGGAGATCCGCTCAATGTTGGGCGAGGCGGACCGCCCGACCATCGACCGGCAAGCGCTTAACGACAAGGCGGACGAACTGGACCGCACCCTCCGCCAGCTCACCGCCATGCGCGATGGGCTGCGCCACGCCGCCGAGTGCACCGCGCCCAGCCATCTGGAGTGCCCCACCTTCCAGCGTTTGATGGGGCTGGCGGTGGCGGATGTGGCGCGCCGCTCCCGGCGGCGCGGGGAGACGTTGCGCTAACCGGCCTCTTGCAGGAACCGCGCCGCCGGCGGCGCCGGCTCGCGGCTCGCCAGGTTGAGGACGAAACCGGCGCCGTCGCCGGGCAATGGCTGGTAGCGGATACGGTCGGCGCGGAAGCCGGCCATGCTGGCCGGCACCACCGAGACACCGGCGCCCACCGCCACCAGGGACAGCACCGCGTGCATGCCATGGGCTTCCTGGGCCACCCGGGGCACGAAGCCGGCATCCGCGCACAGGCGGATCACCTGCAGATGGAAACCCCGGCCTTCCTCCCTGGGCCAGAGGATAAAGGGCTGCTCGGCCATGGCGGCCAGCTCCGGCTCTCCATTAGCCAGGGGATGGTCCCGGGGCAGGGCCAGGCACAGCCGGTCCCGGTCGAACGGTGTCAGGTGCAGGTCGTCGGCGTCGGTGAGCGGCGGGATCAGCACCGCCAGGTCCAGGGTGTCGTCGCGGAGCCCGGCCACCTGGGCGGCGGTGGTGGCCTCGTGCAGTTCCAGGCGCACCGCCGGGTGGCGCTGGCGGAAGCCCTGGATCACGTCCGGCAGCCGGCCATAGAGCGCGCTGCCCACATAGCCCAGACGCACCAGGCCGGTACGGCCCGCCGCCATGTCCCGGGCGGCGGTGGCGGCGCGCCGGGCCTGGGCAAGGGTGGCGCGGGCTTCTTCCAGGAACACCCGACCGGCGGCGGTGAGGCCCAGCACCCGGTTGCCCCGCTCCAGCAGCGAGGCCCCCAGTTGCTGTTCCAGCTTGCGAATCGCCAGGGTCAGCGGCGGCTGGGACATGGCCAGCCGCCGCGCGGCGCGGTGAAAGTGCAGCTCTTCCGCCACCACGACGAACTGTTCCATGGCCCGCAGGCTGATGCGGGACCGCTCCTCCTGGCCCATGCCGGTTCCTTCTGATTGCTTGATACCTGAAAGATATCACGGCCGGTCAATATTGGTATTGGATGTATCAGGCGCCGCTTCGCACACTGCGCCGGTCAATCACAACGGAGAGCCGGTCATGGTGGATTTCACGGGGCAAACGGTACTGATCACCGGCGCGGGCCGGGGCCTGGGTTTGGCCTACGCCCGCTGCCTGGGGCGGCTCGGCGCCCGGGTGTGGCTGCAGGACACCGGCGCCGACCGGGACGGGGACGGCGAGGACCCGGCGGTGGCGTGGGCGGCGGCCGAGGCGCTGCGCGGAGAGGGCCTGGACGTGGAACCCGTGGCCGGACGGCTGGACCACCGGGACCATTGCCGCGCCCTGGTGGAGCGGGTGCTGGCCAGCGATGGCCGTCTGGACGCGGTGATCCACAACGCCGGCTGGGTGGCCTATCAACCGGTGGAGGCGATCACCGAGGAGGCCTTCGACCGCATCATGGCCGTGGCCGCCAAGGCGCCGCTGTGGCTGGCCCAGGCCGCCTGGCCGAAGATGAAGGCCGCCGGCGGCGGGCGGCTGGTGTTCACCACCTCCTGTCGGGCCCTGTATCCCCAGTATGTGCAGCAAGGGCTGGCCGCCTACGCCGCCGCGCGTATGGCGGTGGTGGGCCTGGTCAATGTGCTGGCGGAAGAGGGGCGCGCCCATGGCATCCGCGTTAACGCGGTGTCACCGGTGGCGAAGACGCGCATGTGGGGCCTGGAAGGCGAGCCGGACGAGCTGCACCCTGCCCAGGTGGCGCCCGGGGTGGCGTTTCTGGCGTCGTCGGATTGCCCGGAGGGCGGCTGGATTCTGCGCGCCGCCAATGGCCAGTTCCACGCCACCCGGGCGGTGGAAGCGACGGGCGTGGACTACCCCCGGGACCTGTGCGCGGTGCCCGCCGCCGGGGTGGAAAAGATCGCCGCCGCCTGGCCGCGCATCGCGGTGCCGGCGGTGGAGTCGCGCTGAACCCGGCGGTCCCGGCTCAGGCCGGGACTTCCGCGCGCCGTTGGTTGACCACGCACAGCCCCCCGACGATGGCGCTCGCGCCCAGCCAGAACAGGGCATTCTGCTGCTCGCCCAGCAGCACCACCGCGAACACCACGCCGAACAGGGGCGCCAGGAAATTCATGGCGGACACCTGGGAAGTGTAGTGGCGGCGCAGCATGGCGAAGAACACCAGATAGCCCAGGAAGGCCACGCCCACGGTCTGGAACGCCAGGGAGGCGACCAGCGTCGGGCTCCACTGAATGGCCCAGCCGCCGGCGGGCACCAGGGTGGCCAGCCCCAGCAGCGGCACCGAGCCGAACAGCTGGTGGAACAGCACCACCGGCGCGTCCAGATCGCGCAGGCGGGTGGCGCGGATCACCATCACCGTGGCCGCCCAGCACACCGCGCCGGCGAAGCACAGCAGATCGCCGACCAGGGTGGCGGCGCCGCTGCCGCTGGCGCCGGAGAAGGCGGTGAGCGCCACGCCCAGAAACGCGAACAGAATGCCCAGCACCTTGAAGCGGCGCACCGGTTCGTCGCGGATGATGTACATGGCGCCCAGGGCGATCATCATCGGCGCGGTGTAATAGATCACCGCCGCGTGGGCGGCGCTGGTCAGCGCCAGGCCCAGATAGAGAAAACCGAAGTCCAGCGCGAACAGCAGCCCCAGCAGCATGGACGGGCCGGCGGGGGCGCGGAACGGGTTGCGCCGCTGGCTAACAAACCACAGCGCCAGCAACGCCGTGCCGCCCAGGGAGCGCAGGAAGGTTTGGGTGAGCGGCGCCATGTCCCCGACCACCGCTTTCACGGCGACTTGCTGGGCGCCGAAGGCGGCGAACACCAGCATCAGAATCAGAATGGCGCGGGATGTCAGAGGTTGCAGCGGCATAACACACTCAAGCCATGGCGGCGGCCGGAGCCGGCCGCTCGTGGACGAACAAATGGGCGAGGGCGGACAGCACCCCCAGCACAATGGCCAGGTACCATATCTGTTGATAGCTGGCGAAGCGATCAAAGAACACGCCACCCAGCCAGACGCCGGCGAAGCTGCCCAGCTGGTGGCTGAGAAACACGAAGCCGAACAGGGTGCCCATGGCGCGGGGGCCGAACTGAATCAGCACCAGGGCGCTGGTCAGCGGCACCGTGGACAGCCACAGCACGCCCATCACCAGGGCGAAGATCATCACCGAGGCCGGCGTCAGTGGCAGGGTGATAAAGATCAGAATCACCAGGGCGCGCAGGGCGTAAATGGCGGCCAGCACATAGGGCTTGGGAAAACGCATGCCCAGCCGGGAGGCGAACAGGGTGCCGAAGATATTGGCCAGCCCGGCCAGCGCCAGAGCCTGCAGGCCCAGGGCGCGCAGCTCCGCCGGCGAGGCGGTGGACACGCAGAAATTCTGCACATAGTTCGGCAGGTGGGCGGTGATAAAGGCCAGGTGGAAACCGCAAACGAAGAAGCCGGCGTTGAGCAGCAGGTAGTCGCGCTGGCGGAAGGCGCCGCGCACGGTGGCGGCCAGCGCCGTGCCGGCGCCATCGGCGGCGGCGTCCGGATCGGCCACCCGCAGGCGCGGAATGCACAGCGCCATGGGCAGCAGGGTGGCGGTGATCACCAGCAGGGTCATGCGCCAGTCCAGCCACTCGATCAGCCAGGCGGTGAGCAGCGGCAGCACCACCTGGCCGGCGGAACCGATGGCCGAGGCGATGCCCAGGTAATGGGCCCGTTTGTGCTCCGGCGCCGCCCGGCCCACCACCGCCAGCACCACGCCGAAGGCGGTGCCGGAAATGCCCATGCCCACCAGCACCCCGGCGCCCAGGTGCTGGGCCCAGGCGCTGCTGGCGGCCACGCAGATCAGCATGCCGGCCAGGTAGCAGATGAAACCCAACCACAGGGCACGGCGGTCGCCGTAGCGGTCGGCGATGATGCCGAAGCCCGGTTGCGCCAGCCCCCACACCAGATTCTGGATCGCGATGGACAGGGAGAACACCTCGATGCGGCCGCCGAACAGCTCATCGGACAACGGCTGCACCACGCCACCGAATACGGCGCGCACGCCGAACGCCAGCGCCAGCACCACGCCGCCGGCGACCACGATGGTCCGGGTGTTCCGGAGGCCGGTTTCGGCCGGTTGTGCTGGTCCCGTCATGGCGCCTCCCTTCAACAGCTCTCCCTGCACGAGCCACGAATACTAGCAGCGCCTAATCGGGCTCAGAATCGAATAACGCTGAAACACCGGTTCAGTTGCGCTGAATATGAGCGGCACACCTTCGCCGTGCACGGGCAGCCGCAATCGTGACCATATCGCCCCCGGGGCGGGTTCCCCTTGTCAGTTACAGCGCCGCGCGCGGCGCCCATGATGCCTGGAATCAGGGTGAGGGAGCCGATTATGCAAATCGATACGAGCACACCGGTGATGGTTACCGGTGCCACCGGCTACGTGGCCGGGCGATTGGTGGAGCGGTTGCTGGAAGAGGGGCTCACCGTGCACGCGGCGGTGCGCGACCCGGACAACCCGGACAAGCTCAAATACCTGAACGCCATTGCCGAACGCACCCCGGGCCAGATCCGTTACTTCAAGGCGGACCTGCTGGTGCCGGGCTCCTACGCGGCGGCCATGGAAGGCTGCTCGGTGGTGTTCCACACCGCCTCGCCGTTTATCACCTCGGTGAAGGACCCGCTAAAGGAACTGGTGGAGCCGGCCCGGCAGGGCACCCGTAACGTGCTGGAAACGGTGAATGACACGGCCACCGTGCGCCGGGTGGTGCTGACCAGCAGTTGCGCCGCCATCTACGGTGACAACGCGGACCGGGAAAATACCGCCGGCGGTGTGTTCACCGAGGCGGACTGGAACACCAGTTCGTCCCTGGACCATCAGGCCTATGCCTATTCCAAGACCCTGGCCGAACGGGCCGCCTGGGAGATCGCCGACGCTCAGCAACGCTGGGATCTGGTCACCATCAATCCATCCCTGGTGGTGGGGCCGGGCATCAATCCCAACGCCACCTCGGAGAGCTTCAGTATTCTGCGACAACTGGGCGACGGCACCGCGCGCATGGGCGTGCCGGACATCGGCCTGGGCGTGGTGGATGTGCGTGAAGTGGCCGAGGCCCATGTACGTGCCGCCTTTCTGCCGGCCGCCCACGGCCGTTACATTCTGTCCGGCCACAACACCAGTTTTCCGGACATTGCCCGGGTGCTGCGTCACCGCTTCGGCCAGGACTACCCGTTGCCCAAGCGCACCTTGCCCAAGCCGGCGGTGTGGCTGTTCGGCCCGGTGGTGAACAAAACGCTGACCCGCAAATACGTGTCCCGCAACGTGAACCTTCCCTGGCGGGCGGACAACCGGCGCAGCCGCGAGGAACTGGGCATTCGGTACCGGTCGCTGGAGGACTCCCTGTTCTCGTTCTTTGAACAGGTCATGGGCTGAGCGCCCGGCCCGCTATTTTTACATCGATTTATGGATTGCTGACGCGGCGCGCTTATCGATTCCGGTAAGGTGAAATCATGGGTTCCGCGCGCGGAACCTCGCCAGCCCAGGCCTTGCCACGAGGCCGCCGCGCCAGCCACAAGGATCGGTGACCATGCCCAAGCTCTCTCGTTTCAGAATCTCACGCCGCGATCTTCTGATCGTCGGCGCCGTCACCTCCGCCGCCCTGGGTCTGGCCAGGTTGGCCTTCGGCCGGCCCGGTGGCCCGTCGCCCGGGTCCGCCGGCGGCGAGTCGCCGGGCGTTCACCGGGCCGAGGTGGCCTTCAACGTCAACGGCGAACCGCGCACTCTCACCGTGGACACCCGCGTCACCCTGCTGGACGCCCTGCGCGAACACCTGCATCTGACCGGCACCAAGAAGGGCTGCGACCATGGCCAGTGCGGCGCCTGCACGGTGATGGTCAACGGCCGCCGCATCAACGCCTGTTTGTCCCTGGCGGTGATGCATGAAGGCGACGAGATCACCACCATCGAAGGGTTTGGCACGCCGGAGAATCCGGACCCGATGCAGACGGCGTTTATCGAACACGACGGCTACCAGTGCGGCTACTGCACGCCGGGGCAGATCTGTTCGGCCAAGGCCACCCTGGAGGAAATCCGCGCCGGCATCCCCAGCCATGTGAGCGCGGATCTGAGCGCGCCGATAAGGGCGACCCCGGAAGAGATCCGTGAGCGCATGAGCGGCAACCTGTGCCGCTGCGGCGCCTACGCGAACATTCTGGAAGCGGTCCGGGACGTGGCCAAGGAGACCCCATGAGAGCCTTTACCTACCAGCGCGCCGCCTCCCCGCAAGAAGCGGCCCTGGCGGCGGCCGGCACCGACCACGCCCGGTTTATCGCCGGCGGCACCAACCTGCTGGACCTGATGAAGATCGAGGTGGAAACCCCCACCCATCTGATCGACGTGAACGGGCTGGGCCTGGACACCATCGAGGCCACCGACGACGGCGGCCTGCGCATCGGCGCCCTGGTGCGTAACACCGACCTGGCCGCCGATCAACGGGTGCGCCGGGATTACGCGGTGCTCACCCGGGCGCTGGTGGCCGGCGCCTCCGGCCAGTTGCGCAACAAGGCCACCACCGGTGGCAACCTGCTGCAGCGCACCCGTTGTCCGTATTTCCAAGACACCAACATGCCCTGCAATAAACGCCAGCCCGGCGCCGGCTGCGCCGCCCGCGAGGGAGCCAGCCGCCAGCTGGCGATCATCGGCGCCAGCGAGCACTGCATCGCCACCCACCCCAGCGACATGGCGGTGGCCCTGCGGGTGCTGGACGCCCGGGTGGAAACCATCGACGGCCAGGGGCGCACCCGCGACATTTCGTTAGCGGATTTCCATGTACTGCCCGGCGAGACGCCGCACATCGAATCGGTGTTGGAAAAAGGGGAATTGATTACCGCCGTGACCCTGCCGGCGCCCCCGGGCGGCCGGCATTTTTACCACAAGGTGCGGGACCGCTCGTCCTACGCCTTTGCGCTGGTGTCGGTGGCGCTGGTGCTGCGGGCGGACGGCAGCGGCCGGGTCGCCCTGGGCGGCGTGGCTCCCAAACCCTGGCGGGACGAACGGGCGGAGGCGGCCCTGCCACGGGGCGCTGGCGCGGTGATCGAGCGGTTGCTGGACGGCGCCCGCCCGACCCCGGAAAACCGCTTCAAGATCACCCTGGCCGAGCGCACCCTGGCCGCCGTGCTGGCGGAAGCGAAGGAGTAGCCCATGCGATTCGATCAACCCGTTGACCCCAATGCCGCCGACCAGGGCCGGGTGCTGGGCCGCCCCCACGCGCGCATCGACGGCCCGCTGAAAACCACCGGCACCGCGCCCTACGCCTATGAACGCCACGACGTGGCCGTCGGGCAGTTGGTCGGGTATCCGGTGGTGTCGGCCATCGCCAAGGGCCGCATTAAAGCCATGGACACCCGCGCCGCGGAGGCCGCCCCCGGCGTGGTGGCGGTGATCACCACCCTGGACCGGGAGCCCCTGCCCAAGGCCAGGATGAACGGGGTTCACCTGTTCGGCGGCCGTGACATTCAGCACTATCACCAGGCCATCGCGGTGGTGGTGGCGGAGACCTTCGAACAGGCCCGGGCCGCCGCCGCCCTGGTGCGAACCGACTACCACCAGGACCCGGACGCCCGCTTCGATCTGGCCGCCGAGCGCCGCGCCCATCAGGATGACGAGGTGGAGCCGGCGTCCCGGGTCGGTGACTTCGAGAGCGCCTTCCAGGCGGCGCCGGTGAAACTGGACGCCACCTATTCCACGCCGGGGCAATGCCACGCGCAGATGGAACCGCACGCCTCCATTGCCCAATGGAAAGACGGCACCCTGACCCTGTGGACCGCCAACCAGATGGTGGCATGGAGCCGCAAGGCCCTGGCCAAGGCGTTCGATCTGCCGCTGGAAAAAGTGCGGCTGGATTCCCCCTATATCGGCGGCGGCTTCGGCGCCAAGCTGTTCCTGCGCGCCGATGCCGTGCTGGCGCCGGTGGCCGCCCGGGCCACCGGCCGGCCGGTGAAGGTAGCGCTGCCGCGACCGATGATCGCCAACAACGCCACCCATCGCGGCCTGACCATTCAGCGCCTGCGCATCGGCGCCAATGAAGACGGGCGCATCACCGCCATCGGCCACGACAACACCACCAACACGCCGCCGGGCGGTGGTGGCGAGGAAGCCACCATCCCCACCGAGCATTTTTACGCCGGGGCCAATCGTTTGCTGGTGCACCGGCCCCTGGAGATGCACCTGCCGGAAAGCAACGCCATGCGCGCCCCCGGCGACACCGCCGGCCAGATGGCCCTGGAAGTGGCCATGGACGAGATGGCGGAAAAGCTCCACATGGACCCGGTGGCCTTCCGGGTGCTCAACGACACCCAGGTGGACCCGGGCAACCCGGAGCGGCGCTTCTCCCAGCGGCACTTCGTGGAATGCCTGGAGCGCGGCGCCCGGGAATTTGGCTGGTCCGAGCGTAACCGCACCCCCGGCGGGCGCCGCGACGGCGTCTGGCTGGTGGGGCACGGCATGGCCGGCGCCTACCGGGGCTCGCCGGCCCAGGCGTCCGGTGCCCGGGTCACGCTCAAGCCCGATGCCAGGGTGCGCGTGGAAACCGACATGACCGACATTGGCACCGGCTCCTACACCATCATCGCGCAGACCGCCGCCGAGATGCTGGGCGTGCCGCTGGAGGCGGTGGAGGTGAGCCTGGGCGATTCCGACTCGCCGGTGTCCGCCGGCTCCGGCGGCCAGTGGGGCGCGGCCAGCGCCACCGCCGGAGTGTACGCCGCCTGCCTGGCGCTGCGCGAACGGATCGCCGAACGGCTCGGCGCCGAACCCGGGGACCTGGCGTTTGAGGACGGCCAGGTGCGTCATGGCGGCGAAACCACGCCGCTGGCCGGCATCGGCGGCGATGGTGACCTGGTGGCGGAAGACCGCATCGAGTTCGGCGACTTCCGTGACAAGGACTATGTGCTGGCCACCTTCGCCGCCCATTTCGTGGAGGTGGCCGTGCACGCCTACACCGGCGAGATCCGCGTGCGCCGCATGCTGGCGGTGTGCGACGCCGGCCGCATCCTCAATCCGATCACCGCCCGCAGCCAGGTGATCGGCGGCATGACCATGGGCGTGGGCGCGGCCCTGATGGAAGAGCTGAAGGTGGACACCCGCTACGGCTTTTTCGCCACCCACGACCTGGCCAGCTACGAGGTGCCGGTGCACGCCGACATCGGCGAGCAGCAGGTGATCTTCCTGGACGGCGAGGACCCTTGCTCGTCGCCGCTCAAGGCCAAGGGCGTGGGCGAGCTGGGCATCTGCGGGGTCAGCGCCGCGGTGGCCAACGCGGTCTACAATGCCACCGGTGTCCGGGTGCGCGACTACCCGATCACCCTGGACAAATTTCTCGACCGGCTGCCCCGGCCGGCCTGACCCGGAGGCCGGCGTGGCTTGATTCGCGCGCCGGCTTTCGTACCCTTGATGGCTCCTTGATCGCCCCCGGTCTTCGATGGATCACTCACCGCCTTTTACCGCTTCCCTGTTCGACGATGACGGCACCCTGCCACCGGTGGTGGGCGCCGCCGACCCGGATCCGGCCCTCGCGCCCCTGGCCGGCGCCCTGCCGCCGCGACTGTGGTTGGGCACCTCGTCCTGGCATTACCCCGGCTGGGCCGGGCGGGTTTGGGACCGGACCTACACGGAAGAACAGCTGTCCCGCCACGGCCTGCCGGCCTATGCCCGCCATCCCCTGTTCCGCGGGGTGGGGTTGGACCGGGGCTTCTACCGGCCGCTGACGGTGGAGCAATACGCCGGCTACGCCGACCAGGTGCCGGCGGATTTCCGCTTTCTGGTGAAGGCGCCGGGGCAGGTCACCGATGCCCTGCGGCGGGGCCGGGGCGGGCAAGGTCTGCAGCCCAATCCGGATTTTCTCGATCTGGAGCTGGCCTGGCGGGATCTGGCGGCGCCGGCCGGGGAGGGGCTGGGCGACAAACTGGGCGCGCTGGTGCTGCAGATCAGCCCGCTGCCGGCGGTGTGGCTGAACCACATGGCGCCGGTGATCGAGCGGCTGCACAGCCTGCTGCGCGCCCTGCGGGTACGGGCCCCGGCGGCGCTGCTGGCGGTGGAGGTGCGCGACCCGCACTGGCTGACGCCGGACTTCGTGGCCGCGCTCAAGGACACCGGCGCCACCTACTGCCTGGGCCTGCACGGCAAGATGCCGCCCATCGCCGAGCAGCTGCCGATCCTGCGCGCGCTGTGGCCGGGCCCGCTGGTGTGCCGCTGGAACCTGAACCTGAAACACGGCGCCTACGGCTACGAAACCGCCCGCGACCAGTACGCGCCCTACGACAAACTGGTGGACCCGGACCCGGACACCCGCGCCGCCCTGGCGCGGGTGATCGCCGGCACCACCGGCGCCGGCTGGCCGGCCTTCGTCACCCTCAGCAACAAGGCGGAGGGCAGCGCGCCGCTTTCCGTGGCCGCCCTGGCGGAAGCGGTTCTGGCCGCCGGCGGGTCGCGCTGATCGCAACCGGCCGACGTCAATCAGGGCGATCGGCTGACATTCCTGCTCTTTGATTTCCTACAACACCACGGGCGATCGTCCGACTCCGCCGCCGTTGCCGCCTGCGTACATTAAGCACCTGGATGGTCCATCCTCGCGGATGGGGTTTATTTGTACGCAAGGAACGTATAGTATGCGAGCGGTATTCGTGGAGTTGACGCCATTCCGGCGCCACCGGGCGGCGTATCTGGACGAGGACACCTATTGGCTGCTGCAGCGGATTCTGATGCTGCATCCCGAGGCCGGCCCCCGAATTCCGGGCACTGGCGGATTGCGCAAGTTGCGGTTCGTCGATGAACGGCGCGGCAAAGGCACGCGCGGTGGCTTGCGGGTGATCTATTACTGGTGGCCCACGGGCGGTCAGTTCTGGTTGTTCACGCTCTACGGCAAGGACGAGGCCGAGGATTTGACGCCGGCGGAGCGCCGCATGTTGAGGCAGACGCTGAAGGCGGAGCTGATGGCCAGGCGTCACCAGACAGGAGGACCATGACATGAAGCGGGATCTGTTCGCGGAATTGAAGGAAGGCTTTCAGGAACTGGAGGCGCAGCGTCAGGGCAAGCTGACGCTGCGTGGTCAGGAGGCGCGGCTGGCGCCGGTGGCGTCCATCGACGCCGACGACCTGCTGGCGCTGCGCGAGCGTCTCAATCTGTCCCGGGCGGTGTTCGCCATGTATCTGCGCACCAACCCGCGCACCCTGGAAAACTGGGAGCAGGGCCGCGCCCGACCCAACGCCCAGGCCGCCACCCTGATCCGCCTGATCGAACGCTACCCGGACACCCTGGAACGCCTGGCCGGGCTGTAGTGCCGCGCCCGGACGACGGCGTGTTCCGGTCGCTGGCGCGGGCCCGAGCGGCGGTGTAATGTCGCGGGCTTTTCAACGGGGGCAAGTCCATGAATTCCGTCAGCAAAGTCGCGATGCTGTTCGCTGCTCTGTCCGTCACCGGCTGCGCCGGCATCGTCGGCGGCGAGTTGGCCCGGGTGGACCAGACCTCGGTGGCGGTACCGATCTGTGACCCGGACACCGGCCCCACGCCCTACTATTTCGAACTCGACGCGGACGCCCGCAACGACTACCTGGACGATAACCCGGCCGGCAGCCTGTCCGGCTGGACCCTGGGCCTGCTGCCTACCTACTGGCTGTCGCCGCTGAAAGCGGAAGCGCGCCTGTACCGCCAGGGCGAGCCCATCGACACCTACCAGTACTCCGCCCGCGTGCACAAATTCTACGGCCTGCTCTGGGCCCTGCCGCTGATCCCGGTGAACGCCGTGGTGGCCGATTACAACCAGGTGCCCGCCAACGAGGGGGTGGGCCTGGCGGTGGGCTGGATCATCCCCGACAAAGCCGCCGCCCGGGCCTACCTGGACGCCACGGAAAAGCGTGGTTTGGCGCCGGACCAGGTGTGCTACCGGCGCGGTGACCGCTGGCATTAAGAGGTAGGGCGGATCAGGCCGGGTCCCAGCCGCAGTGAAAGCCGTGGGGAATGTGATGGGGCAGGGGCACCGCCGCCACCTCGGTCAGGTCGTCGTCGCGGGCGTCGAACAGCACGATCTCACTGCGGTGCACCCGGGCGTCGTAGACGGCGGCGCACAGATAGCCGTCGCCTTCGCGCTCCCCTTCGGGCACGAACGCCGGTTCCGAGATATAGCGTCCCGGGCCCAGGCGATGCAGGGCGGTGTGGCCGGTTTCCGTGTCTTGCCGTTGCAGGGCATTGAAGAAGCCGCCTTGGTCGGCCAGGGCGGCGGTGTAGAGAAAGCGGCCGGGCAAACCCTGATAGCGCTGGTCGAAGATCGGAAACTCACAGCCGGCGGCGTGGGGCAGGGCTTCCAGGTGGTGGCCGCCGGTGCGCAGGTTGAGCCGTAACCGCACCGGTTCGCCGGCTTCCCCCTGGACATGGTCGGTGAAGTGGGTGAGGCCCTGGTTGATGCTGAAATCCTTGAAGCGCACCAGTTCCACGAACAGTTCGTCGCCGATCTCCCGGGCGTTGCCGAAATGGAACACCACGAACGGGTCCAGCTCGAACACCCGCACCGTTTTCAGGGTGTGCAGATCCACCACATGGGCGCGCATGCCCCAGGCCGGGTTATGGGTGAGGCAATCGTTGAGGGTGCGCAGGCCCAGCAGCAGGCGGCCGATGCCGGTGATCGCCACCGGCTGCTCCAGGAACAGCCAGTAGCGCCGTGACATGGCGGAGCCGTGCAGGAAACTCAAGCGCGGCAGCGGAAAATGGCCGCGCGCGGCCATGCGGCCGTCGGCGCCGATGCGGTACAGGTTCACCCGCGCGCCCCGGCGGCCCAGGCTGACGCCATGGTTGTAGTAGCAGCCGGATTCCGGGTGGTGGTGGCCATGGGCGCTGAACGGCTCGAACGGCCGCAGGCCACCGCCGAAGCCGGCCTCGCCCAGGGTGCTCAGATCGTCCGGGTCCAGGGCCCAGGGGCGGCCCCCTTCCCATTGCGCCAGCAGCCGGTTGCCGTGGCGCACGATGCTGGTGTTGGCGGCGTTGGCCGGTGGCCGGCCCAGGTTGGCCAACGGGCCGCCCGGGGCATTGTGGCCGAAACCCCGTTTGCGGATGCGGCCGGCGGCGGTTTCCGCCAGGTATTTCGGAGTGCGCACGAAGCGGTTGCGGTAGCGGGCACCGCCGTCGTCGAAGGTAAGCGCATGGACCATGCCGTCGCCGTCGAACCAGTGACCGAAAGTTTGGCCGCCGAGCCGGTTGCGGCCCGGGCCAATGCGCAAGAAGGTGCCGCGCACCGCCGCCGGCACCCGGCCACGGATGGCCGTCGCCGGGATGCGCAGGTCCCGTTCCTGTTCCAGGTTGGCGAAACCGCCGCGGTGATCATGGCATCGGTCCATGCGGGCGCCCTCCGGCGGTAGCAGTCCACGGACAGTGCCCCAGGTATACTGGGTATATACCCGGTGTGGCAAGCCCGGACCGCCCCGGGGGCGGCCCGGGGCGGCGCTGGCCTAGGGCGGATTGATCGCCGCTTCCAGGCCGGTTTCCACGGACAGCCCGGTGTCCTGGCGGATTTCCAGGTAGCTGTCGTTGGCCAGCGTGTAGGGGGGCCAATGCAGGTCGTCGGGGCTGGGGTCGCCGGTTTTGGCGAAGTTGGTCCACAGGGTCATCATCCGGTCGCTGACCGTTTCGTCGTCCTGGTCGTAGCCCATGGACAGGTACAGGTCCACCGGGTCGCCCTGGGAGCCGGTGACGCCGTTGCCGTTGAGATCGCCGATCACCGGCCGTTGTCCCTGCGGCGTCAGCACCAGTCCGAGCAGGAAGTTCTGCACCAGCCCGGCGGGATGGTTGAACAGGTAGGGCAGTTCACAGCCGTGGCAGCTGCGCAGGCCCAGGTCTTCCCAGCCCGGCGGCACCCGGGTGAACGTGTAGATGTACTGGTTGGACTGGTAGGCCGCCGAGCGCTGTTCCAGCCGCACCGGCAGGGCGGCGCGCAGGTGCGGGTAGTCGCCGGCGGTAACACCGGCCATCAGCGGTACATCGCTGGGCAGGCCGTCGATCACGTTCTGATAGTAGGTTTTGGTTTGATAGAAGTGGTCCACGTTGGGCCGGTAGGTCTGCCTGGGAATCTCGCCGGCGCGGTCGGCGTCGGTAAAGGCGGTCCAGGGCAGGGCGCGGGCCTGTTCCAACGTCTCCACGCCGACCCGCTCGAACAACGCCTGGCCGATGGCCTCGGATTCCGCCAGGGAATCGTTGGCGGCGCTGTCTTCCTCCAGGGGCGCGAAGCCGCTCATAACGATGGCCTTGTGGAACAGGCCGGAGGCTTGGGGTGAGTTCATCAGCGAGTAGGTTTTACCGCCGCCCCCGGACTGGCCGAAGATCGTCACATTGTCCGGGTCGCCGCCGAAGGCGGCGATGTTGTCGCGCACCCATTCCAGGGCCATCACCAGATCCATCTGGCCATAGTTGCCGGAGCCGTTGTAGCCGCTCTCCTCGGTAAGGGCCGGGTGGGCGATGTAGCCGAACGGGCCCAGGCGATGATTGACGGTGACCAGCACCACGCCCCGGGTGGTCAGGCTGTCCGGGTTGTTGTACTGCTCGGAGTTGCCGGACAGGATGGCGAAGGCGCCGCCGTGGAACCAGACCATCACCGGCAGGCCCTCGGCGTCCTTGGGTGCGGTCACGTTCAGGTACAGCGAGTCCTCGCTCATGCCGCCCTCATTGACGCTTTCCAGCGCCGGGTCCTGGGCGGACTGGTCCGCCCAGTCGGTGGCCTGACGCACGCCCTGCCAGGGCCGGGGCGGCACCGGCGGCTTCCAGCGCAGCTCGCCCAGGGGCGGGGTGGCGTAGGGAATGCCGAGGAACTGCCAGGTGCCGTGGTCGGCTTCGAAACCCAGCAGTTCGCCGCCGCTGGTGGTGACCTGTTTGCGCGGGCCGGTGGCGCGGCTGAAATGGGCCAGGGCGGTCTCGGCGGCACGCACCCGGCGGGGCCGGGGGTCGGTGTCGCTGAACAGCGCTTGCTGGTTGAGCTGGTCCAGCAGCGGCTGCAGCTCGGTCCGGAACGTGGCGGTGTCGCGGCTGAAGTCGATGTCCGCCGCGTGTTCGGAGACCACTCCGGCGATGGCCTCGCTGATCTGGATGCCGTTGTTCAGGTCGCCGTCCTGGTCCAGGGTCTGCAGCAGGATCAGCTTGTTGTGCACCTCTGTTTGGTCGGCGGTCGCGGCGCCGTCGGTGATGCTCAACGGGGTCAGCACCCCGGCGCCCGGGGCGCCGCCCAGGGCCAGCTCGCCGATAAAGAAGCTCACCGTGTCGCCGTCCCGGTAGCGGAACCGGCCCTGGCCGTCGGTGACGGCGGCGTCCCGGTCGCCGGCCCGGTAGCCAAGCCCGGCCACCGGGCCGTCCATGAAGGTGCCCTGGCGGCTGGCGCCGCCGGGGGACCGGCTGTCACTGTCGCCGCAGCCGACCAGCGCCAGTGGCGCCAGAGCCAGGGCCAGGCCGGTTATTCGTGCCATGGATCGCATGTTGTTCTCCTCGATTTTTATTGTTCGTCAGTCTTCCAATACCGCGCCCAGGCCGCTTTTCACCTCGGCGGTGGCGCTGATTTCCACATAGCTTTCGGTGGCGTCGTCGTAGAGCGGGTAGGTCAGTTCGCCGGGAATGTCCGGGCTGCCGGTTTTGGCGAAGTTGGTCCAGATGGTGAGCATCCGGTCGATCACCTGATCGTCGGTGGCGTTGAAGCCCGCCGACGCCATGATGTCCGCCGGGTCGCCCTGGGAGCCGCTCACGCCGTTGCCGTTCAGGTCGCCGATCACCAGCGACTGGCCGGTGGCCGGGTCGATCACCAGCCCCAGCAGGTAATGGGTGACCACGCTCTCCGGCATGTTGAAGGTGTAGGCCAGCTCGGCGCCGTGGTAGGCCTGCACGCCCCGGTCCTTCCAGCCGGCGGGCTGGTGGGTGAAGTAGGTGGCGTAGTGGTTGGCGGAGCACAGTGGCGCCATCCACGGGAAGACGTTGATGGCGGTGCTGGTGGGGTCCGGCGTGTCGTTGGCGTTGACGCTGAACATAAAGGGCACGTCGTTCTGGTTGCCGGACTCGAACGCCACCCGCTCGGTGTAGGGCAGGTAGTGATTGTCCACATTGGTATAGGGCGTCAGGGTGGCGGCGGCGGCCACTACCTGGCGCCAGTCGGCGTTGCGCATGTCCTCCAGGGAAGCGGCGCCCAGGTTGGTCTGCAGCTGGCTGCCGATGGCTTCCGCGTCGGCCAGGCTACGGGTGTCGGGGATCAGGGTGCCGCTCTGGCTGATGGCCCGGTGGAACAGGCCGGCGGCCCGGGGCGAGGCCATCAGCGACAGGGTTTTCCGGCCGCCACCGGATTCGCCGAAGATCGTCACGTTGTCCGGGTCGCCGCCGAAGGCTTCGATATTGTCCTGGACCCATTGCAGGGCGGCGATCAGATCCATCTGCCCGTAGTTGCCGGAACCGTTGTAGCCGCTTTCCGCGCTCAGATCCGGGTGGGCGATGTAGCCGAACGGCCCCAGCCGGTGATTGACGGACACCTGCACCACGCCCCGGCAGGCCATCGCCTGAGGATTATTGAACGGCTGGGTGTTGCTGGTCAGGGCGGTGAAGCCGCCGCCGTGGAACCAGACCATCACCGGCAGCCCCTCGGCGTCCTTGGGCGCGGTCACGTTGAGATACAGGGAGTCCTCGCTCATACCGCCTTCGCCGAAGCGTTCCAGGGCGGTGTGCTGCGCCGCCTGGTCGCTCCAGGCCACCGCCTGACGCACCCCCTGCCAGGGCTCCGGCGCCACCGGTGGTTTCCAGCGCAGCTCGCCCAGGGGTGGCCGGGCATAGGGGATGGCCAGATATTGCCAGGTGTCCGCGTTGCCCTCGAAGCCGAGCAGCCGGCCACCGGTGGTGGCCACCTCATGGCGCGGGCCGGCGGCTCTCAGGAAGGTGTCGCGGGCATCCGCCGCCGAGGTCAGGGGGCGGGGGCGCGGGTCCGTGTCGGAGAAGGCGCCGGCGTCCTCCAGCGCGGTCAGTACCTCCCCCAGGGCGCTGTTGAAGTCGGCGCTGTCCTGGGCCGGGTCCAGGCTGGCGGCGGCGTCGGAGACCTGCTGGCGGATCAGCTCGGTGAGCTGAATACCGTTATTGAGATCGCCGTCCGCGTCCAGGCTGTGCAGCAGCACCAGGGTATTGGCCGCCGGCGTGTCCAGGGCAGCCCTGTTCTCGCCGCCCAGGTCGGCTTCGGTGAGCCGCGCGGAGGGGCCGCCCTGGCCCAGGATCAAGGCACCGATGGCGAAGGTCAGGGAGGCGTCGCCGGTATAAACGAAGCGGCCGTCGGCGTCGGTGGTGCGCGTGGCGCCATCGCCCTGGCGGTAGTCCAGCCCGGCCACCGGGATGGCACCGAATACGCCGTTGCGTGACTGGGGGGCCGGGTCGTGATGCGAGGATGAGCCGCCGCAACCGGCCATCACCAGGGCCAGCGAGGTGAGCGCGGTGGCGCTGAAGGTGGCGCGCCAGGGATTCTGAAGAGCGCTTATTTTCATAGTAATGGACTCCCGTTTGTTATTTTTTCCGGGAATGAGAACCGGCGCGCATCGCCGCCGAGGCGCAGTCCGGTTTCTTTCCGGTGTCGAACATTCAGGGTGGCGTATGCGCAAGCGGAAGGATTGAACGGTTTTGCCTCACACCGCCGGACGGTGGCCGCCGCACCGCAAAAACGTACAAGGTGGACCGTTTGAGACATGGGCTATGATGACGGGCGGGCTCTATGCCGGCGGCCCCCGCCGCCGCGAAGGAGAACAGCCATGGCGTTGAGAAGCGTGCCCGGCGACGGCCCCGGCTTCGGGCTGCTGTCGCACCGGGTCAAGGATCACGTGTACATGATCGGGCGGCGCGGTTTTATCTATACCGCGCCCTGGATCAGCACCGGCACCACCCGCCCGCCGTCGGCGGCATTGCTGCTGGCGGTGGGAAACGGCCGTTTCGCCGTCAACGCCGGCGGCCGGGAAATTCACACCGGCGCGGTGCTGATTCCACCGTTCGTGCCCCGCGCCCTGATCGCCCGGGACGTGCCGGTGGTGGGGTTCCACGTCACGCCCAGTTCCTGCTGTTACGACCGGCTTGCCCAGCTGGCGGCGGGCCGGGTGCGCCCCCTGGAGCGGGATTGGTTCGGCGACTTCGACGGGGCCCTGGACGCGCTGTTTCATGGCCACTATCCCGCCGCCGGGGCGCCGGCGCTGTATCAGTCGGTGCTGCGGGAACCGTTCCGCCACCTGCAGGCGCCGCCCCACGGTGACCCGCGCGGCCCGCGCATTCGCGCCCTGCTGGAGCAGCAACCGGAACTGAGCCTCTCGCAACTGGCCGAGCAGCTGGGCATGTCGTATTTCTGGGCGTCCCGCCTGATGCGCGACGTGTTCGGTATGTCGCTGCGCGATTACAAGGCCTGGCGCAAACTTCAGTGCGTGTTCGAGCTGCTGCACTCGCGCCGCAGCCTCACCGACATCGCCCACGCCGCCGGCTTCACCGATTCCGCCCACCTGTCACGCACCTACCAACGCTGGTTCGGCCAGCCGCCTTCTTACAGCCGTAACAGAAACCATGTGCGTATCCTGCGTTGCTGGTAGACGCCCCGCCGGTCTGAATGTCACCGTCTTCACGGCGGTTTTTTTTGACAGTGAGAGAATGAACGATAAACCTATCAGCACCCGCACAAACCCGGTCCCCCGTAGTTATGAGCAAACGCATTAATTTTGACATGTCATCAGGCGACAAGGATGAGCCCCCTTCCATTGCGGGGCTGAATGCCTTTTCCCCCTCTTTGCTCGCCGACATTTTCAATCAGCTGCCGGAAGCGGTGGTGGTGGCCGATATGAGCCGCCGGGTGGTGTATGCGAATCCCGCCACCGAGCGCCTGTTCGGCTACTGCCGATCGGAAATGATTGGCCAGCGGACTTCCCTGTTCTATGCCCATTCCGAGGATTTCAACGAGCAGGGAGAGCAGCGCTATAACCCCAACGTCAATGGCGGCATGGACAATTACCGGATGTCCTATCGCTGCGCCGACGGCAGCGTGTTTCTGGCGCACACCTGCGGCGGCTTGCTGCGTGACCTGGAAGGAAAGCCCAGTGGCTATATCGCGCTGGTGCGGCCGTCCCGGCCGATGGAAAAATCCATTGATACGCTGCAGCGCCTGCACGCCATCAGCGCCAATCCGGCCCTGGACAGGGGCGCGCGGATCGACGCCATTCTGGCATTGGGCGCGAGTCACTTTGATTTGCCGTTGGCGATTCAGTCGCGCATCGACGGTGACCAATACCTGGTGGAGCATTGTGTCAGCCCGGATGGTGCGGTGGTGCCGGGCGCCCGTTTCGATTTGCCGGGCACCTACTGCGTGACCACCCTGCGGGCCGGCCGCCCGGTCGGGTTTCACCACACCGCGCAAAGCGAACTCAAGAAGCACCCCTGCTACCTGAACTTCGGATTGGAATCCTACATCGGCAGCCCGATTCACGTGGGCGGAAGGGTATACGGCACCCTCAACTTCTCCTCCCCGGAGCCCTGCTCGCCGTTTACCCCGGACGATCTGATCTTCATGCAGTTGCTGGCGGACACCGTGGGCCATGAAATCCACGAGCGGGAGATGAACGATCAACTGCGCGCCCTGGCCCGCACTGACGAACTGACCGGCCTGGCCAATCGCCGCGCGACCATGGAAACCCTGGAGTGGCAAATAGCCCGGGCGCGCCGCTCCGGGCTGCCCCTGTGTGTGCTGTCCATGGACCTGGATCATTTCAAACAGGTTAACGACACCTGGGGGCATGCCGGCGGTGACAGCGCCCTGCGAGCGTTCGCCCGGGTGCTGGTGCGCTCCTGCCGGGAGGTGGACCGCTGCGGCCGGTTGGGTGGCGAGGAGTTCATCATGGTGTTGCCGGATACCGACCTGGACGGCGGCCGGGCGGTGGCGGAACGTCTGTACGACACCATGGCCGCCACGCCATTGCAGGTGTCCGACCAGGACCGTATCACCATGACCTTCAGTGCCGGTCTGGCCCTGCTCCGCCCCGAGGAAACCGTGGCCCCGCTGCTGCACCGGGTGGACGCGGCGCTGTACCAGGCCAAGAACAGTGGTCGTAACCGCCTTTGCGTGGCCGGCGACTAGCCGCCGTCCGCGCCACCGGCGGGCCATGTTAGGATGGCGCCCCCCTGCCGCCGACACGGTAACCTCCGCCGATGAAACCCGCCCGCGAAACCCTGGATCTCACCGGCCCGGCGGGCCGCCTGCGTCTTACTCTGGATCATCCGGTCGGTGAGCCCGCTGGCGTGGTGCTGGTGGGGCACCCACAGCCGGTGCTGGGCGGCTCGCCCCGCCACCCGGTGCCCCATGCCCTGGCCCGGGCCCTGCGCGAGGCCGGCTGGCTTGCGGTGCGGCCCGCCTTCCGGGGCGTGGACGGCTCCGAGGGCGAACACGATGCCGGCGAGGGCGAGACCGACGACACCCTGGTGATGATCGAGGCCCTGCGACGGCGCTGGCCGGAGCTGCCCCTGGCGCTGGTGGGGTTCTCTTTTGGTGCCTGGGTGTTCGCCCGGGCGGCGGCGCGCCTGGATCAGCCGGTGGCGGCCCTGGCGCTGCTCGGCATGCCGGTGGGGCAGGTGCCCGATGGCCGTCACTATCAACCGGTGGCGGTGCCCGACGGCGCCCTGCTGCTGCACGGCGAGGACGACGAGCGCGCGCCGCTGGCGGACCTGCTGGCCCATCTGCGCGCCGCCCGCCACCCGGTCACCGTGTTCCCGGGCACGGACCATTTCTTCAAGGGCTGCCTGCCGGCGGTGGCCGCCCGGGTGGTCGAACACCTGGGTCCGGTGGCGCGGCGGTGAACCGGTTCGCTGCCTGGCGCCGTGACCGGGCCCGGCGCCACTCACTGCGCGCCACCCTGCTCGCCGAGGACGCGGCCCTGGCCCGCACCGGCCGGGTGGGCGCGGAGCTGTTCGCCCGCTTCAGCGAGGCTCATGGCTACGGCACCGCCACCCCCATGAGCTGGTTGACCAATCGGCTGACTGTGTTGCACCGGCGTCTGCGTGAAGGTGGTACCCTGGAGCTGCACGAACCCGGCGCCGCGCCCCTGGTGGTGCCGGGCGCCGGAGACCACGGCGAGACCGTTTTTCTGCAATGGATCGGGCGCCATTTTCCTGATTCGCTGGCCTGATCCGACGCCGGCCCGATCCGATGCCGGAACATTTGAACAAGGAATACTGATGGGAGCCTTGCCCCATGAGCGATGAACAAACCCCCTGGCGCTGTGCCCGGGGCCGGCCCTACGACCCCTTTCCGGTACTGGATGCCCTGGCCGCCGGCGATGCCGGCGCGCTGGACCGTCTGCGCGACCATCTGGTGCACAACGGCGCCGTGGGCACCGCCTCCTACGCGGCGGTGCCGAGGCTGGTGGACGCCGGCCAGCTGGCGCTGGTGGCGGCCATCGAACTGGGTCGCGAGGAAGAGGGCGCGCCGTCGCTGCCGGCGGCCCTGCGCACGCCCTATCTGCGCGCCGTGGAGCACGCCCTGGAGCGGGTACCCGGTGACAGCGAATGCCTGCAGGCATGGTACGCCCTGCACGCCGCCCGGCGTGGCCACCGCGAACTGGCGCGGGCCCTGCAGTTCATGGACCGCCGCGAGATTCTCGCCCGCCACGGCTGAGCCACCTATGGACCAAGCACCGATCACCTTCCACGCCCGCTCCGTGGTGCTCGAGCATCCGAGCGGCGCCAGCTATCTGCTCGGTTTCGCCGACGACCCGGACAGCCCGCGGCACTACCTGATGCTGCAGCGCGACTTCGAGTCCCTGGAGGCGGTGGAGGAAGCGCCCGGCTATTACCTGGAATGGTGCGGCCCGGAGCAGGCCGGGTGGGGCGGCGTGGATACCGTGACCCAGGCCGCCGACCGCGTCACGTTCACCTTCGAACCGTCGGTGGGAGCTATGCTGGGTTTCCGTTGTCTGACCATCACCTTCGACGCCGGTGGCGTGGACCATGCCACCCTGGCGGCGCGGTTGCGGCGGATGTTCCGCGACTGTGGCGTGGAACTATCCCTTCTTTAAACCTCCGGTGCATGGAGCGCGCGGCATGGACAAACTCCGCAAACAGCAATTCAGGCAACAGGTCCGTCAGTTGATATGAACGAACCCCAACAACCTGTGATCAAGCCGGCGGTCCGCGAAGAGATCATGGCGCGTCTGGCCGCCGCCGAGCGCGAGCACGGGGTGCGCATTCTGATGGCGGTGGAATCCGGCAGCCGTGCCTGGGGCTTCCCCTCGCCGAACAGCGATTACGACGTGCGTTTCGTGTACGCGCACCCGCGGGACTGGTATCTGTCCCTGGACCTGGAAGACCGCCGTGACGTGATCGAATACGAAATCACCGACGACATCGACCTGAACGGTTGGGATCTGCGCAAGGCGCTGAAGCTGTTCGCCAGATCCAATCCGTCCTTCGTGGAATGGATTCAATCGCCCATCGTCTACCGTGACGACGCCGGCTTCGCCGAGCGCGCCCGGGAGCTGCTGCCCCGGGTTTACGCGGTGGACAGCGGTGTGTTCCATTACCGGAGCATGGCCGACAAGAATTTTCACGGCTATCTGAAGGCTCAACTGGTGCCGCTGAAAAAGTACTTTTATGCGTTGCGCCCGCTGCTGTCGATCCGCTGGCTGGAGCGCTACCGCACACCGGCGCCCATCGAATTCGACCGGCTGCGCCAACTGGTGGCGGACAACAGTGCCGTCAGCAAGGACATCGAGCGGTTGCTGGCGCGCAAGCAGCGCAGCCAGGAAAAGGAATTCGTGCCGGCGATGCCAGCGCTCAACGACTTTATCGAACAGGAGCTGTCCCGGTTTTCCCGCTATCAGGCCAAGGGCGACGCGCCGGCCGGCGGCGAACTGGAGTCGCTCAATGAATTTTTCCGTGATTGCCTGCCTGGAGAAACCCCATGACCACGTCCTGGCGTCTGGATGACGCCCAAGCGGTTGCCGATGAAAACCCCTATACCTTCCACAAACCGTCCGCCACGGCGGTCAGCGCCCTGACGCCCGGCGAACGGGCCGAGCTGATTTTTCTGTTCGATAGCGACGACCCGGAGGCGCCCACCGGCGAGCGCATGTGGGTGGAAATCCTCAGCATCGGCGACGGCGTGTTCGAAGGGCGGCTGGCCAATGAGCCGTTGTACATCCAGGGCCTGGCGCCGGGTGACACGGTGCGCTTCGAGACGCGCCATATCATCGATGTGAGCGTGGACGATCCGGAGCCTTCCATGGCCCGGAAATACGCCCGCTACTGCCTGGTTTCCCGGGACGCCTATGACGACGGTGGAAACGTGGGCTTCATGTACCGGGAACAGCCGGTGGACGACCAGGACAGTGGCTGGTGCTTTATGAGCGGTGAGGAAAGCGATGACTACCTGGACGACCCGGCCAATGTGCTGAACCTGCCCCTGGGCGCGGTACTGGCCAAGGACGACAGCTTCGCGGCGCTGCTGTCCTGGCCGCCGGAAGTGGCTTTCGAACGCGCCGAGGACGGCACCTTCCGGGAAGTGTCGATGCCCCAATAGGCGTCACCGGCGCGAATCGCCGCGTCTGGGTGGCATGAAGCTTGCTCTTCCATCAGTGACCTGACGTTTCTTACCGGGCACGGGCCGTGCCCGGGGCGGAGGGCCCGATTTTGGGTACTGGGAGGCAAGATCATGCGCGTTATCGGAACATCCCTGCTGGGCGTCGGCCTGGCGCTGCTCACCGCGCCGGCCCACGCCGCGGACTGCGCCGCCGGCGACGCCCGGCATTTCACCCTGGCCGCCAACAAGGACACGGTGCACTGGGGCTATTTCAGTAAGGACGCCAAGCCGCTGATTGAGGTGAACTCCGGGGACTTCGTGACCCTGGAAACGCTCACCCATCATGCCGGGGACGACTACGACCGCATGATCAAGGGCGACGACGGCGCCGAGAGCGTATTCCACTGGACCAAGGACGAGAAGGGCGTGGAGCGCCGTGGCGCCGGTCCCATGGATGCCTCGGTATACGGGCGCGGCGCTGGCGAAGGCTTCGGCGTGCACATCATGACCGGCCCGGTGAAGGTGTGCGGCGCGGAACCCGGTGACGTGCTGGAGGTGCGCATCCTCGACGTGCACCTGCGCCCCAGCGGCAATCAGGAATTCGCCGGCAAGACCTTCGGCTCCAACGTGGCCGCCAACTGGGGCTTCCAGTACAACGACCTGATTGAGTCGCCGGACCAGCGCGAAGTGGTCACCATTTTTGAACTGGACAGCAGCGGCGCCAATGTCTGGGCCAAGCCGCTCTACAACTTCCGCTGGACGCCGCAGACCGACCCCTATGGCGTGGAGCACGAGACCATCGATTACCCCGGCGTGGTGGTCGACCACGACAGCGTGGACGAGCAGCCGGTACTGGAAGGTGTGCAGATTCGCGCCCGGCCGCACTTCGGCACCATGGGCGTGGCGCCCCGGGAAGCGGACATGGTGGACACCGTGCCGCCGGCCTACTTCGGCGGCAACATCGACGACTGGCGCATCGGCAAGGGTGCCACCATGTACTACCCGGTGGCGGTGGACGGCGCTCTGTTCTCCGTGGGTGACCCGCACGCCGCCCAGGGCGATTCCGAACTCAGTGGCACCGCCATCGAAACTTCGCTCACCGGGGTATTCCAGCTGATTCTGCACAAGCAGGCGGACCTGAAAGGCACGCGGCTCAGCGGCCTTTACTATCCGCTGCTGGAAACCGACGACGCCTGGGTGGTGCACGGTTTCAGCTACCCCAACTACCTGGCCGAGCTGGACCAGCCGCAACAGACGATCTATCAGAAATCGTCCATCGATCTGGCCATGCGCGACGCCTTCCGCAAAATGCGCCACTTCCTGATGACCGCCCAGGGCCTCACCGAGGATGAGGCGGTGAGCCTGATGTCGGTGGGCACCGACTTCGGCATCACCCAGGTGGTGGACGGCAACTGGGGCGTGCACGGCACCGTCAAGAAGGAGGTGTTCATACACCGCTGAGTGGCGTGGGGCGGTCTTTATAGTGTTTTGCAAAACCCGGGTTTCGGGGGGCGGTTTCGCCCTCCACACTGGGGGCAGCTGAACAACGAAAGGAGGCACCATGTACAGCGCGGAATACGCAACCAACCACCCCACCCGGGATGAAATCCAGGGTATCGCCGAACCCACGGTCCTGGAGTTTGGCAGCCCGGACTGCCCCTACTGCCAGAAAACCGAGCCCATGGTGAAGGCCGCGTTCCAGGACTTTCCCGGTATCAGCCACGTGAAACTGGCGGATCACCAGGACAAGATGTTGGGGCGCGCGTTCAACGTGGACAAATGGCCGACGCTGATCTTTATTCAGGAAGGGCGGGAAGTGAGCCGTCTGGTACGGCCGGAAAACGAGGACGCGATCCGCGACCGGATGGAGGACATCGATGCCAACCCGGCGCGCAGCGCACAAAGCGGCGGCTCCTGAGGAGCCGCCGAAAAGTGGACCGGGTAAAGCGGATCAGAACTTGAAGCGGCTGCCGACGCCGTAGGTGTTACCGGCGCCGGTATCTTCCAGGTCGTCGCGCATGAACGCCACGTACACGTCCAGCACTTCGTTGAACGGGTAGTCGTAGCCCACCGTCCAGGTATCCCGGTCGGTGTCGCGGCTGCCGCTGTAATCGGTGGTGGCGTAGGAAGCCAGCGCGAAGCCCTTGCCCACCGGTACCGACACGCCGGCCTGGCCGGTATCGGTGTCGATGTCGCCGCTGGCGGTGCCGGTCTCAAGCTGCTGGTAGGAAGCGAACACCTTGACCACGCCGAAGTCGTAGCTGGCGCCGGCCATCAGACCATCCTGCTCCAGGGCGCCCAGCGCGCCCGCGTCACCAACCCCGCCATTGGTATCGATGGCACCTTCCTGGATGCTGTGCCCGGCGGCGGTGAGCATCAGGCCACCGGCCCGGTAGGTCAGGTTACCGCCGACCCGGTTGGCACCGTTATCCCCTTCCTGTTCCCCGAACGAGTACATCACGTTGGCGGTCACGCCACCCAGGGTGGGGGTGGTGTAGGACAGCGCGTTGGCCCAGGTGGAGTCACCGGCCATGGGGCCGTTATTGCCGCCCAGGAAGGAGTGCTGGATCAGCGGCGAGAAGCCGAAAGCGCCGCCGAACGGGTTGGCGATCAGCGTGGGCACGAACATGGGCGCGGTGCTGCGGCCCGCCTTCAGGGTGCCGAAGTCCCCCACCACACCGATATAGGCGTTGCGGGCGAAGAACTCGTCGCCGCCATAGCGGCGGTCTTCACCGGTGTCCGGGCGCAGGAAGCTTTCCACCACCGCCACGCCTTTCATGCCATTGGGCAGGTCGGTGCTGATCTTGGCCCCCAGGAATGAGGTGGTCATGCCGCCGGCGTCCAGTTTGGCGGTGCTGTCGTCGTCGCCGGGCAGCTCCTTGCTGCCGGCCCAGACGTCCAGCACACCGTAGAAGGAGGCTTCGGTATCGGCGTGGGCCAGGCCGCTGAGCGCGGTCAAGGAGGTGGCGGCCGCCAGCAAGGTGGTGTTCAGAGTGCGTTTCATTAGTGGTTCCTCTTATTCGAATGAGTCTCGCGGGCCGGCTCAGACAGGCCGAAACGCCGCTTTTTTTCTTGCATACAAGAATGGTTTTTGTTGGATCTGACGGGGCTCCCGGTGGCTAATATAACCCGTCTTGGTGCACTCCTTGCGGCCAAAAAGCCGTGCCAAACCGCTTCTGCTTGATGCTTTGGCGGTACTTGCTGGCGTGTTCCATGGGGTGTTTGCCCGGATTGGCTCCGGCGAGCGCTTCTCTATCCCTTTGTTTTTATCTTAAGTGATTGTTTTTATTTAACTTTAGGTCGTTTTGTTTTTCCGGAAGAGCAGAAAGCTAATCATGTATACATGGACGAATCAAGGTATACGCCAGACTCGTCTTATCTTCTGGGAACAACTATTGAAGGGAGAGGCGCTGGCCGATGCCGGGGCGGGAGCGGCCCGCGTGGAGGACCGGCCACGGGGTTGTTTTAAGGTCATATACATTGCCCTTTTCGTCCTCTTATGAGAGACAAAAAATATGATTTATTATTGAGCAGTGTCAGATGGCGAACAGGATTTTATAAAAAATACAGATAAAACAGTGTCTTAAGTCAATTTTCCCACATTTGACATCCTGAAATGAGGGCGAGCATCTTAAGGGGACACTTTGGGTGGTTCGTAATGTGGGACATGAGAATGGAAAAAGACAACGCCTCCTCGCTGGATCGTGTGCTCGACATTCTGCTGCTGTTCGCCGGGCACGGGCAGGTCGTCAAACGCACCGAGATTGAACGGCGTTTCGGCCTCTCACGCAGCTCCGCCTACCGTTATCTGCACACCTTGCGCCGCCGTGGCCTGATTACCGGCATGGCGCGCAGCGGCGAGTATGTGCTCAGCCCCGGGTTCGCCCGGCTGGTGGCCCTCACCGAGGAGAATGGGCGCGACATGTGCGCCCTGGTTCGTCCCATATTGCGAGAATTGGCCGGCATGACCGGGGAAACCGCCCTGGTCACCCACCGCGTCGGCGAACGGGTGCTGTGCGTCGGCTGCCAGGAGGGGCCGCGGGTGGTACGCGTGGGGCTGGCGCCGGCCCTGGAAACCCCCCTCTACGTGGGCTCCTCCGCCAAGGTGCACCTGGCGCACATGCCCGATTACGACGTCCGCCGGGTGCTCGATCACTGCGCCACCCTGAGCCCGGAGCAATGGTCCGGTAACGTGGAGCGTCTCGAACAGGAACTGGTGGAGATTCGAGAGCGGGGCTATGCCACCAGCGTCGGCGAACTGGAAGAGGGGGTCTTCAGTACTTCGGTGCCGGTGTTCTGCCATGACGGCTCCCTGCTGGCGGCGGTGACCGTGGCCGCCGTGGGCGACCGGGCCGAGAACCCGGAGGATGGCCTGCTTGATCACCTGCGCATCGCCGCCGCGCGCATTGCCCGCGAGTGGCCGCGCTCGCAGCACCAGGCCCGGCAGGCGGGCTGATCACCATGGCGACGACCCTGCTACGTGGCGGTCACGTGATGACCTTCGATGCCGACGGCCACGAATACCGCGACGGCTGCGTACTGGTGGTGGATGACCGCATCCAGTTCGTCGGCGCCTGTGCCGACCTGCCGCGCCGGCCGGTGGATCGGGTGCTGGACGTCACCGGCAAGCTGGTGATGCCCGGCCTGGTCAATGGCCACTCCCATCTTTCCATGATCTTCGGGCGCACCCTGGGGCCGGAAAAGCGGCTGCTGGAATGGCTCGACGTGCAAATGCCGCTGATGGAGGCCTTCGACGAGGAGGCCATGTACGTGGCGCAGATGCTGGGCTGCCTGGAAAACCTCAAGAACGGCAACACCTCCCTGGTGGAAAACCTGTTCTCCACCCACCCCGACGGTTACATGCCCGAGGACGCCGCCTTCCAGGCGATCAGCGACGCGGGCATCCGGGGCACGGTGGCGCGGGCCTTCGAAGGGCGGCATTTCCGGCCCAGCTTCATGGAGACCCTGGACCAGCAGGCGCGGCGGGTCACCGACCTGGCGCACCGTTGGCACGGGGCCGGCGACGACCGCCTGCGGCTTTCCATCGGGCCGCTGCTGCCCTGGTGCATGACCGAGGAAATGTACCGGGAAACCCGTGCCCTGGCCGACGACCTGGACCTGTGTCTGCACATGCACGTGGCCGAGTCGCCGGAGTTCAATCAACTGATCGCCCGCCACTTCGGCCGCGAAATTCGCCAGGTGGAACTGCTTCACGAGACCGGCTGCCTGGGGCCGGACGTGCAGGTGGCGGCGGTGTCGGACGTGTCCCAGCGGGAAATCGAACTGCTGGCGGAGACCGATACCCGGGTGCTGCTCGACCCGCCCACGCGGCTGTTCTGGGGCACCGGCTTCCCGGCCCTGAAACCCTTTCTCGACGCCGGCCTGACCTGCGGCCTGGCCACCAACGGTCCCGCCGCCAACTGCGGCCAGGACCTGTTCGAAAGCATGAAGTACGCCTGCGCCACCGCCAAAACCGCCGCCGACGACCCGCTGGCGCTAAGCCGCCACCGGGTGTTGCGCATGGGCACCAGCGAAGGGGCCCGCGCGATCGATCGTGACCATCAGGCCGGGCGCCTGGAAGTCGGCATGAAGGCCGACCTGATTACCGTGGATCTGCGGCAACCCCATCTCTCTCCCACTTTGGATATCGCCTCGGCGCTGGTGTTCAGCGCCAAGGGCACCGACGTGCGCGAGGTGATGGTGGACGGAAAGCTGCTGATCGAAAACCGCGAAGCTTTGTTCATCGATGAGGGCGCGCTGTTGCGTCAGGCCGATGTCATCGCCCGGCGTTGTCTGCGTGACGCCGGTCTGCACCGTTACCTGCATCAATAAGGAGAATTCAGTGTTCGTTAAGGTGGGATCCATTATTGCCGCCATTTTGGCATGGTTCGGGCTGTCCTTTCTGTTTCCGGAAACGATCCTGCCGGGGCCGTTTCAAACGGCAATGGTGCTGGCGGACAACTTCGCCAACGGCGATGTTTTTCAGCATCTGTTCGCCACCCTGTGGCGGGTAATGGGCGGGCTGGCGCTGGCCATGGCCATCGGCATTCCGGTGGGCGTGCTGATGGGCGTCAACCGCTTCGCCGAAAAGACCCTGGATATCTGGGTGATGGTGGCGCTCACCGTGCCCAGCCTGTGCTACGCGATTTTCGCGTTCATCTGGATCGGCCTCAATGAAACGGCGGCCATCGTCGCCATCGGCCTGACCTCGGCGCCCTCCATCGCCATCAACCTCTGGGAAGGCGTCAAGAACATCGACACCCGGCTGTTCAAGATGGCCAAGGTGTTCAACGCCTCGCGCTGGGTAATCATCCGCCGCGTTCTGTTCCCCCAGGTTCTGCCTTACATCATGGCTTCGCTGCGCTTCGGTCTGGGCATCGTGTGGAAGATCACGGTGCTGGTCGAACTGCTTGGCCGGCCGGACGGCGTCGGCTTCGAACTCTTCTACTGGTACCAGCTCGCCAACATGCAGCAAGTGCTGGCGTGGACCCTGCTGTTCACCATCGTGATGCTCTTTATCGAGCTGGTCATCCTGCAAAACATGGAGCGCAAATTGTTCTCCTGGCGTCCCAAGGTGAAGATCTAATGGATAAAGGAATCAGCATCAAAGGCCTGGTCAAGGACTACCCGGGCCATCGCAAGGGCGAGCGCGGACAACGGGTTCTCAATGGCCTGGACCTGTCCATCGCCGACAACGAATTCGTCTGCATTCTGGGGCCTTCCGGCTGCGGCAAATCCACCCTGCTGAACACCCTGTCCGGGCTGGACAATGACTACAGCGGCGAAGTCCGCTTCGGTGGCCAGCCGGTGGGCCGTAACGGCAAGCCGCCGGTGAAGATGGGCTATCTGTTCCAGGACCCGCGCCTGCTGCCCTGGCTCACCGCCGAGCACAACGTGGACTTCGTGCTGGAAAATTCCGACGTGCCGAAGAGCCGCTGGGCGGAGATCAAGAACCACTATTTCTCGCTCACCGGCCTGGAGGCGTTCCGCGACCACTATCCCCATGAGCTGTCCGGCGGCATGGCCCAGCGCCTGTCCCTGGTGCGCGCGCTTTCCATCGAGCCGGACGTGCTGTTCATGGACGAGCCGTTCAGTGGCCTCGATGAACTCACCGCCCGGCGCATGCGGGTGGACCTGTTGGACATCTGGAGCCGCACCGGCAAGACCATTCTGTTCATCACCCACAACAGCTACGAGGCCACCTTTCTGGCCGACCGGGTGGTGGTGCTTTCCCAGGGCAATATCCGCGAGGAAATCCCGGTGGAGGTGCCGCGCCCCCGTCATTACGACGACCCCGCCCTGTTCGAGATCAGCAAGCAGGTGTCCGCCAATTTCATTGCCGCCGCCGAAGAAGCGGAGCGGGCCCGACTGCAACCACAAGCCGGCTGAAGCCGGCCAAAAAAAAACGACAAAACAATTGGGAGCATACCGATGAAAAACGATCAATCACGGCTAACGGTACGACTGGCGCTGTCCCTGCTGATGGTGGCGTTCGGCTCGCTGGCGCTTGGCGCCCGCGCCGACGACACGCCGATTCGTCTGGCGGACATGGCCCAGTCCCTGAACGGCATCGCCTCCCAGGTGATGATCGACCAGCAGCTGGATCACAAGCACGGCGTGGACGTGACCTATAAGGGCTATCCGACTCTGGATGGGCTGTTCAACGCCATCCGTGGCAAGCAGGTGGATATGGGCTTCGGCGGCTGGACCGGCTTCGCCCAGTTCCGCGCCCAGGGCTTCCCGGTGGTCAATGTGTTCCCGGTGGGGCGCGGCGCCACCCTGGACGTGCTGGTGCCGGTGGACTCCGAGCTGCAAAGCCTGGCTGACCTGAAAGGAAAGCGGGTGGCTTCCTACGCCGGCGCCGCCGGCACCGCCACCGTGCTGCTGCGCGTGGTGCTCAACGACTTCTACCAGTTCGACCCGGCCAGCACCGGCGACCTGCAATACGTGGGCCCGGGCATTATCCCCGCGCTGCTGGACAGCGGCGACGTGGACGCCGGTCTGCTTTTCGACCCGCTTGCCACCAAGGCCATTGCCTCCGGCAAGTACCGCAGCATCGGCAATCTCGGCGACATCTATAAAGAAGAAACCGGCGACGATTTTCTGTGGATCTCCCTGGCCACCAACGACGACTTCGCCGACGCCAACCCGGAAGCCGTTGCCGGCTTCCTGCAAGCCTGGCTGGAAGCGGTGGAATACGTGAAAGCGCATCCCGCCGTGTTCCAGGCCTATGGCGAAAAACTGGGCCTGGATCAGGCCGGCATCGACATGCTGGCAGAACGGGTGATCCGCGACTACGCCACCACCTGGAACGAGCAGTACATCGATGGCCTGAAGGCATTCGCCGACCGCGCCAGCCGGGTGATGGACAAGGGCTTCCTGGACCAGTTGCCCGCCGACGCTTTCTCCACCCAGTACGCCCCATGACCTGAAGCGGGCCGGCGGCGGTGCTGATCGCAGGGAGCCCCGCCGACCCTCCATTGAATCAAATAAGGAACCAGCTGAAATGTCTTTCGATGATCTTCCCGACCAGCCGCCGATCTATCCGCGTGAAGCGGAGGACTACGCGCGGCAGGCCCTGGACAGGTCCCGCCGCGCCTCGGCACGGGTCAGGAATCATATGGACATCCGCTACGGGGATGACTACTGGCAGAAGATCGACATCTATCTGCCGGATGACACCGACGCCATCGATCTGCCGGTGCTGCTGTTCGCCCATGGCGGTGCCTGGACCCACGGCTATAAGGAATGGTTGGCGCTGATGGCGCCGGCCATCGTCGATACCCCGGCGATCTTCGTGTCGGTGTCCTACCGGCTGGCGCCGGAGTGCCGCTTCCCGGGACCGCTGGAAGATTGCATCCAGGCACTGGCCTGGGTGTACGACCACATCGGTGAATACGGCGGCGATGTGGACCGCCTCTACGTGGGCGGGCATTCCGCCGGCGGCCACCTGTTCGCGCTGGCGGCGCTGAAGCCGGAAATGCTGACCCGCGCCGGTCTGCCCGCCAACCTGATCAAAGGCTGCATGCCGATCTGTTCGCAACTGAACCTGGTGTTCGACGACCCGGCCCCGGACAGCGGCGAGGCGCGCATCTACGAGATGTTCCTGGCGGACCGGGCCGACGACCGGGCGGCCAGCCCGTTGCACAACATTGGCGCCAACCCGCCGCCGTTTTTCATTGCCCACGGCGGCGACGATTTCCCCCGCATCATCGAAAGCAACAAGAAGATGATCGCCGCCCTGACCCGGGCCGGCGCGGCGGTGCGCTCCCATGTGGAACCCGGCGCCACCCACTTCGGGCTGGCCCTGCAGATGGAAGACCCGGGCTCGCCGGTGATGCGGACGCTGCGCGATTGGCTGCGGCACGGGCCCTGCGGCTTCGACGGCCCGCTGCACTGAGCCCCATGACAGGAGAGAGACCATGGCACGTTCGGACACGGTAAAGCGCTATTTGCGGGCCATGGAGGCCGGCGACCTGGCCACGGTGATGGGCTGCTTCGAGGAAGACGGCACCGTGACGTCGCCGGTGTACGGCGAGGTACCGGTGGGGCCGTTCTACGAAACCCTGTTCGCCGACACGGTGGAGGCAAGGGTAGGGCTGCGGGAACTGTATTTCAGTGAAGACGGCGACGGCATCGCCGCGCACATCGATTACATCTGGGAACGCCAGGACGGGTCCCGAATGCACGTGGACATGGTGGATCTGTTCCGATTCCGCCCGGACTCGGAACGCATCGGCCACCTGTCGATTGTGTTCAAACCGTCCTGAGGACGGCTCGCAGGAAGCGTCTGTATCTGTCGCTACCGACGACCCCGCGCCAACAGAAAGCCGGGGCCAATAACCTGGAGAAACTGTCATGAGTCAAGGCAAGATCGTAGGCGGCTTCGTCGCCCCGCATCCGCCCCACCTGGTGTATGGCGAGAACCCGCCGCAGAACGAAGCACGCTCCGAAGGTGGCTGGGAACCGCTGCGCTGGGCCTATGAACGGGCCCGCAAGAGCCTGGAAGAGATGAAGCCCGATGTGCTGCTGGTGCATTCGCCGCACTGGCAAACCCTGGTCGGTCACCATTTTCTCGGCGTGCCGCATCTGGAAGGCAAATCCGTGGACCCGATCTTTTCCAACCTGTTCCGCTACAAGTTTTCCCTGGATGTGGACGTGGAACTGGCGGAAGCCTGTTGCCAGGAAGCGGCGGCCATGGGGCTGACCACCAAGATGATGCGTAACCCCAAATTCCGGGTGGACTACGGCACCATCACCACCCTGCACATGATCCGCCCGCAGTGGGACATTCCCATCGTCGGCATCTCCGCCAACAACTCCCCCTACTACCTGAGCGTGGACGAGGGCGTTGAGCAGATGGACACCCTGGGCGTGGCCACCCGCAAGGCCATCGAGAAAAGCGGCAAGCGCGCCGTGCTGCTGGCCTCCAACACCTTCTCCCACTGGCATTTCCATGAAGAGCCCGATGTCCCCGAGGACATGTCCCGGGAGCACCCGCAAAGCTACGAAGGCTACAAGTGGGACATGAAAATGATCGAGCTGATGCGCCAGGGCAACCTCAAGGAAGTCATGCGCCTGTTCCCGCAATGGGTGGAGGAAGCGTTCGCCGAAGTGAAATCCGGCGCCTTCCCCTGGATGTTGTCGGCCATGGGTTACCCGGAGATTCCCGCCGAACTGCACGGCTACGGCACCGTCATCGGTACCGGTAACGCGGTGATGGAGTGGAACCTGGAAAAAGCGGCAGCCCGCGACGCGGCGGTGGCCTGAAGCGGCCGCCCACAGACGAGGAGAACAAAGATGACCGTTGTATCCGCTTTTCTGGTGCCCGGCAGCCCGCTGCCCTACCTGCGTCAGGACAACGCGCCCTGGCAGCCGCTGGCCGCCGGTTATGAAAAAGTCCGTGAAGCGCTGCGGGCCTCCCGGCCGGACGCGCTGCTGATCTACTCCACCCAATGGTTCGCGGTGCTCGACCAGCTGTGGCAGGCGCGCCCGCACCTCACCGGCGAGCACGTGGACGAGAACTGGTACGAGTACGGTGACCTGACCATCGACCTGCGTTCCGACACCGACCTGGTGGACGCCTGCATCGCCGGCTGCGCCGATATCGGCATCCGCGCCAAGGGCGTCAACTATGACCACTTCCCGGTGGACACCGGCACCATCGTCGCCAACAACTTCGTCAATCCCGGCGGAAAAATCCCGCTGGTGATCGCCGCCAACAACCTTTACCACGGCCCCGGCGAGACCGAGAAGCTGGCGGCCATGGCGGTGGAGCAGGCCGACAAGCAGGGCAAGCGCCTGGCGGTGCTGGCCATCGGTGGTCTGTCGGCGGCCTATTTCGATGAAGAGATCGATATCGCCGAGGACCGCATTCGTCACGACGCCGACGACGCCGCCAACCGCCAACTGCTCGACGCGCTGGCCAACGGCGACCGACGTTCCGCCAGTGAGGCCCTGGGTCGCTTCAATGAGACCACCAAGGCGGACATGGGCATGAAACATCTGTCCTGGCTGTTCGGCGCCACCGGCGACTTCAAGGGCGCCCAGTTGCACGCCTACGGCCCCACCTATGGCGCCGGCGCCGCGGTGGTGGAATTCAATTTGTAACCTTTCGATCGCGCTCACGATCCGCGCGGCCCGCGGGCCGCGCTTTTTTTTGCCGCGATCCTCGCTGTCTTCAGGAGTGCGCAATTGATTTCCGAATACCGTAACTACATCAATGGCCGGTTCGTGGAATCCCCGAACACCTTCGAGGATCTGAACCCGGCCAATGGCGAACTGGTGGCCCGGGTCCACGAGGCCGACGCCGCGCTGGTGGACCAGGCGGTGCGCGCCGGCCGTGCCGCGTTGCCGGCCTGGCGCAACACCAGCGCCGAACAGCGTGCCCAGTATCTGGAGCGCATCGCCGCCGTGATAGAACGGCGCGCCGACGATTTCCTGGCCGCCGAAGTGGCCGACACCGGCAAACCGGTGTCCGTGGCCTCGCGGGTGGACATCCCCCGGGGCGCCGCCAACTTCCGCGCCTTCGCCGCCATGATCCGCATGAGCGGCGGCGAGGTGTATGAAACACCCACCCCGGAGGGGCGGGCGCTCAACTATTCCCTGCGTCAGCCCCTCGGCGTGGTGGGCATCATCTCGCCCTGGAACCTGCCGCTGCTGCTGTTCACCTGGAAGGTGGCGCCGGCCCTGGCCTGCGGCAACGTGATCGTGGCCAAACCCTCCGAGGAAACACCGGGCACCGCCACCCTGCTGGCGGAGGTGATGGACGAGGTGGGCCTGCCCGAAGGGGTCTTCAATCTGGTGCACGGCTTCGGGCCCGGTTCCGCCGGTGCCGCCATCGTCGATCACCCGGACGTGGACGGCATCACCTTCACCGGCGAATCGAAAACCGGCGCCACCATCATGCGCAACGTGGCCGACAAGGTGCGGCCGGTGTCCTTCGAACTGGGTGGCAAGAACGCCGCCCTGGTGTTCGCCGACGCGGACTTCGACAAGGCGGTGGCCGGCGTGGCCCGCTCCAGCTTTCTCAACACCGGCCAGGTGTGCCTGTGCACCGAGCGGGTCTATGTGGAGCGGCCGATCTTCGACCGCTTCGTGGCGGCGCTGGCGGAACAGGCCCGCGCGTTGCGCCCCGGTGATCCGCTGGACCCGGAGACCACCCTGGGGCCGCTGATTTCCCGCCAGCACCGCGACAAGGTGCTGTCCTACTACGCCCTGGCCCGGGAGGAGGGCGCCACCGTGGTCACCGGCGGCGGCGTGCCCACCCTGGGCGGCAAACTCGACCAGGGCTGCTATGTGGAGCCGACCATCTGGACCGGCCTGGACCAGTCCGCCCGCTGCCTGCAGGAGGAGGTGTTCGGCCCGGTCTGCCACGTGATGCCGTTCGACACCGAGGAACAGGCCATCGCGCTGGCCAATGACAGTCGCTACGGGTTGGCCAGCGCCATCTGGACCACCCACCTGGATCGCGGCCACCGCCTGGCGGCGCGCATCGATGCCGGGCTGGTGTGGCTGAACACTTGGTTCCTGCGCGACCTGCGCACCCCGTTCGGCGGCATGAAGCTGTCCGGCCTGGGCCGCGAGGGCGGGCGCCATTCTCTGGATTTCTATTCCGAACTGAAAAACGTCTGCGTGCAGATGTCGCAATAAAGCCGGGAGGCGTTGCCATGCAAACGACAATTACCGAAACCCTGGCCCGCGCCGCTCAGCGGTTGCGCGCCGCCCACGAAACCGGCCAGCCCTGTGAGCCGGTCCGGGACCTGATCGGCGCCGACGATCTGGACAGCGCCTATCAGGTCCAGGAGATCAACAGCCGTTACTGGGAAAGCCGAGGCCGCCGGGTGGTGGGCGGCAAGATCGGCCTCACCGCCCGGGTGGTGCAGGAGCAACTGGGGGTGGACCAGCCGGACTACGGCCTGCTGTTCGCCGATATGGGGGTGGCCGACGGCGGCCTGATTCCCTGGCATCAGGTTTCGCAGCCCAAGGTGGAAGCGGAAGTGGCCCTGGTGCTGAGCCGTGACCTGAGCCACGACCAGATCACCCTGCCGGAACTGATCGCCGCCACCGACTATGTGCTGCCGGCGCTGGAAGTGGTGGGCAGCCGCATCGCCAACTGGGACATCACCATCGCCGATACGGTGGCGGACAACGCGTCCTGCGGTGCCTGGGTGCTGGGCACCACGCCGCGCTCGTTGCGCGAGGTGGACCTGACCCTGTGCGGCATGAAGCTGACCCGCCGGGGCGAGCCGGTGTCGGTGGGCGCCGGCGCCGCCTGCCTGGGCAATCCGCTCAACGCCGCCCTGTGGCTGGCCAACACCCTGGCGCGGGCCCGCCGGCCGCTGCGCGCCGGTGACCTGATTCTCACCGGCGCGCTCGGCCCGATGGTGGCGGCGGCCCCCGGTGATCGCTTCCGCGCCCATATCGAAGGCCTCGGTTCGGTATCGGTGGGCTTCGGAAAGGAGAATGACCATGACTGACAAAATCAAAGTGGCGATCCTCGGCTCCGGCAATATCGGCACCGACCTGATGATCAAGATTCTGCGCACCGGCGAACGGTTGGAGATGGCCGCCCTGGTGGGCATCGATGCGGAATCCGACGGTCTGGCCCGTGCCCGGCGCCTGGGCGTGGCCACCTGCGACACCGGCGTGGAAGGGTTGGTGGCGCTGCCCGTCTTTGAACATATCGCCCTGGTGTTCGACGCCACCTCCGCCGGCGCCCACCGCCACAACGAGCGGGTGCTGCGCGCCGCCCGGCCGGACATCCGCGTGATTGATATGACCCCGGCGGCCATCGGGCCCTATTGCGTGCCGGTGGCCAACCTGGACGAACACCTGGACGCACTCAACGTCAACATGGTCACCTGCGGTGGCCAGGCCACCATTCCTATTGTCCACGCGGTATCGCGCCTGGCACGGGTGCACTACGCCGAAATCGTGGCTTCCATCGCCAGCAAATCCGCCGGCCCGGGCACCCGCGCCAATATCGACGAATTCACCGAAACCACCTCCCTGGCGCTGGAAAAAGTGGGCGGCGCCGAGCATGGCAAGGCGATCATCGTGCTTAACCCGGCGGAGCCGCCGCTGCTGATGCGCGACACCGTTTATGTGTTCTGCGAACCGGCCGACCAGCAGGCCATCGCCGACGCCATCGCGGAAACCGTGGCCAGGGTCAACGCCTACGTGCCCGGCTACCGGCTCAAGCAGGAGGTGCAGTTCGAGCACTACGGTGAGGACGGCCCGCTGTACATGCCCGGTGAAGGCGACCGGGTGGGGCTGAAGATCACCGTGTTCCTGGAAGTAGAAGGGGCTGCCCACTATCTGCCGGCCTACGCCGGCAACCTGGACATCATGACCTCGGCGGCGCTGGCCACCGGTGAACGGATGGCGTCCCGGCTGGCCGGCGCGGCCGCCTAGGTCGCAAGGGAGAAATAAGCATGACTAAAAAACTCTACATCTCCGACGTCACCCTCCGTGACGGTTCCCATGCCATCCGCCATCAATACAGCGTGGCGGACGTGCGCCGCATCGCCGCCGCTCTGGATCAAGCCCGGGTGGATTCCATCGAGGTGGCCCACGGCGATGGCCTGCGCGGCTCCTCGTTCAACTATGGTTTCGGCGCCCATACCGATCTGGAATGGATCGAGGCGGTGGCGGACACGGTTTCCCACGCCAAGGTGGCGACCCTGTTGTTGCCCGGCATCGGCACGGTGAAGGATCTGCGCGACGCCCACGCCGCCGGCGCCTCGGTGGTGCGGGTGGCCACCCACTGCACCGAAGCCGACGTTTCCAGGCAGCACATCGAACTGGCCCGGCAACTGGGCATGGATACCGTGGGCTTTCTGATGATGAGCCATATGACCACGCCCGCGGAACTGGCCCGCCAGGCCAAATTGATGGAGGACTACGGCGCCACCACCGTCTACGTGGTGGACTCCGGCGGCGCCCTGTCCATGGATGATGTGCGTGACCGCTTCCGCGCCTTCAAGGACGTGCTCAAGCCGGAAACCGGCACCGGCATGCACGCCCACCACAACCTGAGCCTGGGGGTGGCCAACTCCATCGTCGCGGTGGAAGAGGGCTGTGACCGCATTGACGCCAGCCTGGCGGGCATGGGCGCCGGCGCCGGCAACGCGCCCCTGGAAGTGTTTATCGCCGCCGCCGACCGGCTGGGCTGGGACCACGGCTGCGACCTGTACACCCTGATGGACGCCGCCGACGACATCGTGCGGCCGCTGCAGGACCGGCCGGTGCGGGTGGACCGGGAAACCCTGGCCCTGGGCTATGCGGGTGTGTACTCCAGCTTTCTGCGCCACGCCGAGAACGCCGCCGCCCGCTACGGGCTGAAAACCGTGGATATCCTGGTGGAGCTGGGCCGCCGCCGCATGGTGGGGGGCCAGGAAGACATGATCGTGGATGTCGCTTTGGACATGCTCAAGAATCGCCAACCGGAGACCGACCATGCCTGACAAGAAAACGCCCGAGCGAAACAAGGCGCGCCGCAAAGGCACGGACCCGCAGGATATCCAGGCCATGGCGGAACGGGTGGATGAGGCCGCCCGCCAGGGCCAGGCCATCGACCAGTTCGCCGCCGGCACCCTGAACGTCAGCGACGCCTACGCGGTGCAGGCCGCCTCGGTGGAGCGCCGGCTGCGGCGCGGCGAAGCGCCCATCGGCATCAAGCTCGGCTTTACCAGCCGCGCCAAGATGGTACAGATGGGCGTGGAGGACCTGATCTGGGGCCGGCTCACCGACGCCATGCTGGTGGAGGAGGGCGGCCAGATCGACCTGGACGCCTATGTGCACCCCCGGGTGGAACCGGAACTGGCTTTTCTGATCGACAAGCCGCTGACCGGACTGGTCACCCTGCCCCAGGTGCAGGCCGCCATCGGCGCGGTGGCGCCGGCCATGGAAATCATCGATTCCCGCTACCGGGACTTCAAATTCGACCTGCCCAGCGTGGTCGCCGACAACGCCTCGTCGTCCGGCCTGGTGCTCGGCGCCTGGCGCCGCGCCGACCTGGATATCGCCAACCTGGGCATGGTCATGAGCCTGGATGGCGAGGTGCGCCAGGTGGGCTCCTCCGCCGCCATCCTCGGCCATCCGCTGCGTGCCCTGGTGGCCGCCGCCCGGCTGGTGGCGGAGGCGGGCATGAGCCTGCAGCCCGGCGACGTGGTGCTGGCCGGTGCCGCCACCGCCGCCGAGGCCCTGCGCCCCGGGCAGCATGTCGACCTGCGGGTGCAGTACCTGGGCGGCGCCGAGTTCCATGTGGCCGGTCCGGGAGGCGCGTCATGAGTGACCCATCCCGGGACGCCCCGGCGTCCCAGAGCAAGACCCTGGCCCACAAGGCCAAACCCCGGGGACGCTTTCCCCATGTGAAGCGGGCCGGTGACTTCCTGTTCGTTTCCGGCACCAGTTCGCGCCGTCCGGACAACAGTTTCGTGGGCGCCGAGGTGGATGAAATGGGCGTCACCCGGCTCGATATCGAGGCCCAGACCCGGGCGGTGATCGACAACATCGCCGACATCCTGAAGAGCGTCGACGCCGGCCTGGACGACCTGGTGGAGGTGGGCTGCTTTCTGGTCAACATGAACGACTTCGGCGGCTTCAACCGGGTCTGGGGCGAGTATTTCGACGCCGACGGCCCCACCCGCACCACCGTGGCCGTGCACCAGCTGCCCCACCCCCTGCTGCTGGTGGAAATGAAGGCGGTGGCCTACAAGCCGCTGCCCCGCTGACCCTCTCTCTTCTTACTTCCTTCCCCCCACGGAGCGCCCTGGCGCTCCGCCCGCCTTCCCGTTCCTGATCCTTGATCACACATTTAGCGTCCCCGGGTATGGAAACCGTGGCCCAGGGAGTTTTAAATGGTGGGACGGTCGGTGCGCCGGTGTCCGGGGCATCCCGACCGCCCGGTCGGCCCCGACGGCTTGGATTTTCAGCCCGACCCACTTTCCGGAACACAACAATGAACAACAACGACAATGCCTCCTCGCTGGACCGGATCCTGGACATCATGCTGATGTTCGCCGGCCACGGCCGGGTGGTGACGCGCAGGGAGATCGAGCGCCGCTTCGGCCTGTCGCGCAGCTCCGCCTACCGTTACCTGCACAGCCTGCGCCGGCGCGGCCTGATCACCGCCATGGCGCGCAGCGGTGAGTTCGTGCTCAGCCCCGGCTTCGTGCGCCTGGTGGCGCTCACCGAGGAATACGGCCGCGACATGTCCGAAATCGCCGCGCCGATCCTGCGCGAGCTGGCCGGCATCACCGGCGAGAGTGCCATGATTACCCATCGTGCCGGCGACCGGGTGCTGTGTGTGCGTTTCCAGGACGGCCCGCGGGCGGTACGCGTGGGGCTCGGCCCCGCCGCCAACACGCCTTTGTATCGGGGAGCTTCGGCCAAGGTGCATCTGGCCCACATGAGCGAGGCCGATATTCGCGACGTCCTCGATCATTGCCGCACGCTGCCGGAGGACGAGTTTCCCCGCCCGGTGGAAGACCTGGAGCGCGAGCTGGTGGAAATCCGTGAGCGAGGCTACGCCACCAGTGCCGGCGAGCTGGAGACCAGCGTGGTCAGCGTGGCGGCGCCCATCATCGGGTCCGACAACAACCTGCTCGGCGTGGTGTCGGTGGCTTCCGTGGGGGACCGCGCGCAACACCCGGAAGACGGCCTGCTCGACCACCTGCGCATCGCCGCCGCCCGCATCGTCCGGGAGTGGGACCGCGCCAAGCCCCGGGATTTGTTCTAGATCGACCCTCAGGGGGGATGAATGACCACTACATTGTTTCAAGGGGGCCGGGTCCTGACGCTGGATGCGGACGGCAACGACTACGAGGACGGCTGCGTATTGGTCCGCGATGACCGGATCGAATACGTGGGTCCCCGCGACGGTCTACCCGCGCGATCCGTGGACCACACCCTGGATGTCAGTGGCAAGCTGGTGATGCCCGGTCTGGTCAACGGCCACACCCATTTGAGCATGGTATTCGGTCGCACTCTGGGGCCGGAAAAGCGGCTGATGCAATGGCTCGATCAACAACTGCCGATCATCGAGGCGTTCGACGAAGAAGCCATGTATGTAGCGCAGTTGCTCGGCTGTCTCGAAAACCTCAAGAACGGTAACACCACCCTGGTGGAAAATCTGGTGGCGCCGCACCCGCCTGGCTATACACCGGAGCACGCGGTGCTGCAGGCGATGCGCGACGCCGGCGTGCGCGCCACGCTGGCGCCCGGATTTCTCGGGCGTAATTTTCGGCCCAGCTACACGGAAAGCCTGGACCTGCAGGCGCGACGCATTACCGATCTGGCCCACGAGTGGCATGGCGCCGACAACGACCGGCTGCGTCTGGCCACCGGCCCGCTGCTGCCCTGGTGCATGGACGAGGCCATGTTCCGTCAGACTCGGGCGCTGGCGAACGACCTGGGTATCAGCCTGCACATGCACGGCGCCGAGACCAAAGAGTTCAATACCCTGATCGCTCAACATTTCGGGCGCGACATCCGGCAGGTGGAACTGCTCGCTGAAACCGGCTGCCTGGGTCCCGACGTGCAACTGGCCGCGGTGTACGACATTTCACCGAACGAGGTCAGGTTGCTCGCCGAGAGCGACACCCGCGTGTTGCTCGACCCGCCCACCCGTCTGTTCTGGGGCTCCGGCTTCCCGCCGATTCATCCATTCCTGGAGGCCGGTGTCACCTGTGGTCTGGCCACCAATGGGCCCGCCGCCAATTGCGGTCAGGACCTGTTCGAGAGCATGAAATACGCCTGCGCCACTGCCAAGACCGCCAAAGGTGACCCGGATGCTCTGGACTCGACCCGCGCGTTGCGCATGGCCACCTCGGAGGGGGCCACGGCCATCGGTCGCGAGGGGCAGGTGGGCTGCCTGGTGTCAGGCTGGAAGGCGGACATAATCACCCTGGACCTGCGTCAGCCGCACCTGGCGCCGACGCTGGATGTGAGGGCCGCGCTGGTGTACAGCGCCCGTGGCACCGACGTGCGCGACGTGATGGTGGACGGTCGCTTGCTGATCGAAAACCGTCGCGCCCTTTTTCTGGATGAGCCGGCCTTGCTCGATCAGGCCGGACAGCTTGCCCGCCGCTGCGCCCGGGACGCCGGAATTCAGCTGCCCGGTTGAGGGCGGTCGACGGCGCGAACGATAAAAAGGAAAACGCTTTGCTGTTAAAACTGGGATCGATGCTGGCCGTGGTGGCGGCCTGGTTCGGGCTGTCCTTGCTGCTGCCGGGGACTGTGCTGCCGGGCCCCTGGCAAACCCTCAACGTACTGATCGAGAACGTGGCCGACGGCCAGGTGCACCAGCATCTGCTGGCCACCCTGGGGCGGGTGGCCGGCGGCCTGGCGCTGGCCATGGCCGTGGGCGTGCCGGTGGGCATCATCATGGGGCTCAACCGGTTCGCCGAGAAAACCCTGGATATCTGGGTGATGGTGGCGCTGACCGTGCCCAGCCTGTGCTATGCGATCCTGGCCTTTATCTGGATCGGCCTCAACGAAACCGCCGCCATCGTCGCCATCGGTCTCACCTCGGCGCCGTCCATCGCCATCAATCTGTGGGAAGGGGTCAAGAACATCGACACCCGCCTGTTCAAGATGGCCAAGGTGTTCAACGCCTCGCGCTGGGTGATCGTGCGCCGGGTGCTGTTCCCCCAGGTGCTGCCCTACATCATGGCGTCCCTGCGTTTCGGCCTGGGCATCGTGTGGAAGATCACCGTGCTGGTGGAACTGCTGGGGCGACCGGACGGGGTCGGCTTCCAGCTGTTCTACTGGTACCAGCTGGCGAACATGGGGCAGGTGCTGGCCTGGACCCTGCTGTTCACCCTGGTGATGCTGTTTATCGAACTGGTGATCCTGCAACGGCTGGAGCGCCGGCTGTTCGCCTGGCGCCCGGAGGTAAGGCTGTGACCCAAGAAGCGACCGACAACGGCATTCTGGTCGAGGGGCTGATCAAGGAGTTCCCCGGCCAGCGGGTGCTCGATGGCCTGGATCTGGCCGTGGCCGACGGCGAGTTCGTCTGCCTGCTGGGCCCGTCCGGCTGCGGCAAATCCACTCTGCTCAATATTCTCTCCGGTCTGGACAGCGACTACCGTGGCACCGTGCGCTTCGGTGGCCGGGCCATGGCGCCCGGCGGCAAGCCGCCGCTGACCATCGGCTATCTGTTCCAGGAGCCGCGCCTGCTGCCCTGGCTCAGCGCCGAGCGCAATGTGGACTTCGCCCTGGAAAACTCCCGGGTACCCCGGTCCCGCTGGGGCGACATCAAGGACCGCTATTTCGCCCTCACCGGGCTGCAGCCGTTCCGTGATTACTACCCCCATGAACTGTCCGGCGGCATGGCCCAGCGGCTGTCGCTGGTGCGGGCCCTGGCCATCGAGCCGGACGTGCTGTTCATGGACGAGCCGTTCAGCGGCCTGGACGAACTCACCGCCCGGCGGCTGCGGGTGGACCTGCTCGACATCTGGCGGGAAACCGGCAAGACCATTCTGTTCATCACCCACAACAGCTACGAGGCCACCTTTCTGGGTGACCGGGTGGTGGTACTGTCCCAGGGGGGCATCCATAACCAGATCAGCGTGGACGTGCCGCGCCCCCGGGACTACGACGATGCCGCCCTGTTCCAGGTCGGCAAAACCGTTTCGGCCACCTTTATCGAGGCCGCCGAGGCGGCGGAGCGGGCACGCGCGCGGGGGACCCGTTCCTCCCACTAACAACAACGAGAAAGGAGAACACCATGTACAAAGAAAAAACGCGGGGGCGTGCCCTTGGTTGGGCGCTGGTGGGGCTGCTGATCGGCGCCCTGGCGGTGACCGCCCGGGCCGAGGTGGCGACAGTGCGCATGGGCGATATGCCCCAGTCGCTGATCACCGTGGTCTACCAGGTGATCGTCGACCAGGGGCTGGACAAGAAACACGGCATCCGCCTGGAGCGGCAGGCCTATCCGACCATCGAGGGGCTGTTCAACGCGGTGCGCGGCGAGCAGGTGGATGTGGGCTTCGGCGGCTGGACCGCCTTCGCCCAGTTCCGGGCCCAGGGCTACCCGGTGATCAATGTCTACCCGGTGGGCCGGGGCGCCACCCTGGACGTGCTGGTGCCGGTGGATTCGGACCTGCAAACCCTGGAGGACCTGAAGGGCAAACGCATCGTGTCCTATGCCGGCGCGGCGGGCACCGGAACGGTGCTGCTGAGAGTGCTGCTCAACGATTTCTATGGGTTTGATCCGGCCACCACCGGCGATCTGCAATACGCTGGCCCCGGTGTCATTCCCAGCCTGCTGGAAAGTGGTGACGTGGCCGCCGGCCTGCTGTTCGACCCGATGGCCGCCCGCGCCATGGCGTCCGGCAAGTTCCGCAGCATCGGCAATCTGGGCGAGCTTTACAAAGCGCGCACCGGCGATGAGTTCCTGTGGATCGCCATGATCACCAATGATTCGTTCGTGGACAGCCATGCCGACGCCATGGCCGGTTTCTTGCAGGCCTGGGTGGAAGCGCTGGCCTATGCTCGCGGCCACCCCCAGGTGTTCAAGGACTTCGGTGAGAGCATGGGGCTGGATGAAGCCGGCGCGCAGCTGCTGGCGGAACGGGCCATTCTCGACTACGACACCTCGCCCTGGAACCGCCGCTATATCGACGGCCTGATGGGGTTCGCCGAGCGCGCCCGGCGGGTGATGGGCAAAGGGTATCTGGAGAGCGTTCCCGAGGACGCCTTCAGCACCCGCTTCGTGCCGGACCCGGACCAAGACCGGTGAAGGGCGAAACAGTTTTTTAATGGTTTTGATCACATAACGATAAAGCTGGGAGAACAGATCCATGAACGGTAAAGGTTTGATGAGAAACACTCTGCTGGGGGCGCTGCTGCTGGTGGCCACGTTGTGCACGCTGGCGTTGAACGCCCGGGCCGACGATACCGAAATCCGCATTGGCGATATGGCGCAGTCCCTGAACGGCATCGCCTCCCACGTGATGATCGATCAGGGGCTTGATCATAAATACGGCGTGGACCTGAAGTACAAGGGCTACCCGACGCTGGACGGCCTGTTCAATGCCATCCGTGGCAAGCAGGTGGACGTGGGCTTCGGCGGCTGGACCGGCTTCGCCCAGTTCCGTGCCCAGGGCTTCCCGGTTTTCAACATCTACCCGGTGGGCCGTGGCACCAGCCTGGACGTGCTGGTGCCGGCGGATTCCGACATCCACAAGCTGGAAGATCTGAAGGGCAAGCGGGTGGCTTCCTACGCCGGCGCCGCCGGCACCGCCACGGTGCTGCTGCGGGTGGTGCTCAACGACTTCTACCAGTTCGACCCGGCCAAGGACGGTAACCTGCAGTACGTGGGGCCGGGCATTATCCCCACCCTGCTGGACAGTGGCGACATCGACGCCGGCCTGCTGTTCGACCCGCTGGCCACCAAGGCCATCGCCTCCGGCAAGTACCGCAGCATTGGTAACCTGGGCGACATCTACAAAGAGAAAACCGGCGACGACTTCCTGTGGATCGCCCTGGCCACCAACGACGACTTCGCCGAGGCCCACCCGGAAGCGCTGTCCGGCTTCCTGAAAGGCTGGGTGGAAGCGGTGGCCTACGTGAAAAGCCACCCGCAGGTGTTCCAGGCCTACGGCGAGAAGCTGGGCCTGGATCAGGCCGGCATCGACATGCTCGCCGAGCGGGTCACCCGTGACTACGCCACCACCTGGAACGAGCAGTACATCGACGGTCTCAAGGCGTTCGCCGAGCGCGCCAACCGGGTGATGGACAAAGGCTATCTGGACGAGCTGCCGGACGACGCCTTCTCCACCCGCTTCGTGCCCTGATCATCCCGTCGTGGCCGTAGCCGCCAGGCGGTAAGCAGGGCGGTGGCGGCGATGATCGCCGCGCCCACCGCCGCGTTGGTGTGCAGGGCCGCGTTGAAGGCCGCCCGGGCGGCGGCCATCAGCGGCTCGGCCAGGGCCGGCGACAGGCCGGCGCTGGCACCCACGGCCCCGCCCAGGGTGTCACCGGCGGCCAGCGCCTGCTCCGGGGTCAGCCCCTCGGGCAGGGTGGTCAGCATGTGGTGGCGGTAAACCGCCGCCCCCAGGCTGCCGATCACCGCCACCCCCAGGGCCATGCCCAGTTCGGTGGCGGTCTCCGAGGTGGCCGAAGCGGCGCCGGCCTTTTCCGGCGGCGCCGCGCCCACCACCATATCGGTGCCGAGGATCATCATCGGCATCACCCCCAGCCCCATCACCGTCATGCCGGTGATCAGTAGCCACAGGTCGTCCAGGCTGTTGACGCCGATCAGCGCCACAAAGCCGAGCACCGCCAGCCCCAGCCCGCCACTGACCAACTGCCAGCGCGGCAGATAGACGGTCAGGCGCGGAATCAGTAACGACAGGGCGGTTTGCAGCACCGCCGGCGGCAGCATGGTCAGGCCGGCGTGCAGCGGCGACAGGCCGAGCACCCCCTGCAGGTACTGGAACACCATCAGCCAGGCGCCGGACAGCGCCAGAATGGACAGCATCATGGCGCCCACGGAGGTGCTGAAATCCCGATTGGAGAACAGCGCCAGGTCGAACATGGGCGTGGGCAGGCGCCGCTGGCGGCGCACGAACAGGGCGCCGATCAGCAGGCCGGCGAGCACCGCCACCAGCGGCAGCAGGCCGGGGCCGTTGCGGGCCAGATCCTTGAGGCCGTAAATCAGCGCCAGCACCGTGGCCACCGACAGCAGGGCGCTGGTCCAGTCCTGGCGGCCGGCGTCCCGGTCACGGAATTCCGGCAGCAGCCAGGGGCCGGTGATCAGCAGCAGGGCCATCACCGGCACCCCGAGCAGGAACACCGATCCCCACCAGAAGAACTCCAGCAGGGCGCCGCCCACCAGCGGGCCGATGGCGCTGCCGACGATAAAGCCGGTCATCCACACGGTGATCGCCAGGGTGCGCTCGCTGTCCACCTGGAACATATTGCGCAGCAGCGACAGGGTGGAGGGCATCAGGGTGGCGCCGGCCACGCCCAGCAGGGCCCGGGCCAGGATCAGGGTTTCCGCGCTGGGCGCGAACGCCGCCATCACCGAGGCCAGGCCAAAGGCGGTGGCACCGCCCAGCAGCAGCCGGCGGCGGCCGATGCGGTCGCCCAGGGTGCCCATGGTGACCAGGAAGCCGGCGATCATGAAGCCGTAGATGTCCAGAATCCACAGCAGCTGCGAGCTGGTGGGGCGCAGGTCCGCGCTGAGGTGCGGCGCCGCCAGATGCAGCACCGTCATATCCAGTGCCAGCAGCACGGTGGGCAGCATCAAAACCGCCAGGCCCAGCCATTCACGGCGGCTGGCGGGGGCGGGCTGAGGGCGGTTCATCGGGAAGCTCCTACTGGGAAATCGATCACGGTATGTACACGGGGGCCGGGTGACTCTGAGCCGGCGGGCGGGCATTGTACGTCAGATCGCGGTCAATCCCGCGACACCATAAGCAAAACAGGGAGATCCCGGACAGGGAAGGAGGACAACATGGTGACACGTCGTGATTTTCTCAATGGTGCCCTGTGGGGCGGGGCGGCGCTGGCCATGGGCCTGCCGGGGCCGGCCCGGGCCGGCGAACCGGCGGCGCTGCGTAGCCGGGCGATTCCGGCCAGCGGCGAGACGCTGCCGGTGATCGGCGCCGGTACCTCCGGCAGTTTCGTGGCGGACATCGGCGGCGACAAATACCAGCGGCTCAATGAAGTGATGAAGATCTTCTTCGACAGCGGCGCCACCGTGTTCGACACCAGCCCCAACTATGGTGGCGCTGATCGCGTGCTCGGCGCGCTGCTGGAAGAAGGCGGCTGGCGGGACCAGTGCTTCCTGGCCACCAAGATCGCCGCTGACAGCCGCGCCGCCGCCGAACGCCAATGGGCGCAATCGTTGGCGGCGCTGCGCACCGACCATGTGGAGCTGCTGCAGGTGCACAACCTGCGTCACTGGAAAACCCAGCTGCCCTACGCCCGGGAGTTGAAGGAGCAGGGCAAGACCAAGTACGTGGGCGTCACCCACTACCTGGAACGGGGCCTGGACGAGATGGCCGCCATTCTGCGCCGCGAGCCCCTGGACTTTATTCAGATCAATTATTCGGTGAACGCCCCGGAGGCCGCCAAGGAGGTGCTGCCCCTGGCCCGGGACAAGGGCGTGGCGGTACTGATCAACCGGGCCTTCGACGACGGTTCCCTGTTCGCCGCCACCAAGGGCCGGCCGCTGCCGGGCTGGGCCGCCGAAGTGGGCGCCGAAAGCTGGGCCCAGCTGTTCCTCAAATTCGCCATCAGCCACCCGGCGGTGACCGCGGTGATCCCCGCCACCAGCAAGCCGGCGCACCAGCGCGACAATCTGCAAGCCGGTCGCGGCGCCCTGCTCAGCGAGGCCCGGCAACGTGAACTGATGGCCATGGACTGGTAACGGTGGCGGCGGCGCGCAGCGGGCATCCACTGCCGCGCCTGGCGGCGCGGCTGTTCAATATCGAGCCGGCGGAGGCGCCGGCGGTGATCGCCGGGCTGGCCCTGTTCTTTCTGCTGTTCACCGGCTATTTCATGCTGCGGCCGGTACGGGAAACCATGGGTGTGGCCGGCGGCGTGGACAACCTGCAGTGGTTGTTCACCGGCACCTTCGTGGCCACCCTGGCGGTGCTGCCCCTGTTCGGCTGGTTGGCCTCGCGGGTGGCGCGCCGGCGTATTCTGCCCGCCGCCTACGGTTTCTTTGTGGTCAATTTGCTGTTGTTCGCCGGGCTGTTCGCGGTGGCCCCGGACCATGTCGGGGTGGCGCGCACCTTCTACATCTGGCTGTCGGTGTTCAATCTGGTGGTGGTGTCGCTGGCCTGGAGCGTGCTGGCGGACGTGTTCAGCATTGCCCAGGGCAAGCGGCTGTTCGGCATCATCGCCGGTGGCGCCAGCCTGGGCGGTTTGGTGGGCCCCGGGCTCGGCACCCTGCTGGTGGTACCGGTGGGGCACGCGGGCCTGGTGCTGCTGGCGGCGCTGCTGCTGGCCGCCAGCGCCGTGGCCGGGATATGGCTGTACCGCTGGCGCGACCGCCATCCATTGCACGACGAGGCGCAACCGGCCCGGGCGGAGCGTGGCCGTGCCCTGGGCGGCAATCCCTTCGACGGCGCCCTGGAGGTGCTGCGCACGCCATTCCTGCTGGGCATTGCCCTGTTCGTGGTGTTGCTGGCCAGTGTCAGCACTTTTCTTTATTTCGAGCAGGCGCGGCTGGTGGCGGAGACCTTTCCGGACCCCACCCGCCAGACCCAGGTGTTCGGGCTGATCGATACGGTGGTGCAGTTTCTCGCCATCCTGACCCAGGTGTTCGTCACCGGACGCCTGGCCCAGCGCCTGGGCATCGGCGTGCTGCTCACCGCGGTGCCGGTGCTGATCGCCGCCGGCTTCCTGTGGCTGGCCCTGTCGCCGGTGTTCTCGGTGTTCGTGGTGATCATGGTGGCGCGCCGGGCCGGCGAGTACGCGCTGGTCCGCCCCGGCCGGGAGATGCTCTACACCTCGGTGCCGCCGGAGCAGAAGTACAAGGCCAAGAACTTTATCGACACGGTGGTCTACCGGGGCGGCGACGCGGTCAGCGGCTGGCTGAAACGCGGCCTGGATCTGCTCGGCGAACTGCCCGGGCTGGCCATGTTCATCGGCGCCGGCATTGCCCTGGCCTGGGCCGCCACCGGCCTGTTGTTGGGCCGCGCCGAACGCCGCCGCGAGGCGCGCGGCGAACGTATCGGCTGACCCCGACCGGGTTTACAGAAACACGCCGCCGGCCACTTCTATGCGTTGTCCGTTGACCCAGCCGTTGCCCGGCGACAGCAGCGCGGCGATGGCGCCGCCGATGTCGTCCGGCAGGCCGACGCGGCCGAGGGCGGTGGCGCCGGCCACCTGGGCGTTGGCCTCCTGGTTGTCACGGATCACGCCGCCACCGAAATCGGTTTCGATGGCGCCCGGGGCCAGGGTATTGACGGCGATACCGCGCTCTCCCAGCTCGTGGGCCAGATAACGGGTCAGCACCTCAAGGCCGCCCTTCATGGTGGCGTAGGCGGCAAAGCCCGGCATGCAAAAGCGCGCCAGCCCACTGGAAATATTGACGATGCGCCCGCCATCGGCGATCAGCGGCAGCAATCGCTGGGTCAGGAAGAACGGCCCCTTGAGGTGAATCCGCATCAGGGTGTCGAACTGTTCTTCGCTGGTCTCCGCGAACGGCGTGTTGATGCCGATGCCGGCGTTGTTGATCAGATGGTCGAAGCGGTCGGTTTGCCAGGTATCGCGCAGGGCGGCGCGCACCTGCTCAACGAAGTCGGCAAAGCTGTCGCTGTCGGCCACATCCAGGGGCAGGGCCACCGCCCGGCGGCCCTTGGCCCGGATCGCCTCGACCACCTGGTCGGCGGCCTCCCGGTTGCGCTGATAGGTCAGGATCACATCGCTGCCCTGGTCGGCCAGATGCAAGGCCGCGCTGCGGCCCAGGCCGCGACTGGCGCCGGTAATCAATGCAAGGGTCATGGTTCTCTCCGTTCAAATTGGGAAGATGGCGTCCACTTTATTGATTGCCATAAAGCCAATAAATGAGTGAAATCCGTAAAGACTGTTCACTGAATGCGAACAAAGGGGCGTGTGATGGACCGTGTTCAGGATTTACGGGCTTTTGTCCGGGTGGCGGAGTTGGCCAGCTTCACCGTGGCCGCCGAGCAATTGGGGCTGCCCAAGGCCAGCGCCTCCACCGCCGTGAAGCGGCTGGAGGAGGAAATGGGCGTGCTGCTGTTGCAGCGCACCACCCGGCGCGTGGCCCTGACTCTGGAAGGCCGTGCCTTCTACGAACGGACCAAGGATCTGCTGGCCGATCTGGATGATATGGCGTCCATGTTCCAGGTGGGCGGCGATGCCCTGACCGGGCGATTGCGGGTGGACATGCCCAGCTCCACCGCCCGCAAATTCGTGATCCCCCGCTTGCCGGAGTTTCTCGACGCCCACCCGCTGCTGGACCTGGAGCTGAGCGCCACCGACCGGCGCGTGGACCCGGTCCGCGAAGGGTTCGACTGCGTGTTGCGGGTCGGTGAGGTGGGCGATGTGAATCTGTTCGCCCGGCGCCTGGGCATGTTCGCCATTGTCAACTGCGCCAGCCCGGCCTATCTGGCCCGCCATGGCACGCCGCGTACCCTGGCGGATCTGGCCGGCCACCGGCTGATCCATTACGTGCCCGGCCTGGGCGGTGGCTCGCCGGGCTTCGAGTACCCCCAGGGGGACGGTTACGCCTCGCTGCCCATGGACGGCGCGCTCACGGTGAACAGCGCGGAAAGCTATGAAGCCGCCTGCCTGGCCGGCCTGGGCATCGTCCAGACTCCGCAGGCGGACCTGCGACCGCACCTGGAGGCCGGCCGTCTGGTGACGGTGTTGCCGGATCTGCGCCCGGAGCCGATGCCGGTGACCCTGCTGTACCCGCAGCGGCGACATTTGCCGCGCCGCACGGCGGTATTCATGGAGTGGCTGGCGGAGGTGCTGCGGCCCAGCCTGGCGCCGCTTTAACGGTGCCCGGCAAGGGCCACCGCACGAATCTTCCAGAATCGGCGCCGGTGCCCGGTGTAAACTCAGGGGCTGCTGCGCGGAGAGCCGTTCATGACCATCTCATCCCAAGGCGATAACTGGGTCCGCGTCGGCCGTGACGCGGACAGCGGCATCGAAACGATCCGCGCCCATTTCGAGGGCCACGCCTACGACCCCCATTGGCACGACACCTATGCGGTGGGCGTCACCGAGCAGGGGGTGCAGCGTTTTCACGTGGGCCGGGTGCGCCATGAAAGCGTGCCGGGCCGAGCCATGCTGCTGGAGCCGGGCCAGGTGCATGATGGCGTGGGCCCGGTGCCCGGCGGCTTCACCTACCGGTTGCTGTATCTGGACCCGGGCTGGTTGCGCGATCAGCTGGGCCGCCTGTTCGCCCAGATCCCGGACACCTTCGAACTGAGCTTCGCCGCCACCCTCTGCGACGATCGGCGGGTGACCGGGGCCATCGCCACCGCGTTCGAAGCGCTGCAGGAGGGCGAGATGCGCCTGGTTCGCCAGACCGCGGTGGACCGGCTGCTGGCCCGGCTCACCGACCATGCCCGCTGGCGGACGGCGGCGGATCGCATCCCGCTGGAGCCCTCGCCGGCCCGGCGTGCCCGGGACTATCTGCACGCCCATCTCACCGAGGACCCGGGTCTGGACGACCTGGCCGCCGCCGCCGGGGTGGACCGGTTCCGCCTGTCCCGCTCGTTCAAAGCCGCCTTCGGGGTGCCGCCCCATGCTTATCTGGTGCAGTTGCGGCTGGTGCGCGCCCGCCGCCTGCTGGCGGCGGGCTGGTCACCGGCGGACACGGCGGCGGCGGTGGGGTTCGCCGACCAGAGCCACCTGGGCCGCTGGTTCCGGCGCGCCTACGCCATGACCCCGGCCTACTACCGGCGCCGCACAAAGCTTCCAGACTAGCGGGGAGGGCGGCGGCAAAGTGGCGATTCCTTTCGCTACGTTGACGGCCATGGAATCCCTGTTGCCCTTTATACCCTTCGCGCTGGTCGCCTCGGTGACCCCCGGCCCCACCAATATCCTGGTGCTCGCCTGCGCCTCCCGCCACGGTTTGGTGGCGGCCCTGCCCATGGTGGTGGGCGCCGCCGCCGGCGCCGCCTCGGTGCTGCTGCTGGTGGGCACCGGCCTGGCCCGTCCCCTGGCGGCGCACGCTTCGGTGCGTGTGCTGATGGCGGCGGTGGGGCTGGCCTGGCTGACGGTGCTGGCGGTGCAGCTGTTCCGGGCGGCGCCGGCGGTGAGCCAGGATGATGACGCCCGGCGCGGCCGTCTCGGGCTGATCGCCACCGCCGGCCTGCAATGGATCAACCCCAAGGCGTGGATGATGGCGGTGGCGGCCACCGGGGTGTTCGGCGGAGAAGGCGTGTCGATGACGGTGCTGGCGGGGGTGTTCTTCGTGGTGGCGCTGCCCTGCGTTCTGGTGTGGGCGTTGCTCGGTGCCGGGGCGGCCCGTTGGATTCACGATCCGCGCTGGATGCGGCGGTTCAATCGCGGGATGGCGTTGCTGTTGCTGCTGTCCGCCTGGGTGGCGGTGTTCGGATAGTCGGGATGTTAGGAAAGAGTAGCGGGCTTCGCCGGTCGGCGAAGCCCGCACGGGGAAGGCGGCTTAGAACTTGAAGCGCGCGCCCACGCCGTAGGTGGAGCCGGTGCCCACGTCGTCGATGTCGTCGTGCAGGTACATGGCGTACAGGTCCAGCTGGTTGCTGACGATGTAGTCGTAGCCCGCCGCCCAGGTGTTGCGCTCGTAGTCCACCGCGCCGCTGAAGTCGGAGTTGGCGTAGGAGGCCAGCACGTTGCCGGGACCCGCGGGTACCGCCACGCCGGCTTGCCAGGTGTCGGTGTCCACGTCGCCGGCGGTGGTGTCGGTCTCCAGGGTCATGTACTGACCGTACAGGGTGGCCACGCCGAAGTTGTAGGACAGGCCGGCCAGGGCCGCGTCCTGATCGGTGGCGCCGGGAATGTTGCCGCGCTCACCGGCGCCGCCGCCGTTGTCCAGGGTGCCTTCGCGCACGCGCATGGCCGCCACCGTGGCCACCAGGCCGCCTTTCCGGTAGATCAGGTTACCGCCCACCTTGTTTTCGCCGCTCTCGCCTTCCTCTTCGCCGAAGGCGTACACCAGGTTGGCCTTCAGGCCACCGAAGCTCGGGGTGGTGTAGTTGATGCTGTCGTTCCAGGTGGTGTCGCCCATCACCGCGCCGCCGTTACCACCGTTGTAGGTGTGCAGCATCATCGGCGAAAAGGCGAAGGAGTCCTTCACCGAGTTGGTGACCACCATGGGGATAAAGAACGGCGACTTGGTGCGGCCGGCTTTCAGCTCACCCCAGGTCTGGCTGGACGCGCCGATGTAGGCGTTGCGGCCGAAGAACTCGTCGCCGTTGTAGCGACCGTCTTCGCCGGTGTCCGGACGCAGAAACATCTCGGCCACGCCAAAGAAGGTCACGTCGTCGTTGACCTTGTAATCGACGCGGGCGCCCAGGAAGGAGGTGGACATGCCACCGCCGGCCAGTTGCGCGGTGTTGTCCTGGTCCGACGGCTTTTCGATGCTGCCGGCCCACAGGTCCAGCAGGCCGTAGAACTTGGCCTGCGGCTGGGCGGCACTGGCGGCGCCGGACAGCATCAGGCCGCCGGCCAGAATGGCGAGGGTGTTGTTGTTCAGTTTCATGGCTGATTCCCTTTTTTCAAGCACAAACCGCCCCGCGACGCCGTGGAGAGCGTCTTTTCAGATCGTTGCTGGAAACGGATTCGGGCGGATTCGTTATCGGATTATTGTGTGGATGACTCCTGATTCTTTTCTTCGGAGGCGCACCGAAAGTACGCACCCTTGCAGGTTACTTTGTCGTTATGGTGCATTCGGGGCAATCGTAAAAAAAAGAAAAAGTCCACGATATAGACGATAAGAGTTCATGAAATTGAACGAGAGAAATGACCTGAAAAATAAGGGGTATGGCGAGGTTGAGAAGTTTTTTTTTGAAGATAAAAAAAGGCCCGGTTAAAAGTGCCGGGCCGAGGTTTGGGAGAGATTGAATCAGCGTCAGTCGTTATAACCGAACAGTTCCGCAGGGTTATCGACCAGGATTTTCTGCCGCTCGCCGGCGTCCGGCGCGTAGCGGTAAAGCAGCTCCAGAAGTTCCGCGTCGTTGGGCGGCGGTGACTTGGACAGCGGGTGCGGCCAGTCACTGGCCCAGACCACCCGGTCCGGGGCCGCGTCGATGTAGGCGCGGGCAATCGGCAGCACATCGTTCCAGGGATGACCCTGGGTGGAGATCTTTTCGCCCAGTGAAAGCATTACCCAGAAGTTGCCTTTCTTGAGCAGCTCCAGGGTCTTCTGGACATTGGGATCGTTGACGCCCAGGTTGGCGTCGGCGCGGCCGAGATGGTCGATCAGTACCGGAATCTCCAGGTTTTCGTACAGCTCCACGCTGCCCAGAATGCCGTCTTTCTCGGGCTGGATCTTCACGTACCAGCCCAGTTCCTTGAGCCGGTCGGCGGCGCGTTGGAACTCCTGGGGCGACAGGCCCACGCCCAGTTCCTTGCGGAAGGTGAAGCGGGCGCCGCGTACCCCGGCGTCGTGCAGTTCCTCGATGTAGCCGTCGTCGCGCTCCTTGAGCGCGATGGCGTTGGCGCAGCCCCGGTAGTCCGGGCCCGCTTTTTTCAGGGCGTCCACCACCACGCTGTGGTCCGAGCCATAGGTGGTGGCCTGCACGATCACGCCCCGTTCGATGCCCAGGGCGCGGTGCATTTTCAGCGCCGCGTCGATGGTGGCGGACGGCATCTTGAACGGCGCCTCCGGGCGCGGCGGGTACACCGCCGGGTCGCCGAACACATGGAACTGAGCGTCGCAGGTACGGGCCGGCGGCGCTTCCACCGGTGCCCGCGGGTCCGGGTTAAAAGGGTAGTACTCAGGCATGGTGGCTCCTGCCATGGAAAATCAGAGGGCCGCGCGGGCGGCCCGTAGGGAGGACACTCAGTCCCGGGCGCCGGCGATCACCGCCAGCACGTCACACTGGATCAGGAATTTGGATTCCACCGGGTTCTGAATGGCGTGCCGCGCCGGGCGGGAAGCCGGATCGGGGAACATCTTCAGCCACTGCTCATTAAGCACTTCGCGCTGGGAGCGGTCCTGCATCCAGACGGTCATCTTCAGGATGTCGTCGGTGCCGCCGCCGGCGGCCTCGACGATGTTGCGCACGTGCTGAAACATGAACGCGCATTGCGCTTTCAGATCGGCGCCCAGTTCGCCGGTGGCCGGGTCGGTGCCGTTGATTACGCCGGTGGCCATCAGGTCCCCGATCCGGCTGGCCGCCGGGATCGGGTTCTGGTGGGAGAAGCCGGCGCTGTGCACGCTCTGGCGTCGTGACATTGTTGCGTTCCTTCTCGGTAAAAGCGGCTTAGCGGTGGATATTGGCGCCGCGAATCAGGGTGCCCCAGCGGTCGTATTCCTTCTGCAGGAACGACTTGAAATCGGGCACGCTCATGGCGCGGGCGTCGGCGCCGGCGGTTTCGAATTTTTTCACCACCGCCGGGTCGGCGAGAACTTTTGCCAGCGCCTGGTTGAGTTCGTTGACGATCTTGTCCGGGGTGCCGGCGGGGGCGAACAGGCCGGTGAAGGTTTCCGATACCGCATCCGAGTAGCCCAGCTCTTTCAGGGTGGGCACGTCGGGCAGGGCGGGCAGGCGCTCCGGAGAAGTCACCGCCAGGGCGGTCAGTTTGCCGCTGGTCACGTACTGCTTGGCCACGGTGAGCTGATCAAAGTTGAAGTCCACGCGGCCGCCCAGCAGATCGGTGGTGGCGGGGGCGTTGCCCTTGTAGTGCACGGTCAGCCACTCGGTTTTCAGCAGGCGCTGCATCATTTCGCTGATCAGGTGGTTCTGGGTGCCGGCGCCGGGGGAGGCCATGGCCAGTTCACCGGGGTGTTCCTGGGCGTACTTGAACAGTTGCTCGGCGCTTTTCATGCCCAGCTCCGGATTGCTTTGCAGCACCAGCGGCACGAACGAGATCGAGCCGATCGGCGCGAAATCGTCCTTCCAGTAGTAGTTGTCCTTGCGGAACAGCATGGGGCTGAACAGCACCGGGCCGTTGGGGGCCACGAACAGGGTGTAGCCGTCCGGGTCGGACTTGACCACGTAGGAGGCGGCGATCATGCCACCGGCGCCGGGGCGGTTTTCCACCACGAACGGTTGGCCGAATTCCTTTTCCAGACCGTCTGCCACGATGCGCGCGGCCAGGTCCACGTTACCGCCGGGCGGGTAGGGCACCACCAGGTGAACGGGTTTGGAGGGCCAGTCCGCGGCCTGGGCGCCCACGCCCAGGCACAGCAGCATCAACAGGGTGGTCAAACGTTGGAATAAACGCATGGTTTTTATTCTCCGTTCTCTGTCCGGCGTCCGTGTTCGGCGCCGGTTTCAATTGGAAGGTGCGGGTGAATGAATACTTTCCGGAATCCGCCGCCGGGGCGGCAACCGTTAAATTCCCGGAAGGTCCACATAATGGACGCAGGCGTTCATCACCGGATCGGCATGGACCGCAGGATACTCTGAAAGGTGCTTATACGGGGGCTGGCCCGGAATCGGTTATGGTTGAAACGTCCACATAGTGGACACTATTGTCAGCGCCATGTTGATTCGCCACAGGCTCCCTCTTAGCTTTCCTGCTAGCCCATCGAGCGGCCGGTCGACTTCCAGGAGAATAAATATGCAAATCGACACCGATTCCCTGTCGCCACAGGAATGCTATCGATTGATCAGCGGCATCGTGGTGCCCAGACCGATAGCCTGGATCACCACCCAGTCCGCCGACGGCGTGGTCAACCTGGCGCCCTTCAGCTGTTTCACCTTCGTGTCCAACAGCCCGCTGATGGTGGGTATCAACATCGGCCGCAAGGCCGGCCGTGAAAAGGACACCGCCCGTAATATCCGGGCCCTGGACCAGTTCGTGGTCAATATCGCCGACTGGACCATGGTCGAGGACGTGCACGCCAGCGCGGTGGAATACGACGCCCATGAAAGCGAAGTGGAAAGCCTGGGCCTGACGGTGCTGCCGTCGGAAACGGTGACGCCGCCGCGCCTGGAAAAAGCGCCGATCAGCCTGGAATGCCTACTGCACAGCGTGACCGGTTACGGCAACACCGGCGCCGAGTTCTTCGTCGGCCGGGTGACCCGCATCCATGTCAGCGACCGGCTCTACGAAAACGGCCGCATCGACACCCGCGCCCTGCAGCCGGTGTGCCGCATCGCCGGCGCCAACTACGCCACCCTGGGTGAGATCCGCCAGCTCAAGCCGGTGTCACAGACGCCCAAGAGCGTCATCGAGCCGCAATCATGAAAGCCGGCGACGGTCTTCCGCCGGACACCGAGCTGGGGGAACCGACCCGGACCGAAGCCGGGGAGGGCGGTAAAACCCTGGGCGCGCGCAGCATTCGCCGGGCGGTGGCGATTCTGCGCATCCTCGCCACCGGCCAGGAACACGGCGTGCGGATCACCGATATCGTCCAGCAGACCGGCCTCAACCGCCCCACGGTGCACCGCATCCTGCGCGTGCTGATCGAGGAAGAGGCGGTGGAGCAGGACCCCAATACCCGCCGCTACATGGTGGGCCCGGAAGTGTCCCTGCTGGGCCTGTCCCGGGCCGCCCGGGTGCCGGTGAAATCGGTGGCCGAGCCCTACCTGCGGCACATCGCCGAACAATGCGGCGACAGCGTGTTCCTCACCATCCGCAGCGGTTTCGATTCCATCTGCGTGGACCGCAAGACCGGCAATTACCCGGTCAAGGTGCTGTCCATCGAGGTGGGTGCCCGCCGCCCCCTGGGGGTGAGCGTATCCGGCCTGGTGCTGATGGCCTTCGCCGAGCCGGATGACTGCGAGGAAGTGCTGCTCGGCAACGAGCAACGGCTGGTCAGCCACGGCCTGGAACTGGACCTGGTTCGCCGCCGCATCACCGAGACCCGCTCCCTGGGCTACGCCTACAGCGAGGTGGGCGTGGTGCCGGGCACCCGCGCCCTGGCGCTGCCGGTGTTCGACGCCGACCAGCAGCTGGTGGCGTCGGTGGCGGTATCGGCCATGGCCGACCGCCTCAGCCCCGAGCGCCTGGCCATTCTGGTCCCGCTGATCCGCCGTCAAACCGAACTGATCGCCCAGCGACTGAACGAAATTCAGACCCGCCGCCGTTAACGTTTTCAGGAGATACCATGACATCCGTGACTCTGCGCCCGGGAGGGCCCCTGCTGAGCGGTGCCGTCTACGGCTGCCTGCTCAATGTCCAGGAAGAACTGGACCGGCTCGGTGACGCCATCAACGAAGCGCCCTACAACGGCGCGCCCACCGGCCCGGTAATGTACGTGAAAACCCCGAACACCCAGATCGCCGCCGGTGAACCGGTGCCGATCCCCGTCGACGTGGACCAGGTGCGCGTGGGCGCCACCCTGGGCGTGGTGATCAAGAACACCCTGACCCGCGCCAGCGCCGACCAGGCCCGCGCCGCCATCGCCGGCTACACCCTGGTCAATGACGTGACCGTGCCCCACGAGAGCCTGTTCCGGCAGCCGCTCAAGCAGAAATGCCGGGACGGCTTCTGCCCGATTGGCCCGCATCTGGTGGACGCCGCCGACCTGCCGGACCCGGATGGCCTCACCGTGCGCGCTCTGGTCAACGGCGAATGCCGCCAGGAATGGCGGCTGGCCGAACTGGTACGGCCGGTGGCCACGCTGCTCGCCGACCTCTCCGATTACACCAGCCTGTACCCCGGTGATCTGATCCTGGTGGGGGTGTCCCCGGACGCGCCCCTGGCCGGCGCCGGCGATACCGTGGCGGTGGAGATCGACGGCCTGGGTCGTCTTGAAAATCCGTTGGTCCGCGAAGGGGAGAACGCCCGATGAAACAAGCCCGAATCGCATTCGAAGGCCGCGTGCAGCAGGCCTGGGAAGACAACGGCAAGCTGCGTCTGGCGGATGGCCGCCGGGTGGAGGAAACCGAGGTGGTGTGGCTGCCGCCGGTGACCCCGGGCACGATCCTGGCGCTGGGGCTGAACTACGCCGACCACGCCGCCGAGATCGCTTCCAAGGCGCCGGAGGAACCGATGGTGTTCCTGAAGGGCGCCAACACCCTGGTCGGCCACCGCGCCTTCACGCCGCGCCCCGTGGACGCCACCAATATGCACTATGAGTGCGAGCTGGCCATCGTGCTCGGCAAGCCGGCGCGCAACGTGGCCAGGGCCGACGCCTACGACTACATCGGCGGCTACACCGTGGCCAACGACTACGCCGTGCGCAATTACCTGGAAGGGTTCTACCGGCCCAACTTCCGCATCAAAAGCCGTGACAACTGCACCCCCATCGGCCCCTGGCTGGTGGACGCGGCGGACATTCCCGATCCCATGAACCTGCGCCTGACCACCCGCGTCAACGGCGAGACCACCCAGGAAGGTTCCACCCGGGACATGATCTTCGACGTGCCGTTCCTGATCGAATACTTCAGCGGCTTCATGACCCTGCAGTCCGGCGACGTGATTCTCACCGGCACGCCCAAGGGCACCGTCAACGTGATGCCCGGCGACGAGGTGGTCACGGAAATCGAGGGCATTGGCGCCCTGCACAACACCATTATCGAGAGGAAGCCCTGATGTCCGCACAGACCAAACTCGATGACGCCGCCATCCGTGACGCGGCGGAGCGCCTCGACCGCGCCGAGCAGGAACGCACCCAGATCGACCATCTGACCCTGCAATACCCGGAGATCGGCTTCGCCGAAGCCTACGCCATCCAGCGCCAGTGGGTGGACATGAAGGTGGCCCGTGGCCGCCGGGTGATGGGCCACAAAATCGGCCTCACCTCCCGGGCCATGCAGCTGTCCGCGCGCATCGACGAGCCGGACTACGGCGTGCTGCTCGACGACATGTTGTTCGAGGACAACGCCGAGATCCCGGTGGACCGGTTTATCGTGCCGCGCCTGGAAGTGGAACTGGCATTCGTGCTGGAACGGGATCTCACCGGCCCGGACTGCACCGTGCTGGACGTGATGCGTGCCACCGAGTACGTGATCCCGGCGCTGGAAATCATCGACGCCCGGGTGCGTCAGGTGGACCCGGCCAGCGGTGCCCCGCGCAAGGTGTTCGACACCATTTCCGACAACGCCGCCAACGCCGGCGTGGTGCTGGGCGGGCGCACCATTCGTCCGTTCGACATGGACCTGCGCTGGAGCGCGGCGGTGTGCAGCCGCAACGGCCTGGTGGAGGAAACCGGCGTGGCCGCCGGCGTGCTCGGCCACCCGGCCAAGGGCATCGCCTGGCTGGCCAACAAGCTGGCCCCCCATGGCGTCACCCTGAAAGCCGGCGAGATCGTGCTGGCCGGTTCCTTCACCCGTCCGGTGGCGGCGTCCGCCGGCGATACCTTCCACGTGGACTACGGCCCGCTCGGCGCGCTGGGTCTGCGCTTCGTCTGACAGGAGGCGGTTATGGATCTTCCGGTCAATTCCTTCAAGCAGGCGCTGGTCGAAGGCCGCACCCAGATCGGTCTGTGGTGCGCCCTGGCTGATGCCTACGGCACCGAGATCGGCGCCGCCGCCGGCTTCGACTGGCTGCTGATCGACGGCGAGCACGGCCCCAATGACGTGCGTTCGATCCTGGCCCAGCTGCAGGCGGTGGCGCCGTACCCGACCCACCCGGTGGTGCGCCCGGTGAACGGCGACGCGGATACCCTCAAGCCGCTGCTGGACGCCGGTGTGCAGACCTTCCTGGTGCCGATGGTGGAAAGCGCCGAGCAGGCGCGCGCCATCGTCGAGGCCACCCGCTACCCGCCCCACGGGCGCCGGGGCGTGGGCGCCGGCCTGGCGCGGGCCTCGCGCTGGGGCCGGGTGGCGGACTACGTGCACCGCTGCCACGAACAACTGTGCGTGCTGCTGCAGGTGGAAAGCCGCGCCGGCCTGGACAACCTGGATGAAATCGCCGCCGTGGACGGCGTCGATGGTGTCTTTATCGGCGCCGCCGACCTGGGCGCGGACATGGGCTACCTGGGCCAGCCGGGCCACCCGGAGGTGAACGCGGCGGTGCTGGACGCCTTCAAACGCATCCAGGCGGCGGGCAAGCCCGCCGGCGCGCTCACCGTCAACGAGGACCTGGCCCGGGAGCATCTCGCCGCCGGTTGCCGGTTTCTCGCCGTGGGCGCGGATGCCGCCCTGCTGGCGCGGGCCACGGACGCCCTGTCGCGCCGTTTCAAGGACCATTTGTCGCCGTCCCAGGCCGGCGGTTACTGACTCTATTCTCACAACGCGCATGGCGCCTCGGAGGAGAATAATAAATGGCTCGTTCCATTAACTGGCTGCAGGTGAGCGCGGCGCTGCTGCTCGGCCTGTTTGGCCTCTATGTGATTGTCCAGGGCAGCGGCTACGACATGGGTTCGTTGCGCCGCATGGGCCCCGGTTTCTTCCCGGTGATGATCGGCTCGGTGCTACTGCTGTTCGCCGTGCTGCTGGTGCTGGAAGTGTGGCATTCGGAAAGAAGCGAAGAGCAATTCTGGATTCCGCGCCCGATTCTCACCATCTGCGCCGGCTTCGTGGCGTTCGCCGCCTTGCTGGAGCGGGCCGGGCTGGTGCCCGCCACGGTGGCGCTGGTGCTGTTGGTGTCGCTGGCGGAAAAGCCGGTGCGGCCGGTGGCGGCGGTGGCCACCGCGGTGGGGCTGAGCGTGCTCGGCGTCCTGGTGTTCATTTACGGCTTCGGCATTCCGGTGGCCCCGTTCGAGTGGTGATTTGATGGATATCCTTCACAATCTGGCGCTCGGCGCCGAGGTCGCGTTTTCCTGGCAGGGCCTGCTGTTCTGTTTCGTCGGTGTGCTGGTCGGCACCTTCGTGGGCGTGCTGCCCGGTATCGGACCGCTGGCGGCGATTTCCCTGGCGCTGCCGATGACCTATTACCTGTCTCCGCCGATCGCGCTGATCATGCTGGCGGGGATTTTCTACGGTGCCCAGTACGGCGGCTCCATCGCCGCCATTCTGCTTAACCTGCCCGGCACGGCGTCGGCGGCGGTCACCTGTATCGACGGCAACCAGATGACCAAGCAGGGGCGCGCCGGCGTGGCCCTGTTCACCGCCGCCATCTCTTCGTTCTGCGGTGGCATCGTGGCGATTTTCATGGTGCTGGGGTTCACGCCCATGATCGCGTCCTTCGCCACGGATTTCGGCGCGGTGGACTATTTCTCGATCATGCTGCTGGGCCTGGTGGCGGCGTCCACCCTGTCCGTGGGCTCGCCGCTCAAGGGCATGACCATGGTGATGCTGGGCATCGCCCTGGGGCTGGTGGGCACCGACGACACCTCCGGCACCGAGCGCTTTACCTTCGGCGTGCTGGCGCTGTCCGACGGCATCAGTCTGGTGGCCCTGGCCATGGGGCTGTTCGGGGTGGGCGAGATCCTCGCCAACCTGGGCCAGGAAAAGCGCTCCCCGCTCAAGGCCAGTGGCCTGACCTTCAAATCCATGCTGCCCAAACGGCACGAATGGAACGGCCTGTGGAAGACCATCCTGCGCGGTTCCGGCATTGGCGCCTTCGTCGGCGCGCTGCCCGGCTCCGGCCCGGCGATTGCCGCCTTCATGGCCTATGCGGCGGAAAAGAAACTGGCCAGGAATCCGGAGAATTTCGGTAAGGGTGAGCTGCGCGGCGTGGCCTCCCCGGAATCCGCCAACAACGCGGCGGTGCAGGCGGCGTTCATTCCCACCCTGAGTCTGGGCATTCCCGGCGACGCGGTGATGGCGGTGCTGCTCGGTGCCATGATCCTGCACGGCATCAGCCCCGGGCCGGAACTGGTAACCAGCAATCCGGAGATGTTCTGGGGCCTGGTGGTGAGCTTTGGCGTGGGCAACATCATGCTGCTGGTGCTGAACCTGCCGCTGATCCGGGTGTGGGTGCGCATGTTGTCGATTCCCTACCATGTGCTGTACCCGGCCATGCTGTTCTTTATCTGCATCGGCGTGTTTTCGGTACGCTCCAGCGTGTTCGATATCTACACCGCGCTGTTCTTCGGGGTGATCGGCTACTTCCTGATCCGCTTGAAATTCCCGGCGGCGCCGTTGCTGCTCGGCTTTATTCTCGGGCCGATGATGGAAGTGCATTTCCGCCGTGGTTTGCTGTTGGCCCGGGGTGACTACATGGCCTTCGTTGACAGCGTGCCCAGCACCATTTTCCTGATTCTTACCGCGCTGTTCCTGGTGCTGCCGCTGTGGGCCGCGTTCCGCAAGCGCACCGCGCGCGCGGCCAACCTGGGAGATTGATCGATCATGCGTAACAACTTTATCGCCGGTGCCTGGAGCCGGGGCGCCGGCGCCCGGCCCAACATCAATCCCTCCGACACCACGGACGTGATCGATGAGTACGCCCAGGCCGACGCCGAACAAACCCGCCAGGCCATCGCCGCCGCCCGGGCCGCTTTTCCGGCCTGGCGCCGGGGCGGCATTCAGGCCCGCGCCGATGCGTTGGACTTTATTGGCCTGGAACTGGCCGCCCGCAAGGAAGAGTTGGGCCGGTTGCTGTCCCGGGAAGAGGGCAAGACCCTGCCGGAAGGCATCGCCGAGGTGAAACGGGCGGCACAGATTTTCCGCTTCTTCGCCGGTGAAGTGCTGCGCCCCGGCGGCGAGACCCTGCCGTCGGTGCGACCGGGCATGGACGTGCACATCACCCGGGAACCGGTGGGCGTGGTGGGCATTATCACGCCCTGGAATTTCCCCATCGCCATCCCCGCCTGGAAGATCGCCCCGGCCCTGGCCCATGGCAACTGCGTGGTGTTCAAACCCGCCGACCTGGTGCCCGGGTCCGCCTGGGCGCTGGCGGAAATCATCAGCCGCAGCGGCCTGCCCGAAGGGGTTTTCAACCTGACCATGGGGCGTGGCAGCGTGGTCGGCCAGACCCTGCTGGAAAGCCCGGACGTGGACGCCATCACCTTCACCGGCTCCGGCACCACCGGTGCCCGGGTGATGGCCACCGCTGGCGCCCGCTTCGCCAAGCTGCAGCTGGAAATGGGCGGCAAGAACCCGCTGGTGGTGCTCGATGACGCGGACCTGGACCGGGCCGTGGAAGTGGCGGTGCAGGGGGCCTATTTCTCCACCGGCCAGCGCTGCACCGCCTCGTCCCGGTTTATTGTGGAGAAGGGCATCCACGACCGCTTCGTGGACGGCGTGCAACGGCGCCTGGCCGGTTTGACCGTGGATCATGCGCTGGGTGAGGGCACCGATATTGGTCCGGTGGTGGACCAGAGCCAGCTCGACCAGGATCTGGGTTACGTGGATACCGGTCGCGACGAGGGCGCCCGCCTGGTGTGCGGCGGTGAGCGTCTGCAGCGCGGCAGCGACGGTTTCTACATGGCCCCGGCCCTGTTCGCCGACACCGACCCGACCATGCGCATCGCCCGGGAAGAGATCTTCGGCCCGGTGGCCTGCGTTCTGGCGGCGGACGATTACGAGCACGCCCTGGCCCTGGCCAACGATACCGAGTTCGGTCTGTCCGCCGGTATTTGCACCTCGTCCCTGAAGCACGCCAGCCACTTCCGCCACCACGCGGAAGCCGGCATGGTGATGGTCAACACCCCCACCGCCGGCGTCGATTACCACGTGCCCTTCGGTGGCCGTAAGGGCTCCAGTTACGGCTCCCGGGAACAGGGCCGCTACGCCGCCGAATTCTTCACCACGGTGAAAACCGCCTACGTGGCGCCTTAGGGCCTGTTCACACTACTTGCATCACGCCTGCTGGATGTCATT
>CENV01133269.1_pt1 | contig 73189 bp, 57 predicted proteins | sample 530231 | NCBI WGS metagenome assembly CENV01 (sample SAMEA2619815, study PRJEB7988) | marine metagenome | biome: marine biome (ENVO:00000447); feature: surface water layer (ENVO:00002042); material: "saline water (ENVO:00002010), including plankton (ENVO:xxxxxxxx)" | depth 5 m
CGCCTATATTGAACGCTACAACCGAACGGTGCGGTATGATTGGCTGGCCCAAAACCTGTTTAGTAGTCTGGACGAAGTTCAGCACGGTGCCACCGCCTGGCTTTGGACTTACAACAATGAAAGACCCAACATGGCCTTGGGCGGGTTCACTCCAAAACAGAAGCTAATCAGTAAATATTCAACTAATTCTACTGCCGCTTACTGCTAAAAATGGGGGGAATACCGTACCAGCCAGACGCGTGCGCTACGACAAGCTGATATTCGCCGTGGGCAGTACCGCAAATGATTTTGGCACGCCTGGCGTGCATGAGCATTGCGTCATGATCGACTCCCGACGCCAGGCGATTTCGTTCAACGAATCAGTTCGAAACCATATTTTCGAAAGCATCGGCCAGAATAGTGACTTGCGCATCAGTATCGTTGGAGCAGGTGCAACGGGCGTAGAGCTTGCCGCCGAACTGATGCAATTAGCAGATGAATCTCAGGCCTATGGCGCTCCCGGGCTGCGTGAACGGGTTCGCATTACGCTAATCGAAGCAACCGACAGGATTCTGGGTGCGTTTCCCGAACGGGTCTCTACGTTAGCCACTCAACGATTGCGAAAATTAGGTATTGAAGTGCTACTGGATACGCGCGTAAAGTCGGCACGGAAAGATGGGTTTGAATTGAGTAACGGTGACTTTTTACCAGCTACGATACGGGTTTGGGCTGCAGGCGTGAAAGCGCCCGAATTCCTCGCCAGCCTGCCCGGACTTGACACCCAAGAAAACAACACCCTGGTGGTGACCCCCACTATGCAAACGGTTCGAGACCCATCGGTATTTGCGGTGGGCGATTGCGCAAGTCTGGTCTTGCCGGGACACGATCGCCCCTTACCTCCAACGGCCCAGGTAGCGCATCAGCAAGCGCGTTATCTGGTTCGCCACCTGCCGGCCTTGCTTGAAAATCAGCCCGTCCCCCCTTTCAGGTATCGCGATTTTGGCGCCCTGGTCTCGCTTGGCGACTACGATGCCTACGGCTCCCTGGGCAAGTTCCGACTCTTTCGGGGCGGATTCATACGCGGGCGCCTTGCGTCATTCAGCCACATGGCACTCTATCGCACACATCAGGCCAGATTGCACGGCTTTTGGCGCGGCGGCTTACTGTGGTTGGTTGATTTGATTAACTCCCGCGTTAAGCCTCCAGTCCGTTTGGACTGAATACTAAACAACTAGGCTTAGTCAATAAACATCTCTTTTTGACCCGCAAATATGGACATCGATGGTGTTTAAGGATAATAATCGGAATACGGATGCTCGTATACAAACGCGGACAGAACATCATTAACGTGAGAGAACGCCTCGCACGTATTCACAGACACGCCTTGGTCGAACAGCCACAAAGGCTGATGTTTCTGCCACTAAGTCAACAGGTTACAAGGCGATAAGCCCTCACACACGGGGGCGTCATCAGCGCATCAACGATGCCGCCATGACATTCATTGTTAGATATTTGCCCCCGGCCTCTTACAACTTTTACTGTTCAAAAATTTCAAAGATGCAAGTACAATTAGTTCTCATCCTAATTTTGATGTGGTTTTGTAAATTGTTCGGTTTTCTACACCCGCAAGGGAAAACAGGGAGACGACGATGCCAAAATTCATCGACGATAAATACCCGTAGAGCAACTGTGATCACGAAGTATATAAGTTACAGATGGTTGCCAGACGAAGTATCAAAATAGGTCTGGATAAACTTATCTCTTGTCGTAGTGCTTAGGTAAAAGCGAAACGACAATAGCAAGATCACCAAATCAAAAGGCTGCTAATACTACGGCAACGAGTGCCACATCAGCTAAAGCTTCAATCAAACAGGAGGTACTTACCCTCCTTAGCAGTTAACTAAGAATTTTTATGAAGCACACATACCAAACCTTAGGTTGGCGTGCACTTGTAATAGAGGCTCCCAATTTAAGAGAAAAACATCTGGGCTAGCGTTATTGGCGTGGCTCGTTGGAGTACGTCTCATCCACTTTCGGATCGGCCCATTTATGGCATTTGGCGTCACGAACGATGGACATCAGGCAGTTGAAGATATTGAATCAACCAGGTGATCGAGCGTAACGAAGTGGGGTCACTATGTACACGATTGTTTTTATTATATATTTAATCGCCATAGTCTTTGGGCTGGCCCTTTTTGCGGTTTGCTGGCTTGAGGATTGAGCGTAGCGCTATTGAAGTAAGGGGCTGAAGACCCCCACGAAAGGATAAAAATATGGCGTATATTTAATTATTTGTATTGCGATTGGCGCATATGAGTGAAAAGTCTACTGCCAAAACACAAGTAATGACTCCGGATTGCGCCGAACACATCGAAAAAACCCACTTACGGCACAAAGCTAAAATCAATCGGGTAGCACTCAATTTTACTTTAGCCGTGGGTGGGCTGTTTTTTGCCCAAAGAATAACAAAAATTTAATTTGATCTGTGTTTAGTAAATTCTTCGGTTTTCGCGCCCGCAAGGGAAAAACCAAAAGGCTTGTTGAAAGAGTTTTACCGAACCATGAGTGAGATTCAAGCGTCATGGACACGATCCTCTCGTATTTACAGAGTGTGCGCATAAGTATTTGAATTTAAAATATAAATATTCTAAATTTAATTCAAAATCGAGAAATCTGAGAGAGTAATTTACTGGTAACTCAAAGTAAAATACAAATTGGCGCTTCAATACTAATCCCACTATAAATCTAGCCAAAAGAAACATATAGGCGCTAAGACCTATATAAATGTGCGGACCTCCACATATTTCAATTGCGCTGCGTTATTAAGCGTGTGTAACGGACAGTACTCAACAGCAAAGTTAGTTGCTAGCATAATCAACACTTGCTGTTTGATTATTGATGTACCGCTTCCATCGTGGTTCAGGACATTGCAACAGTAAAGTCGCCCCAGTCTGAATGACTAGGCCCGGTTTTTGCTGATTGTCAATAAGCATCCTTGTGCAAGCATCTAAAAGTTTCGCTCTATGTTTGCAACACTTACTCGGCAGAAATCGACAAAAGCCGAAGAGTCGGGATGCGAATGGACATAAGCAGCGCGTTTTGAGGACACTAAGATGCTGAATAATTCCGTGAACCAACTTCTTTCATTCTCTGCTTCTTACGCAATACCCAAAAACGAGTCGGCAAAACCCACCGCTCCGGTAGTAACGCGATCCCACGAAAACGAATTAAGCGAGAGAGACCAAATCTTTATAACGAGAGCAGCAGAAACAGGCCTCACTGAGGTCGAAGGAGGCAGGCTAGCCCAACAAAAGTCTTTCTCTACAGCGATAAAAAATTTCGCCCAAAAAATGATTGACCAACATAAAAAAGTCAATGTCGAGTTAAGGGCACTAGCAGCCAATAAAGGCCTGAGCCTGTCTTGGCAACCTTCTTTAGAACAGCAAAACGATCTTAAATTGCTTGAAGCTTTAGGCGAGGAATTTGATCAGCATTACGTAGAGCGCTTGACAATTACAGCCCATGAAGACGCGGTAAAAATGTTTAAGGAAGCGGTGGAAAAGACTCAGGACAAGGACGTAAAGAGATTTGTAGAAAAAAATCTTCCTACATTGGAATCTCACCTTGAGTTAGCTAAAGCACTACAGGCAAAGTTGAATAGCGAACCCTAGCCAAGTTCAAACTCATTTCTCTGTATGGAAAGCGAGGTAATAGCGATGACGATAGAAACGAACTTATGGGGACATACTGGCGTCCCGCTGGAGAAGCAACGTTTTAATTGGCACGAAATGGCCGGACAGCCGATAAGTAAACTGGACGACGACGCATTTACCAGAGTACGCATCATTTTGCTCAATGGGCTCGAACTCGACGCCTTAAGGCTAAAGCACATAGCTTCAAGGCTTAATAACGAACTTCGCGTGCCACTAGCACAGTTAAGACGAGTAGAGCAGCATCAAGCAACCATGATCAACTGGTTAATTTCTGCAGACCACTCGCCGCTGGAAACGACAATTGCATATGAACAAGTTGCCATCGAAGTTACCGCTGCCGTGGCGCAACAAGAACCTGACCCCTATCAAGCACAAACCTATCGATTCGGTCTGCTGGAAGATTTTGACCACCTCTATCGATATAGTGCAATGCTCGACCGACTCGAAGGGAAAGATGCCAATAATATTGTTCAAGGGTATACGGATATCGTTCCTGGAAGGGATACGATAAACGAACATCGAGCGCCAGAAGACGATGTCCGCGATTCTTATCAAAAAGAAAATGCCCAGTTAATTACGAAGTTGCACTCAACGCTGATTACAGCGGCAGAATACCAAACTCATGATTATTACATGAACATAGGTCCGACATTTGCGGACCCTGTAGCACGTCAACTATATGCTGAAATTGCCTCCATTGAAGAACAACATGTCACTCAATACGGTTCATTGCAGGACCCGGACGAATCTTTACTTGAAAAAATTTTAATTCACGAGGCAACAGAGGTGTACACCTACTATAGCTGTAGTCTAAGTGAAACGAATCCGAGACTCAAAGCAATATGGGAACGCTTTCTTGATTACGAACTTGGTCACTTGACGTTTGTTTCGGAACTTTTCAAACAATACGAACGCAGAGATCCGGCTGAAGTACTGGGAAATACCATACCCCAACCTCTACCTTTCGCATCGCAACGTGATTTCATACGTCCCGTACTGTTTGACGAGAAACACATGAGCTCTCGAAGTACTAAATACATCCCTAGTTCTGAAGAAAGCCAAGCAACCGTCGACGCCCGCTCTTTGCTCAATTCCAGTGGCTCGCCTACATCTGCGGTTTCAGCCGGGTACCAATGGGCACCAGGTACCGAGTTGAGCCGTAACGTTGCCAAACGGGAGAACCATGATGCAAAAAATTAACATCGAGACCAACCGCACCGGAGTAACCGTAAACCCGGGGATGATTAACGAGCAATCAGAATTTGCGCAATCCATCCCTGCTGGCTCGCCACCGCAAGGAACTGAAAGCATCCAAGCTCTGCGCGCTATCAGTATTAAAGAGGCTGCCCCGGTTGGTTCCATTCCGGAACCATTAAGCGCAGAAAGCATTATGGGTAGATCAATCGATGCTTCGGGACAAAAGGCTCGAGTTTTTGGCGATAAGCTTGGGCAAAGACTCGCATTCGAACGAAGTGGCGTGCGACTTTATGAGGCCTTAATAGACAAAGCTCTAGCTGTTGAATTCAACCAAAAAAATGAGCTTGTCGCGGATTTAAATCATATACACGCTGAAGAGAAAGCACATTTCCTAATGCTGCACAGCGTTATGGAAGATTTGGGTGCCGACTCAACCGCAATGACGCCTGGCGCAGCTGTTAGCGGTGTAACAGGACAAGGATTCATGCAAGCCATTACAGATCCTCGCACGAGTCTCTCTCAGTGTCTTGAGGCGATCTTGGGACTGGAATTAATTGATAACTCCTGTTGGGAGCATCTGATCGATGCCGCAAAAGAAGCTGAAGTGGAAGGAATAATAGAAATTTTCACTCAAGCAAGCCAGGAAGAAAAGGAGCACGTACAAATCGTTGAAAAATGGCTAAAGGCGACCTTGTACGCTTGAGCTTGAAGGCTCCAAGCACGGTAAACCGTAATAATTGAATGTTCTATGAATGTTTAACTAAAGCACGAATGAGAAATTGAGCGGTTAGACGACGATTACTTTCTATCGCAGACCAAATATGAAGTAACGCGATATCGACTGAAGAAGTCTGCATCCAGAAATAGGAGAAAATGTCATGGGCAATTCCCGACGTGAATTCCTCAAGGTGGCGGGACTAACAGCCGTCGCTACTGGCGCTGAAGTCGCGTCCAGTACGGTACATGCTCAGCAGCCGTCCGAGCATCAACATGCGTCGGCCGCGGGCGACGCACAACCCATCTATACTTTCTTCAACGCGGATGAAATTCCATTTATCGAGACGGCTACAGCGCGTCTCATACCGGCCGACGAGGCTGGGCCCGGAGCGCTTGAGGCAGACGTGCCATTTTTCATCGATAAGCAATTAGGCGGGGCTTGGGGTGCAGGCGAGCGACTGTATCGCTCTGGCCCCTGGCAGCAAGGCGAACCAACCCAAGGCTATCAATTGCCCTTTACGCCAGCTGAACTGTTCCGTACCGCTCTGCGCGGCATACAAACTCATGTAAAAGAGCATCATGATGCGGCCTTCGATGCACTAAGTCCTGAAAAGCAGGACGCCTACCTCACTTTGTTGCAAGACGGAGATATCGACCTGGAAGGGGTTCCATCGAACGTATTTTTCGAATCTCTCTGGGGCATGACACTGGAAGGCTTTTTCAGTGATCCGATATATGGGGGAAACAAAGACATGATTTCATGGAAGATGATCGGCTTTCCAGGCGCTCATGCCAATTTTTATGATCTGGTCGACAAGCACGGTATTGCTTTTCAGCGTGAGCCAATCAGTATCGGTTCGAACGCGAGCGGCGTGATTCACATCCATCCAGATATTCCTGCCTCGACAGGTAATGCGGTGTATCACGGTCATCATCGCCACGAGGAGCAATGAAATGGCTACTCAATTAAAAGAAGTGGATGCCGTGCTCATCGGTGTAGGATTAGTGGGCTCCATACTGGGCCGGGAGTTGACGAAGGCAGGGTTGAAGGTGGTGGGCTTGGAGCGCGGCGAGCCAAGATCGACCGTGCCAGACTTTCAGGGCCCGCACATGCACGATGAATTGCGTTACTCGGTGCGTAAAGCTTTGATGCAGGACAACACCAAAGAAACACTGACATTTCGCAATCACAGAAACCAAGTGGCGCTTCCTATGCGACGGTGGGAGGGTTTTTTGCCTGGAACAGGCGTGGGCGGTGCCGCGGTACATTGGAACGGGCAAACCTACCGCTTTCAGGACACAGACCTGCGCATGCGCACACTGACTGAAGAACGTTATGGAAAGGATTTTCTTTCCGACGAGCTTATCGTTCAAGACTGGGGAGTCAGTGCGGACGATCTGGAACGACATTACGACCGCTTCGAATATCTTCTTGGCGTTAGCGGCAAGGCTGGAAATCTCAACGGAAAAAAAATCGAAGGAGGCAATCCGTTCGAAGATCCTCGTTCTCGCGAGTATCCGAATCCGCCCATGAAAGAACCTTATGGCTCTGCCCTGTTCAGGAAAGCTGCCCAGGAACTGGGTTACCACCCCTACTCTCAACCCTCATCCAACTTGAGCCAGCCCTATACAAATCCGGAAGGCCTTAAACTAAGTACCTGCATGTTCTGCGGGTACTGCGAGCGCTACGGCTGTGAACATTACGCCAAGGCATCCCCCCAGACTATTCTGTTGCCTATCCTGCTCAAAGACAATAATTTCGAGTTGCGCACCCAATGCCAAGTGTTACGGATTAACCTGGATTCCTTGGGCAAGAAGGCAACGGGGGTCACTTACATAGACGGCGCGGGACGCGAGTATGAGCAACCCGCCTCCATGGTTATATTGGGGGGTTACTCCCTGAATAATGTGCGCATGTTGCTGCTCTCCGGTATAGGCAAACCCTACGATCCTAAAACTGGCGAGGGCGTCGTTGGACGCAACTACGCCTACCAGACGATGAGCGGCGTCAAGGTGTTCTACGATCAGGATGTAAACATTAATCCTTTTATGCGTTCAGGAGCCTCGGGAACAGTTATCTCTGATTTCGTCAGCGACAATTTCGATCATGGCCCACTGGGTTTTGTGGGCGGCGGTTATATTGGCGAGGTGATGAGCCATGGACGGCCCATCGAGTTCCATCCTACTCCACCGGGTACTGCCCCTTGGGGTTCGAACTGGAAGAGGTCGGTCATCAAGCACTACAACCATACGGCGGTACTCAACGTACATGGTAGCTCGGTGGCGACTCGTCAGAATTACCTCGACCTGGACCCTACCTATAAAGACGCGTGGGGGCTGCCGCTACTGCGCATGACCTTCGACTTTCCTGAGAATGACCTGAAAATGTCTGCCTACGTGACAGAAAAGGCAATGGAAATCGGCCGCGCAATGGGCGGCAAGCAAGTTTCAGGCGGCCCCCGCAAAGGCCCATATACAACGACCCAATATCAGACTACCCACAATACCGGCGGCACGGTCATGGGAGACGACCCTTCAACCAGCGTCGTAAATCGGTATCTGCAAAGCTGGGATGTACCGAATTTGTTCGTAATCGGCGCTTCGAATTTCCCGCAAAACGCCTCGTACAACCCTACCGATACAGTGGGTGCGCTGGCATATCTTGCAGCGGATACGATCGTAAACCAGTACATCAAATCTCCCGGACCGTTGGTGCAAGCATGAAAAACCACACAACAAGCGTATTGACGCTGACTTTTATGTTTCCATTCGCTACGAGCTGGGCCCAAGAGGCTCCCCAACCTGCGCAGCCCGTCTCGCCCGTTGCAAGTGCGGCATCGTCTCAGCCGGTCAACCAAGTGGTCGAACGCATCATCACCCAGGGCGTGCCGGACAAAGGCGTCATGGCCTGTGCCAGTTGCCACGGTACACAGGGGGAGGGCAACGCAATGGGCGGCTTCCCGCAGCTCGCTTCACAGCCCGAGGCATATCTGGCCAAGCAACTAACGGATTACGCCGAAGGCAGTCGAAAAAATGCCGTAATGGAGCCCATCGCAAAAGGACTCACACCGGAAGAACGCTCAGGTGTCGCCGCCTATTATGCAAAGATGCCGACAGCAAATACAGCGACTGCGGCGGGCGGGACGGCCCCCCAGCCGACCAGCAAAGGGGCAAATCGAGGCCAGGTACTGGCCAAGGTGGGAGACGAATCCAAGCAGGTGCAAGCTTGCATCAACTGCCATGGGCCGGGCGGTTCGGGCAGCGCTCCAACTTATCCGTCTTTGGCAGGCCAACACGCCTCTTATTTGATCGCTGCTTTACAAGCCTTTGCCAGTGGTGCGCGCACGAATGACGAAACAGGTCAGATGCCCGCTATAGCTCGACGCCTGGGTTCTGACGACATCGCCGCTGTGTCTGCTTATTTTGCGGCTCGCCAACCGCCTGAATACGATCCTGCTGCTGCGGCCAAGCTCAAAGAAGTTCGCCAACAAGCTGCGCAAGGTTCCACCTCGGTGACACCGGCACATCCTGAGAATAAAGAGCAGGCAACCGGTATCGGTACCGAGCAAGGCTCACCGACAACAGGCGGTTCTCAGGGGCCTGGCGGTGCCAGTAGTGGTTCCCGGAACACACCCAGGTAGAAGGGACGGATACGAGCCGAAGCTACGCTATCCGTCCTTATCTCGGTTGTCGCCCACTGACAACGCTTCTTGCTTCTTTCCCAAAACGAGGTCGCCACCGTTTACTCGCTTTCCTGCTTTTGATTGATTTTTCGAGCCATTTCCAAGTGTTCCCGCAGCTTGGGCAGCGTTTTGGCAGCCAAAGCCTTCACGTCGGGGTCCTTTGCCTGCCTGGCGGCCTCTTCAAACATCTGTACCGTGGCCTCGTGTGAAGCGACGCCAATTCGGTTGATGTACATTGCATCGAATGCGTCACCCGAAAGCGCCTTGAGCGCGGTAATTTCGGCGGTTTGCATAACAGAGGGTTCGTTTGGCACTTCGTAGTCCTTTTCCGTTGCGAGTGCGGATACCTCTTCGATCATTTTACTGTGATCTTTTATCATCATAGCGGCGAAATCCTTTACCTCCTTACTGCTGCCCTTCTCCTGGGCGAGACGGCTACCTTCGATCTCGGCATAACTACCTTGTGTAGCATTTTCAAGAAAAGTCTGGTCTTCTTGAACCAATTGCGTTTCCCCTTGCTGAACGTTTCCGGTTGTAAGCGCTTGCGGAGTGGTTTGGGCCTGCGCAGAGACCCCCGCCAGTGCAGTGCTGAGTGTGCAGATCATAAAGGCACGAGATAGTTTCATAGTAAGCTCCTTAGGAATAAGCTGGGCGGTATGCCACAACCTCCTTTATCAGCAAGAGCCGTACCAGAAAGCCCGCTGTCATCTGCGAACAAAGCGGACGATTGCTCAAATTTTTCTACCGGCAAGCTTCAAGAACAATGGAGCGTGCGGCAGTGCCGGCAAACGTGTGGTATTAATGCGGAGGTCTTTGGAGACGATGCTATACGAAAGTCGGTCGACTAAAAACCGCACTGTGACCTCCATCAGCACCAAGGTTATGTCCTCACCGGGACATCGATGTTGCATGCCCGCTTGGCCGCCACCTTGTGGCACGAACGCGAATTCGCCAGGATAAAAACCTTCGAAACGCTCGGGATTGAACTTATCTGGTAGAGACCAGGTACGCGCGTCGTGGTTGGTGCCATACAGATCTAGCATGACCCTTTTTCCCTGAGGAAAATAGAACCCTTGCCACTCGAAATCTCGGCGAACGCGGGCCACGACAGCGGGGAAAAACGGATAATAGCGCCTCACCTCCTGGACAAACCAATGCAAATACGGTCGGTTGTGCGTAACGAGGGCCTCACGCGAAGGTGGATGCCTATACAGGGCATGCGCACACCATACAATATAAACCGATATCGCTATGATCGGCCTCAATACATTGAGCAGTTCCACTGCTGCAATCCGCGGCGCTAGCAATGCACCGGCTGCATCGCGGTGATTCGCAACGATATTCAAGGCACCGTCCGAAGCTACGGAGGTCTGACCGCCACGCACCGAGGTGATGAGTTGCTCAAGCCAACTTTCCGCATTGCGGCGGGCTGCGCGAGAACGACAATGAAGTAACAGTCCTCTGGCCGCATCATTAAACAACGACACTAGTTCACCGGTGCGTTGTGATAATTCCCTGTCGGCCACCGGTACGCCGGCCCAGCGAAACGCGGCTCGTGCCAGTACCTCGTGAGCGGCTTCGTACAGCGCCACGGTACTGCAGGGTGTCCAATGCGAGGACAACTCTTCCCATTGCCGGCGGGTTTCTTCTGCCAGACTCGCGATCCGGCCTGGTCCCAGTAGATGCATAAACAGTGCTTTACGGTGCTGGTGCGCTGCGCCGTCAAGGCTTTGCACCGCTCCTTTACCAAATAGTGTTGCGCGCAAGGGCTCCGGCGCCGCTCCTTGACGCTGAAATCGTTGCGAATCATAAAAAATTTGAGCAGCCCGCGCCCCCATCATGCAAACCGTCCGCTCAAGCAATATCCGCGTTTCAAAGACATCAGTGCCTAACTCTGTACAACGATCGCCAATGTAGCCATAGGGATTTGACAATAACTGATAAGTACTATCGAAATACCCGTCGCGCGGCATCGAATTCATAACATCCCTTGCTGTAGTTGGCGCTGGTTAAACACTTGGATAGAAAGCCCGACATCTAGGCTGCAAAAGCTGTGGTGATATGCCAGCTTCATATTCATCAGCAAGACTCGTACCAACAATTTTCACCCTACGGTTAGATTACGTCTGTTTACCAACTAATACTTTTCATGATTGGAAAGCTTTGCTACCCCGGCAGATAATGAAGTTGTTTTTTCTTATTCGGGAGTAACTGATGCAAGCTAAGTCTAAAAGCCAACAGCAGGCTGCAGGTATCGCCCTTTCAGCGAAAGAGGGAGAAACAAAAAAAAGTGAATTAAAAGGCGCTTCAAAGTCGATGTACAAATCGATGACCAAAAAAGAACTAGAAGAAATGGCCAGTACCAGTCGGTCGGACAAACCCAAACATAAGAAGTAGATACGTTTAGCGTGCCGTACAACGATCACCCAAATCAATTGGGTGATCGTGGAGCGTCCACGTCAACTTATGAAGGAGTAGTTAATGACGCAAACAATGCCCCCACAGCACCAAGATGAGCAGCCTGGCCGCGAATCAGAAATGCATCCAGCGCCAATTTATGATGACCCAAACTATAAGCCCGCCGGTAAATTGCATGACAAAGTCGCACTGATCACCGGCGGAGATAGTGGAATTGGTCGTGCCACAGCTATTGCATTTGCTAAAGAAGGCGCGAAGATTGCCATCGTATATCTTGAGGAAGACAACGATGCCGAAGAAACTCAACAATGCGCTGAGAACTACGATACTGAAGTTCTTTTGATTAAAGGAGATATAGGCGACGTTGCGTTTGCAAAACAATGTGTTCATGACACGATCGAACATTTCGGAAGACTCGATATTCTGGTCAACAATGCCGGTGAGCAGCACACGGTGGCCGAACCTGAAGACATTAGTCAAGAACAACTGGTTCGTACGTTTCAAACCAATTTCTTTAGTATTGTGACGATAACTCTTGAGGCTTTGACTGTTATGGGCGAAGGTGCATCGATTATCAACACATCATCCATAACAGCATTTAAAGGAAATCCAGACCTAATTGACTATTCTGCGACAAAAGGAGCCATTACCTCATTTACCCGTTCACTTTCAACAAAAATTGCCAGCAGGAAAATTCGGGTCAATGCAGTTGCGCCGGGCCCTATCTGGACGCCGTTAATACCCGCCTCTTTTTCGGCTGATAAGGTAGCGGAGTTTGGAAAATCCACACCGATGGGTAGACCTGGTCAGCCTTTTGAATTAGCGCCCGCATACGTTTATCTCGCTAGTTCCGATTCAACCTATGTGTCCGGTCAAACGATACATGTCAATGGAGGGACAATCGTAAACAGTTAATTACCCATCTTGTAAAACCAGTTGTTAAAGCTTGAAGCGTTAGCGATTTATTTTGTGGGGCTTGATCGTTAGTTGTTTGTACTCAGCGGCTTATTATTGAGCTCGGATGGCAAGCCCTGCCTTATTTCTGCAATGCCGCCCCATGGATCACCTTTAAGACGAGACAAGCGCCTTGGCAATGATTTAATGTCATACGCCGATGCAGATTTCAGTCTTGATAGCTCATCCCACCTCAAAGGTGTTGCGATGGGGGCTCCTGGCCGAGCGCGCAAAGAGTAAGAACAGATACTCGTTGCACCGCGCGAATTTCTTAAATAATCAACAAAGATCTTCCCAGTACGCTGGGCTTTGGACGCTGTGGCCACATATTTGTCGGGAAAAGCAATCGCTAACGTCTTGGCGAACGCTCGGGAAAATTCTTTTGCTGTCTCCCAAGGAATACTAGGATTGAGGGGGACGACTACATGTAGCCCCTTTCCGCCAGAAGTTCGCAGAAAAGACTGTAGCCCCAAATCGTTGAGTAACTGATAGATTTTGCGTGCGGCCTGTTTTACATCCGCCCATTTCGCATCGTCGGACGGGTCCAGATCAAATACCAGTCGATCACAGTTGCTCAGGTTATCCGCCATTGATCCCCAAGGATGGAACTCAAGGACATTGAATTGTGCCAGTTGCAGGATATCGCGCTCCTCATGGACGACTAAATAGTTTTCCTTGGTACCCTTTTTCTCATTTACCAGGACAGTGTTAACGTTTAATCCTGGAGTATGGTGCTTTTGAAAAAAACAATTTCCTTGTCGACCTTCAGGACAACGAAGTACAGATAGTGGACGTCCCAATAACTCAGGGAGCAACCACGGCATTACGCCTTCATAGTAAGTAATCACATCAAGTTTGGTGATATCCAGGCCAGGAAACACAATACGTTCCGGACTACTAATATTTATCCTGTCTTTGCTCATATTGTGCTCACCTCGTCGTACACCAATTAAATCTTCAAGGGTCTTGTCGAGCCGTAAACTTTTAAATGCAGTATGTCGCAGTAGTTCCTGACTACTTAGCCCACGATAAAACACTTCAACAATATGTTTAGGTTTTACCCACCAGGCGTTGCGCAAATCGGACTCGACGTTATCAATGTTTATTGAAGGCTTGCGAGTCGCTTTCGGCCTAAGCATGGAAGATAAGGTATCAAGCATTTCGTCATTTATTCCGGTGCCCACTCTTCCAGCTAGAATCCAACCGTCTTTTCTATCAAACCGAGCCAATAGCAATGAACCAATACCGACGCGGCTGCCTTTTGGTTCTATAAATCCGGCGATGGCAAAATCATCACTTGATTGAAATTTGATTTTCTGCCAGTTAGGATTGCGTCCTGGCCGATACGGCGAGTTAACCCGCTTGGAAATAACGCCTTCTAACTTTTCCCTGGCGATGTAACTCATCATATCCTGCCCATTGCCTTGCAAATGGGCACTATAGCGAAGTACGCCCGGGCTGTTCTCCAAAATCTTTTCTAGCCAATACTTGCGGTCGGCTAGCTCCACCCTCGATATGTCATAGCCGTCGTAGTACAAGAGATCAAAAATCATGTACGTCAATGGAGCCTGGACTCGGCCGGACAGCGTAGCTTGTAAAAGACTGAAATGACTTCGAATGCCTTTCAAAGCAGCCAACTCGCCGTCGAATGCGGCATTATTAACCCCTAGGTTTCTAATCGCATAAACGATATCCGGCAACCTCGATGTCCAGTCCTGACCGTTTCGAGACCACAATTTCGGTTCACTATTTACAACCGTACACAGCAATCGGTAACCGTCCCATTTAATTTCGTGTAGCCATTCCTGGCCCTTAGGCGGCATGGTTTCGGACTTACAAAGCAAAGGTGCAAACGCTTCTTGTTTGAGCTTGGCAGCATGCGATTTCGGATGATTTTTTATTTGAGTCGTAATACGTGGATCCGGTACGCTTCGTTTTTTTTTGTCATCAACTGCCGATAGAAAATCGTCCGCCTCTTTATCGCCGGCGAAAACATCAGACTGTTTGATTAAAAACCATGCCGGCTGACGTCCATGACGCCTGCTTTTAACCAAACTCCATTTTCCTTGCAGGTACTTGCCAAATAAAGTAAACCGTAAATGGCCTTTGGCTAGTTGTTGCGCCGTATCTTCTTCGCTGCTCCAGACACCATGATCAAAGATCGCCACGTGACCCGCTCCATATTCTCCTGCGGGGATCTCTCCTTCAAATTTTGCATAGCTTATAGGATGATCTTCCACTTCAACCGCGAGCCTCTTCACAGAAGGATCAAGACTTGGCCCTTTAGGTACCGCCCAACTTTTAAGCGTGCCTCCGATCTGAAGCCGCAGGTCGTAATGGCGGTGGCTCGCGTGGTGCAGCTGAACAACAAAAATTGAACGTTGCCTGGTTTGAATGTCTGCTTGCGGCTCGGTCGTTTTGTTGAATCTGCGTTTTCGCTGATATTCCGACAGGCTCATTCATTACCCCCTTAAAGAGGCGTGTTTCTTACGCGGCTTTTCTATTACGCGTAGATCTGCTTTTCGCCGACGTTTTCTTCGCGGCTTTGGCTGAGGAGGATTTGGTCGCCTTTTTTATCGCCTTCGCGGCTTTGGTCGTCTTTCTACGAGAAACCTTTTTCACTGGACTTGCCGCAGCTTTAGGCGGTGTGCGCTTATTTGTCGACAAGCTCTTGCGAAGCAACGCCATAAAATCCACGACATTGGTCGCTGCATTTTCTGGGGCTTCCGTCCCTTCTTGTTGCTCTGTTTGGTCAACAATACTATTGGCCTTCATCCTTTTTTTAATGACCTGAGTTAGGCGATGCCTAAATTCATCTTTATATTGTTCCGGCTTCCATTCCCCCGTCATTGAGGCAATAAGTTGACGGGCCATATCCATTTCTTGCTTTGATATCCTATATTCAGAGGCCTCACCTTGCGGGAGACTGTATTCAGCAAGGTCCACTATTTCCTGTTGATATCTTAATAGATTCAAAACGATAGCCGGGCCCTTGGGCAGCACTGCACATAAATACTCCCGTGTCCGTATAACGACTCGCGCGATTCCTACTTTGTTGTCGTTAAACAAGGTGTCGCGTAAGAGCACATATCCTTTTTCGGCTTTTTTATTCGGAACAAGAATATACGGCTTTTCAAAGTACTCGGGCCGAATAGCGTCGGCATCCACGAATCCTTCAACATCTATTGATTCTTTGCTTTGAGGCGCAGCATCACCAATATCTTCCGGCTCAAGGACAACATAATTGCCCTTGCTATACTCAAAAGCTTTAACGATTTCTTTCCAAGGGACTTCTTCGCCTGTGTCAGCATTGACTTTTTCATACTTGATTCGTGCTTTATTGCGTGAATCAAGCATTCGAAAATGCAAATCGACTTTTCTTTCGCCTGGCATAAGTGAAACGGGTATATTCAACAAGCCAAACGAAATCGTTCCCGTCCAAATGGGGCGAGGCATATCGTCCTCCTTTGAAATATAGAGGCATGGTTAAGGAAGGTTGCACAACAGATGGCGCCTTAAGGCACACACGCTGCCTTTTAACTCTCTTCCGTTTTCAGCTTGGTCACTTTAGTGCCTTCGATCGTAACGCCAGCCATCAGTCCTTCATTCGTCATAACGATGACATTGACATCATTGGATACCGTATTCAGATCCACTGCACCGTTGACCCCTGCCTTGATGACCGCAACCGTGGCGTCGGCCCCTGCGGTCCACCCGCTGCTATTGCGCAACTTATCCAGACTCTCCGAAGACATGAACAGGAAAATAATAGCTTTGGACTGTGCGCCGATCTGCAGCCCCAACGAGCCGGTGGCAGTACTGTAGTAGCCCTCTGTTTTGCCATTTACTCGCAGAGCCCCTTCGCCATACTCACCGCCGACGAAAAAACCTGCTGACAACACGGCGGGGAAAACCAAGACCCCGCGCGACTTATCTACCAACGCTTTTGAACCTTTTACAGAGCTATAAAGCCGCTGCAAAGTGGAATCGACCGCGGCGTTAATCTGACGCCGCTTTTCCGGGTCGTCAGCACCTGTCATCGAGGTCGTGGTACACCCCGACAGGACGATAAAGCCCACACCAGCCGCTACTGCTGTCTTTTTCAGAAACTCTCTTTTTTGCATGTCATTCTCCTTTTTGACCTATCGGCCGGAAAAATGTCAGCAATTTTCGTTCCCGACCTGTCATCTGATTAAACAGGCATGGCGCTTGCGAGCGCTAAAACAACGCTACACAGAGACACGACCAACGCTATGCAAGCCGCTTTGAATATTTCTCAAAAGAATGACCGCCACCATGACCAACAGCGTATCGCTGTGGCCTTTCCTTGTCGTCCCAGCGCACCACCCCATGAGATGGCGTCTCACAATTGCCTCACCCGCAAACTGGCCAAACTGCTCGGCTTGCATTTTATCGAGGGCTACAGCCCCGACACTCACGAGGAAATAGCAGGTATTTATTATGTTCCCGCCGATACCCTCGTGACGACGGCCATCTCCGGCCACACGGCACCACTGCCCGGGGTACGCACTGAACGTGACCTTTTTGGAGGCATGGCGCCCTACCCTTTCGTTGGCACCAAAGCCATAACGCATCCTTTGGTGCATGCTAACGCGAAAGCCCCCAACGGTTGGAGTTCCCTGTTCGGCGCAGCAGTCAAAGATGCTGTACTACGCGGCGTGACTGCCTTCACTGCCGACGATGCAATAAGCGCCGGACAAAAACTGTTGAGCCACGGCGCCGTGCGCATCAAGTCAGTGAATGGTTCCGGAGGACGGGGTCAATGTACCGTCCGCAACCGAACTCACCTGATCGAATTCATCGAACAGCATGACCTTGGCGAACTAGCCAGTGCCGGCCTGGTGCTGGAGGAACACCTGGATAACGTCGAAACCTATAGCGTAGGCAGAATACAAGTCGGCGGCCTAATCGCTAGTTACGTTGGCACTCAAGCGCTGACTCCGGACAACGCAGGAAATCTTGTTTATGGTGGTTCTGAATTGCGATTGGTCCGGGGCGACTGGGACGCCCTTCTGACATTGGAGTGTACGCAGGCAGAACGCAAAGCCGTCGAGCTTGCTCGAATCTATGACGAAGCCGCCTTTCGCTGCTACCCGTCTCTTTACGCCTCACGACGCAACTACGACGTTGCCTGCGGACTCGACGGGGCTGGCAAGCCGTGCTTCGGCGTACTTGAACAGTCATGGCGAATGGGTGGCGCCAGCTTCGCCGAAGCTTGCGCACTGGAGTTCTTCGCTGCCGAACCCGAGGCGCAAGCAGTACGGGCTTTCACCGTCGAGCGTTTTGGGCCCGGACATCAAGCGCCCCCAACGGCGCAATTAATCTATCAAAATAAAGACCCGCACGTCGGATTGATTACTAAATACGGGGGGATTTCGTCGATATGATCAAGACACTTAGCGAAACCACCCGAATCGAGGTTGAGTCTCAACATATCGCCGGAACATTCCTTGTGCCCAGAAACAAGGTGCCGGGCGTGCTCTTCGTACATGGTTGGGGCGGCAGTCAAGCCTATGATCTGAAACGCGCAAACGGGATGGCGGGGCTTGGCTGTGTGTGCCTTACGTTCGATCTGCGTGGACACAGCGAAACCCAGGCCCAGCAGATGAAGGTGACACGCGAGGACAACCTGCAGGATGTACTCGCAGCCTATGACTGCCTTCTCAGCCACCCATCGATCGACACGTCTGCCATAGCAGTGGTCGGCAGCAGTTATGGCGGCTATCTGGCCGCCATACTTACCGAACTCAGACCGGTCAGATGGTTGGCCCTACACGCGCCGGCGCTTTATCAGGATGCTGAATGGTTACAGCCAAAGTGCGAACTCAACCGCGATGCACTGGCGGCATACCGCTCGTCGATACGCTCGCCCACCACGAATCGGGCACTGTCTGCATGCACTCAATTTCGGGACGATGTCTTGCTTGTGCAGTCGGAGCACGATACCTATATTCCGCACTCAACCATCATGAGCTACCGAGCCGCATTCTCTAATACTCACTCCATGACTCACCGGATATTGGACGGAGCCGATCACGGACTCACAAATAAATCGGCACAACAGGCCTATACCTCGATACTTCTTTCGTGGACGACTGAAATGGTGATCGGCGCACGTGTTGGTGCGATCTCAGCCAATCCTTGAGCTCCCAACCAGGACGGCCACGGGAAACCGGGAAAGCATCCGGGACAGCGGGATCGAGCCGCCCGATTGTATGTCGTGCTTTGTCCCCGTAAATATGTCCACCCAGTTTCGTGCATGTAGTTCCTTGGGCAATACAACTTTCGTGTTTTGCCAGAACCTTTTTGGGATTAAGGGCCGTACTCCACCACCCGCGATGATGCCTTGGGCACACTTTAAGGGTGTTACAACCAACACGCACGTATCTCCATACTCGCGCAGGTAAGATAGAACATGCTGCATTTTTATCCCCTTCGTAGCGACAATCCTATAACTTCCCTTCTGAAAAGTAAGGGGCAATCGTTGGCGAAGCGCCAGGCAACGCCAAACAATAAACTGCTTACAGGCCCCGGAGCGCCAGTCTGCCAACAATGACTCGATCTCCACCTCAGTATCCAGCCGATCCAGCGACACTGAGCGTTGGCCGTAGTCAACCGCACGACGGTTGTCCGGGTCGACCAAGCTGAAATCCCAGAATTCGGTACCTTGGTAAAGGTCCGGCAATCCGGGAGAAGTGCAACGCAGTACGCTTTGTGACATGCTATTGACTACGCCCGCGGGTGCTATCACTTGCACAAACTGAAACATATCGTTCAAGCGCTCAGAGCCGGGATTGAGCAGCAATTCGTTTATAAAGCGGTCCATCCCTTCTTCCCGACTGTTGTTTGGACGTAGCCAACTTGAGCTCAACTTCGCTTCTCTTAACGCTTTCGTCTGCCATCGCGTTATTCGTTGCGCATAATCTGCCAGTTCGGCGCGATTGTAGAGACCAAGATCCAACGGCCACGAACCAACCAATGTCTGCAGCAGCATATATCGCTCGGCCTCGCTGCCGCCCTTCTCACTTGGGAATTGATCCCGGCTAGCCTTCAACCAGCGTCGGCTGAAAGCAAGCCAATCGTCGGCCAGCTCGCTTAGAACCGCGAGGCGGGCACGGATGTCCTCACCTCGCTTTTGATCATGGGTGGCGGTGCAGAGCATGGCACGAGGTCTGTGCGCGGCGCGCCAGACATTACGATAATGAAATTCGCTGCTTGAAATAGCAAAACACTGCGGATCTGAACCAACTTCATTACGTGACAGCAGTCTGCCATAACGATAAAACAAGGTGTCCTCAAGCGACTTGGCTGCCAACGGCGGCGTTAGCTGTTGAAAGCCCCGGATGAAGTTGCGCTTAAGTTTCTCCCATTTGTCATCCAGCTCAACGCCCCGCTTAAGATCAGCACCCCCAAGCCAGGCGATGACGGCATCAAGGATGTCCCGCTCTTCGCCCAAAACTTCACGTTTTCCTGGCGCAGGCTCAGCCTTACGAGTCGGCTTGCGGCGGTTATTTGCCAACCGAAGAAGACATTGCTGGCGCAACTGAGCGAGCCGATTTTTATCCCCGGCACCGGCGACGCCATTCTCGACATAGAGACGATAAACGGGAAACAACCGGAGTATGAGATCGAGAACATATTGCACGGACGCGTCAGACCAACTCTTTGCCTCAGGATCGGCCTTGCATAAGCAGCGTAACTTGTCCTGCAGTGATCGACGCTCCGATGCGAACTGGCGAGTAAGTAACTCATATCGAATATCTTCCAACTTCGTGGACAAAGAGGTCGCGTCTGACGACAAGCTGTTCCAATGTCGAGATAGCGCGGTTTTGCCGGCCATCGAATGCATGACCGTCCCGATCTGATCCATGAAGTCATATCCCGTCGTGCCGGATACATCCCACCGTTCATCAAGCGTTTCGTCGTGCGCCAGTATCTTCTCGACCACGACCCACGGGTGATCGTTAAGCCGTGCATTGAGGCGTAGGGGCAATCGCGCTGAAAGCGCTTCCTGTAGCCGCCGACAATATGCCAGAGGCTGGGCCAGACCATCAACATGGTCGATCCTCAGCCCATCGATTATGCCGTTGGCAAACAAGCGCAACGGCAACTGATGTACCGCATCGAAAACTTCGCGGTCCTGTATCCGTAATGCAATCAAATCGCTAATGTCAAAAAAACGACGCCAATTAATAGACTTGGCCGCACAACGCCAACTGGCCAGACGATAATTTTGGCGCCGCAGCAACTCGTGAACACGATCTCGACCGTTCTGAGTCGCAGTATCGTAATAGCTCATCAGTTGGGCCGGCTGCAACGCCGGCCACGAGCCCGGCTTTAAAGGATAAACGCCGCCAGCGATTCGAATCGAGGCTTGTGCGTCATTGAAAAAAAGCTCGACCTCCTCGCGCAATAAGATGGACCGAACGCTGCTAGATAAAAACGGCGCCAATACCTTTCCCTGCAAGGCGCGGGATGCCGGCTGCCAGTCGATATCAAACCAGTGCGCGTACGGACTTTCCAGTCCATGTCTGAGCACGTCTTGCCACCAGAGGTTCTCGGGGTGAGCGGCCATGTGATTGGGAACAATATCAAGCAGTATGCCCAGCCCATGGCTTCTCGCCTGGCGGCTCAGGTCTTCCAGCGCTGACTCGCCTCCCAACTGTGGACTGACCTTAGTGTGATCAACAACGTCGTAGCCATGTGTCGATCCCTCACGTGCGCATGTGATAGGAGAAAGATACAGATGACTGAATCCCATTTTGGCGAAATAAGGAAGCTGCCTGCAAACATCGGCCAACGTGAACTCAGCACACAACTGCAGCCGCACCGTTGAAAGAGGGCCGTCATATCGCATAGCGAGCACGCTTCAGTGTTGCCACGCTTGCCCGCACATTCCGTTCACCAAAAATATGTTCCACGGAGGTGGGGAAACGCTGAATCCAGCTTGGATACTGTTTTGAGCCCGCAGGGTCTGTTCCAGGCAGGTTTGGTTGTGCGAATAAGCCCATCAGGTCCTCCAACGGAAACAAGGCCAGCGGTGCGGCGGCATCGGCAATAAACGCCAGAAGCGCCTCGCGCGGCGCCGCAACCTGGGCGATATCCTCATCCGTGACCAAACCCGCATCTGCCAAAGTCCGCCACAACTCTTTCTTGTCCCGATGCCGCTCAGCCCATATTTCGTCGGCTTGATCCTCTCTTATCGCCCCGAGCCGCTCGCGCCACTGAATGTCGCAACCAGCCCACCAACCGGCGAGTGTCGGCAAATCGTGGGTGCTTGGCATGGCTACTGTATGCACTGGCCAGCGTTCCAAAGGGAGATAGGAAGTCTCGTTTTTCTCAAGCAAGAGCACAGTCGTTCCCATAATGCCTTTCCCATACAGCTGCTCATTAAAGTCTTCAGGCACCGTGCCCAGATTCTCCCCGACAATAATGGCTTTATGTCGTTCCGCTTCCAGGGCCAACAAATTCAACATATCTGCACAGGGATAGCGAACGAAGGCACCCATTGAGGCGCTGGTCCCTTCAGGCACCAGCCACATTCTGGCGAACCCCAGGATATGATCGATGCGAACGCCGCCGGCGTGCTTCATGACTGCCCGAAGCATTTCCAGGAAAGGCGCGTATCCACTGCCACGCATTGCGCGAGGAGAAAACGCAGACAGACCCCAGTTCTGGCCCTCGGCGTAAAGTAGGTCAGGCGGCGCTCCTACCGTTACCTTATCCAAAAAGTCGGTTTGCCGACACCAGGCATGGCTACCGCGTCCGTCAGCGCCAATGGCCAAATCGGTGATCAAACCAATCGACATGCCGGCCTGACGCATACTTTGTTGCGCCGTGCGCAATCCTTCATCAGCCAGCCATTGCAGGAACACATGGAAACCGACCTCCTTCTCATAATGTTGCGCAAAACGCGTCACTCCCGGACCGAAAGGGTCTTGCAGATGCGCCGGCCAATCCTTCCATCCGTTAGCAACGCCCAGGGTATCGACATGGTGCGCGTGCAAGGCCTCGTAGCAGGCATGTGCCTGAAGCAAAGGTCCGCCCGCGCGGCGAAATTCACGGAACGACTGATGAGCGCGCAACTGCGTATTGAGCAGGAAAAGCTCATACACACGGCGCAGGCGCGCCATGCGCGCAGGCACGACACTGGCCCAATCAATCAAGCCTTCCTCTAAGGTAGTGCCCATGAGACGTACGTCAAGGTCGACCAACGCCGAGCGGACTAATTCGTCGCCCAGCACCATAGACGGATTCGCATACGAAGCATTCAGGAACAAACGGCTGGATGGCGAATAAGGGCTATACCGCCCTGGGTCGGCGCTGAACATTGCATGGACGGGGCTGATGGCCAGAGCGCTCGCGCCGGCCTCGGCGGCACGTTCGCCCAACTCGGCAATCGCGGCATAATCTCCGGCCGCGTGCGCGTCTTCGTGGTCTGGCCAGATAAGTTCGTCCCGGTTCTTTGCCGAACCAGTCAATAGTTCGTCTTTACCCGAACGCCAGAGACCATAGGCTTGCGCCACGATTCCCCATGCTCTGGGCAGCGGTCGCTGCATAATGTCTGAGACCGATGGACAACGGCGAGGCGCGATAGCCAGCTTCAACTCGAAGTCACCAATCAACAAATCATGATAGCCAACCGTATCAACGGGAGGTATGCACACCATGTCATTTCCCAGGCTTTGCGCCGTGCCGGTGCGTTGACCACCTCCCTCCAGACGCAATTGGTATCTGGTGTCTCCGCGCAGGCGAAAAGTAATCATGCTGGCAAGATCCGAGACCAGCATCTGCCCATTCGCCACATAGGTTTCATTGGCGAGCAGATGCTTGCTTTCATTCACATCGGCATGTGAGCAGCAAGGCAGATTAAAACTCTGAAGCAAAGCTTGCAGCGTTTGTCGGTCCACCGTATGGCGCCGCCCATACACATCGACCCATACCGGAATAATCCCGGCTTGCTCGGCCAATTCAATTACACGAGAATCATCAGCTTGTGTCATTGTCTATTCCATTTGGTGTATCCGGCACCGCCTGCAAGAGCACCACCGTGCAGCCGGCCGGCAAACACCCTTTCAATAGCTGGCCCGCCGCACCCGATCGACTTTCAAATACCGGTGTACATTCGGCCAGCACCGCCAAATTGTCCTTCTGATCCTTCGGATTCAGGTGAATTTTCTGCCCAAAGTTGGTGTAAATGGCGAGATTTGAACCGTTACCCAATACCCACTCAGCCATCACAGCCCGCGAAGACAAGGCTTTCGCTCCCCGGCTTCTAGCCCTTGGCAAATGTGGAGCAATTTCCCGCGCTCTTAGCGTCAATAGCGAGCGGTAGTACTCGAACCACCCCTCGGAATACTCCGCCTCGAGCGCATCCGGCTCAATCCGGGAAAGCGCCCAAGTCCGCTCATCGGCAGGGTTCGGAAGGCTGCAACGTCCGTCAACATGCTCTGTAGCAAAAAACGCGCCGAACTCACGTTTTCTGCCTTCACGCGCGGCATTGGCTAAAACTTCATCGCTGAAGTCGACGAAATATAGAAACGGCGCCTTCACGCCATACTCCTCGCCCATGAAAAGCATCGGTATATGCGGAGCCAACAACTGAAGCGCGACCGCCGCTTTAAGTGAGTCCGGATCGTGTGCACATAACGCGGTAAGTCGTTCACCAAGCGCGCGGTTGCCGGTTTGGTCATGATTTTGCAGAAAAAAAACAAATGCAGTGGGTGGCAGTTCCGCGCTCGGCTCCCCTCGTGTGTCTCCTGAGCGCCAGGTGCTGGCGTCACCCTGGTAGACGAAGCCTTCTGACAAGGCCCGCGCCAGTTTGCCGGCGGGGTTATCGACATAGTCCACATAATAACCACTGCTTTCGCCGGTTAGCAGATGGTGAATCACGTGATGGGCGTCATCATTCCACTGTGCGACAAACCCACTGCGCAATAGCGTGGCGGTATTGGCATCGTTTTCAAGTACAAGATGAACGTGTCGTCGCGGATCGATCCGACTACGCACGAAGTCCGCCGTCTCCTTCAACCAACCCTCGTCGTGCATGGCATGAACCGCATCAAATCGCAATCCATCGAATCGATAATCGCGCAGCCAATAAAGCGCGTTCTCCGCAAAAAAGCGGCGTACCGCCGGTTGCCTGAAGTCGATGGCCGGCCCCCATGGCGTACACACGTCATCGCGAAAAAAATCGGGCGCGTAGTGCGACAGATAGTTGCCTTCCGGGCCAAAATGGTTGTAGACCACGTCTAAAAATACCATCACGCCCAGGCCATGCGCGATATCAATGAGCCTCTTCAAATCGTTGGGCGTACCATACGACCCATCAGGGGCATAGGGCAAAACGCCGTCGTAGCCCCAATTGCGCTTGCCGGGAAAATCGGCGACCGGCATCAATTCTATGGCGGTGATTCCCAGCGCCGCCAACTTCGGCAACTGCTCGCGCAGGCTGTCGAACCCGCCGGCCAGGCCGCTATGTATTTCATATAGGACAGTGTCCTCCCACGGCCTTCCCGTCCAGTCATCATGGACCCAGTGGTAGGCCTGCATGTCAAGCACCACACTTGCATCATGTACATCGCCGTCCTGCATGCGCGAGGCCGGATCGGGCACCGAAAGCCCTGACGGCAAACGATAACGATAACGCGCACCCGGCGTGCACGAAACGGTGAGTTCATGATATCCAGCACCAACAGAATCCATTGGCAGGGACTCACTCCCCTCTAGTTCAAGACATACCTGCGCGGCTGCGGGGGCCCATAATCGAAAACGCGCGGTGCCATCCTTGCGTAAGGCTGGCCCAAACTCGGACTCGTAGTCAGACCATGCCTTACTCGCGCCAGTTGTGCCCCGTGCCGTCATGATGCCTGGCCTTTTCGCTCAACCAACAGTACTACCCCATGGGCCGGCACATCAACCGATGTCGCCTCTAGTGGTACCGGACCAGCCTCTGGTTCAGCAGAATTCAATGCATGTATCCACGCTCCCGTATGGGGCGGCAGTTGGAATATGATGTCGTCCGAGCTGGCATTAACAATAACAAATGATAGGTCAGTTCCCCCGGTGCCAAGCTCGACTGCCCGTCTGAGCCCCAGCACTTGGCGATCGGGAATACTCCATGCCGCATCACTCATTAGTTGGCCGTCCACGTCGAACCAGGCCACTCGTGTAACGCCCGGCGCAATCTCTTGCTGCTCATCCTGGTAGCGCTCCCGCCGTAAAGACGGATGAGCGCTGCGCAACTGCGTAAGCCTGGCAACAAACGCGATCAGGTTCTGACCCTCGGGTTGGGCGGCCTGATCCCAGTTCAACCACGATATGCTGTTGTCCTGGCAGTACGCATTGTTGTTGCCGTCCTGGCTGTTGCCGAACTCATCGCCCGCCAGCAGCATGGGCGTCCCCATAGACAGCATGACAGTGCTCAACATAGCGCGCAGAATGCGGCCGCGTTGCATCAACGTTGACTCGTCGTCCGTCGTGCCCTCTACTCCCCAGTTGCTACTGGCATTTTCGCTATGGCCATCCTGATTCTCGTCGCCATTGGCTTCATTGTGCTTCTCGGAATAGCTCACAACATCCCAAGCCGTCAATCCATCGTGTGATGCCAGATAATTTATAGAGGCCCAGGGGCGCCGATGCCGCCGATCGAATACCTGAGGCGATCCGTTCAGACAGCCTGCCAGCGCGGTCAGCCGACCGGGATCGCCTCGCCAGAACTGGCGAACACTATCACGATACTGGTCGTTCCACTCGGCCATTCGAGGCGGGTGATTACCCAACTGATAGCCGCCAGGGCCCACATCCCAAGGTTCGGAAATCAGCTTCAAACCCGACAAAACGGGATCTTGCAGTATCGCATCAAAAAAACCCGAGCCTGGATCAAAGCCCGTGCCTTCGCGACCCAATGACACGCCAAGGTCAAAGCGAAAGCCGTCAATCCGGTAGCTCTGTGCCCAATACCGCAATGAATCCATCACCATCTGCAACACGCGCGGGTGCGATAAATTAACCGTATTGCCGCAACCCGTGTCATTTATATAGTAGCGCTCCTCGTCCGGTACGAGCCGATAATAGCTGGCATTATCCAGTCCACGCCAGGACAGAGTCGGACCCATTTCATTTCCTTCGGCGGTGTGGTTGTAGACCACATCGAGCAATACCTCGATACCTTCAGCTTGCAACCGGCGTATCGCTTTGCGAAGGTCGTTGGTCTGGCCGCTTTCAAGATATGCCGGCTCTGGAACGAAGAAGCCAAGGGTGTTATAGCCCCAGTAGTTGCGCAGACCCCGTTCCACCAGAAAGCGATCCTGTAGAAATGCGTGTACCGGCATCAGTTCGATGGCCGTAATATCCAGCCTGTGCAAATGATCGATGAAACGAGGGTCGGCAAGACCGGCAAAGGTACCCCGCATCCGAGAAGGTAAATCCTCTCGCCGCATGGATACGCCCTTTACATGTGCTTCGTAAATGACTGTGCGAGCCCATGACGTGCCAGGTCTGCTGTTACCGCCCCAATTGAAATTCTCTTCCGTCACCACACACTTGGGCATGTAAGCAGCACTATCCCGACGATCAAAGCTCAGATCTCCACGGGGGTGATTCAGCCGATAGCCAAAAAGTGCATCCGACCAGCGAACATCGCCCAACCATTGACGCGCATAAGGGTCAAGCAGCAATTTATGCGGATTAAAACGATGACCGTTCACCGGATCGTAGGGCCCATGGGCCCGGTATCCATACACCAAGCCCGGCCCGGCATCGGGCAAATAGCCATGCCAGACCTCATCAGTGCACTCAGGCAAGGCCAATCGCTTGAGCTCTTTACGGCCCCGCGTATCGAATATGCATAACTCAATCCGTGCGGCGTTGGCGGAAAAAACGGCAAAATTCACACCGAGCCCCTCATTCGTTGCTCCTAATGGAGTGGGGCATCCAGCTTGGAGCTTATCAGGCAGGTTCACATACATGTCCAGCTCCTTCGCAAGACAGTATCAGCGTCGACAAGGGAGGCAGCGTCAACGACAAAGACTGCGGTTTACCATGGGCGAAAACTCTTTCTGTCGCGACCGCGCTGGCGTTGCCCATATTGCTGCCGCCATATGAAGAAGAGTCAGTGTTGAGTTTTTCCGCCCAGATACCGCCACAAGGTACCCCTACTCTGTATCCCTGGCGTGGTACCGGCGTCATGTTGCAGATAACCAGCAGACTTTCATTGCTGCAATGCCGTAGAAAGGCAAATACGCTATTGCCCGAGTCGTCACCAATTAACCATTCGAAACCCTCGGGCGAATCGTCGCTTGCATAAAGCGCTCGCGTTCTTTTATACAAGCCATTCAGGTCCTGGACCAGGTTTTTAACGCCGCCGTGAGCTGGATCGGCCAACGCCTCCCAGTCGAGCTGTGCTTCATGGTTCCACTCATGTGCTTGAGCGAATTCGCCGCCCATGAAAATCAACTTTTTACCTGGGTGAGCCCACATAAAGCCAAAGTAGGCGCGCAAATTGGCAAATTGCTGCCAACGGTCTCCCGGCATTTTCTGCAGTAGCGAGCCCTTCCCATGGACGACCTCATCATGAGACAACGCCAGGATGAATTTTTCGGTCCAGGCATAAACCAGGCCGAAGGTAAAGTCATTATGACCATAGCGGCGATGAATCGGATCACGTCGCATATACCTTAGCGTGTCGTTCATCCAGCCCATATTCCATTTGTAATGAAAGCCCAGGCCGTCGACGTTTACGGGCGCAGTGACGCCTGCCCAGGCTGTGGATTCCTCAGCAATCATGATTACGCCTGAGTAATCGTTCGTGACTGCGGCGTTCAATTGCTGGATGAACTCTTTGGCGTCCAGGTTCTCGCGTCCTCCGTGCTTGTTGGGAATCCATTGCCCCTGTTGTCGGCTGTAGTCCAGATAGAGCATCGACGCTACCGCATCAACACGCAAGCCATCGACATGGAATCTTTCAATCCATTCGCGCGCACTGGCAACCAGAAAGTTACGCACCTCGTTGCGCCCGAAGTTGTAAATCAACGTATCCCAGTCAGGATGCCAGCCCTGCCGTTTATCCTCATGCTCATAGAGAGCCGTCCCGTCGAAACGCGCGAGGCCATAGGCATCGGATGGAAAGTGTGCCGGCACCCAGTCCAGAATCAAGCCCAGCCCCGCAGCATGGCAACGGTCGACGAACCGGGCGAACTCTTTGGGCGAGCCCCATCTGGCCGTCGGCGCGAACATGCCCAAAGGTTGGTAGCCCCAGGATCCGCCAAACGGATGCTCAGTAATCGGCAGTAGTTCAATATGGGTGAATTGCATGGCGACGGCATAGTCGATCAGTTTAGGACCGACATGGTCCCAGACACTGCCCTCATGAGCCGGCCTCAACCATGACCCCATGTGCACTTCATAGATCAATAGCGGCGCGTTCGAGGACTGTCTTGCCGGCCGCTCGGCAACCCAGTCAAAATCAGTCCAGACAAATTCGTCCGGTGAGCCGACGACCGATGCATCACCTGGCGGCCGTTCTGTAAGCCGGGCCAATGGGTCGGCCTTGAGCGGCAGCTTACCGCCATAGCGATCCAGCAGCTCGAATTTGTATAACGAGCCGGCAGTCACGCCGGGAACAAACGTTTCCCACACGCCCGCTCCTGAATGTAGAGACATTGGATTTCGCGTGCCATCCCAGGTATTGAAATCACCCACAACCGACACCTGCATCGCATTAGGCGCCCAGACCGCGAAACGAACGCCTCGTACTCCGTCGCGTTCAACCACGTGGGCGCCCAGGCAGTCTGCAAGCCGTTCATGGCGGCCTTCGCCGATTAAATGCAGATCCAGCTCGCCCAAGAAAGGAAGTAACGACGAAGAAACAGAATCTCCAGCGTGCTTGTCAACAGAGTGCTTCATGGTCCGTCTTCCTTTAGGGTTTGCGATTTCCCGGCACAAGCTTTCGCGTCATGCCGAGCAAGCCCATTAATGGTATGTGCAGCCAATCGGGGCGGTGAACGGCTTCATATGAAACTTCGTAAATCGCCTTCTCCAATAGCGCCAGATCCAACAATGCCTGATCGGCAGGGTTTAGCACACGTGCCTTCTCATCTGTCCCAGCGTTGCCGCCCTGTGGCTGAGAATGCTTTGAGTCCTCGTGCCGTGCAGACATATAGCCCGCCAAGAACGCCGCGCTTGCACTGTCGCGGAACCGGTCCGCCAAAACCCTTCCTTGTTCCCCATCAACCGGTAGCGTCCTATCGTGGCCGAACAAGGCTGCTGCATAATCCAGCGAACGAAGCAAACCAGCCACGTCCCGCCATGGACTCGTCTTGGCGCGCCGCGATGCCATGGGCCGAGCCGGCTCACCTTCGAAATCTATTAAATACACATCACTTTGGGCAACCAGCACTTGCCCAAGGTGGAAATCACCATGTATGCGGGTAAGCATGCTTCCCGCAAGAAATCCCGACAATTCCTCAACCTGGTTCAACAAACCCTGCTTGGCGCCCTTCAACTCTTTCAACATGCCGGCTATGGACCCGTCAGATATCGGAGATATTGCACGAAGCGCTTGGTTCAGATCATGGATGACGGACTTTGCCCACCGGCGCCCATCCCCGACATCGGCCACCTCAGGTGTGAAGGCCGGATCATCGCTTGGCTGAGCCAACACCTCATGCATTTGGGCTAGCCGAACTCCCAAGGTTTCCAGCAGTGTGTTGTAACCGGCAAGCTCTTCTTCATACGAGCTACCATCGCCTCTTGTGAGCGCGGCGTTCTCCTGCACTCGTTTCAGGTAATCCGCCGTCCACGTCCATGCATCTCCCTGATTGGCAACATAAGCGGTTAAAAGCGCCACAGTCGCAGCTTCACCGTTATTTCGTGCACGTACCAGTTCGCCCAGCAATGATGTCCCGTTGGCGTAACCGGCGCGAGTCAAATGGCGCGTCATTTCCGCCTCTGGGTGCACGCCTTCGCGAAGACGTCTTACAAGCTTGATAACTACCAGGTTTCCCACAATGATGGAGCTGTTGGATTGCTCGCCTCCAAACCAATCCACCGACATCTGATCAGCCCACGCCACATCGTCCAGGCCCGATTCGGGCAGGAACCGCAGCACAGACTCATCGGAAGAATGCTTGGCGGCCAGTTGCGTTCCTTCACGAAAGTGCTGAACCAGACTCAAGGCGAATTCAGGCATGCTGATCGCATCGGTCAGTAAACCCAACGCCGAACCGCGCCGCAGCCGCGCCAAACCATACGCTTCTGCCATGGCCGGCGCGGGATCCGCCCACACAGCGGCCAGCGGCAAGATATATTGCAAACTAGCGCCGTCGGCATCCCTCACTTCAAACTCGGCCAAATAGAGTGGAGGTTGCTCAGATAATGAAACGGCATAGTTGAGTTTTGTTTCAACGATTTTCGACCCGTTCGAGAACCACCTTTGGCGTGGCAGATAGACGGGCATCACTACGTTGCACAGCAACCTGCTGGATGTTTCGTGTAACCGCAACTGATTTTGTGCGGCGGCACTATTGCTAAGTACCAACGTCGCATACTCGGGCATTTGCTCGGGAACCGTCGCGTGCCAATCCGGCGGGGTAGCCACGGAGCTCAATTCGAACCAGTAAAATCCATAAGGCGGCAAGGTCAACAGATAAGGCAATTCGCCAATGGGGGGGAAAGCAGTACCGCCCAGCATTTCAATGGGTACACGGCCGGACATGAACGCCAGGTCGAGCTCCACTGGCTGGGAAGCGTTGGACAAGTTCGCTACGCAAAGCAAAGACTGCTCTTCATATTCCCGCAAGTAAGCTAGTATCTTTCGATTGCCCGGATACAAAGTGCGCAGGGTACCCCTTCCAAATACGCAAGACTGCTGGCGTTTTGCCAGCATTTTCCGAGTCCAATTAAGCAACGAGTGGGGATCTCGATGTTGAGCTTCAACATTAATGGACTCATAGCCATAAAGTGGGCCCATCAACACCGGGAGCGTCAGACGCTCCGGGTCGACGCGCGAGAATCCGCCGTTGCGATCCGGCGACCACTGCATGGGAGTGCGTACGCCGTCGCGATCACCCAGGTGGATGTTGTCACCCATACCGATTTCGTCGCCATAATACAAAACTGGGGTACCCGGCATGGACAGCAATAGACTGTTCATAAGCTCTATCCGACGTCGATCACGCTCCAACAGGGGCGCCAGGCGTCGGCGTATGCCAAGATTGATCCGTGCCCGCGGGTCGGCGGCGTAGACCTCCCACAAATAGTCTCGCTCGCGGCTGGTCACCATCTCCAACGTCAGTTCATCATGATTACGCAGGAATATTGCCCATTGGCACTTATCAGGAATATCCGGCGTCTGCGACATAATGTCAGTAATGGGAAGGCGATCGGATTGCGCAATCGCCATATACATCCGGGGCATCAACGGAAAGTGAAATGCCATGTGACATTCGTCTCCATGACCAAAATATTCTTGCGCGTCCTCGGGCCACTGATTCGCTTCCGCGAGTAACATGCGATCAGGATAGCGCTCTTCGATCACCGCCCGAATCCGCTTGAGCACGTCATGGGTCTCAGGCAGATTCTCGTTGCTCGTCCCTTCCCTTTCTACCAAGTACGGCACAGCGTCCAGGCGCAGCCCGTCAACGCCCATATCAAGCCAAAAAGACATTATCGAGATGACCGCATCGAACACCTTCGGGTTGTCAAAGTTCAGATCGGGCTGATGGGAATAGAACCGATGCCAGAAGTACGCGCCTGCCACGGGATCCCACGTCCAGTTGGATTTTTCGGTATCGCAGAAAATAACGCGCGTGCCTGCATAAGCCTGATCGGTATCGGACCATACGTAGAAATTACGGGCCGCTGAACCTGCTGGAGCGTGACGTGCCTTTTCGAACCAGGGATGGCGATCAGACGTATGGTTGATTACCAGTTCGGTAATTACCCGCAGATTACGAGCGTGTGCCGCTCGTACGAACGCCCTGACATTGGCCAACGTTCCATACTCGGGATGGACAGTGCGATAGTCGGCAATGTCGTAACCATCGTCCAGACGCGGCGAAGAATAAAACGGCAACAGCCAGATCGTGTTCACGCCCAACTCGACAATATAGTCGAGCTTGGACAGCAACCCTTTGAAGTCGCCGATACCATCGTTATTCGCATCAAAGAAGGATTTCACATGCAGTTGATAGATGACCGCGTCCTTGTACCAGAGCTCGTCGTTCGAAACACGCTGCTCCGTTGTGGATGTTTTCGATTTCATTAACTTGGAACCCTCCCCCACACAAGAAAAGGCGTTTGCGACGTCATCTCGACAAAATGATATTTACCCGTCAATGAAAAGCGCCGCCCGTCAAAAAGATCTTCCAACTCAACTCGAGCGTCGTCAGACATGCCCCATTCCCAAAGCGGCAGTTCCAGCGTTGCGGAATGGGGCGAATGCGGATCCAGGTTGACCACCACCAGAACAATATCGTCGCCCTCTGGCGATGTTTTGCTATAAAAAATCAAGTGTTCGCTATCGATCCTATGAAAGCGAATTCCCAAGTGCGTATGCAGCGCCGGGTGTGCACGACGAATCCGGTTCAGCCGTGTAATCTCGAATGTAATATTTTCTGGGGCATCCCAATCGCGCCACCTCAACTGGTACTTCTCGGAGTTCAAGTATTCCTCGCGACCCGGCATCGGCTCTCCCTCGCAAAGCTCGAAACCGCTATACATGCCCCACAAGCCGGACATCGTTGTTGCCAGCACGGCGCGAATGAGAAAGCCTGGCCGTCCCGACGTCTGTAAGTAATATGGATTGATATCCGGCGTATTAACAAAAAAATTGGGCCGGAAAAAGCCGCGTATCGGATGCTGATTCAGCTCACTCAGATAATCGGTCAGCTCCTGCTTAGTATTGCGCCAGGTAAAGTAGCTATATGACTGCGAGAACCCTATTTTGGCCAGTCTGTACATCATGGCCGGCTTCGTGAACGCCTCGGAAAGAAAGATCACGTCAGGGTGCCGGGCGTGCACGTCTGAGATCAACCATTGCCAGAAAGGCAGAGGCTTGGTGTGTGGATTATCCACGCGAAAAATGCGAACTCCTTGCGCGATCCAGAAGTTCACCACATCTCGCAACTGTCGCCAAAGAGCGGCACGCTCTCGGACGCTGGCTTGCTCACTATAAAAGTCTGGATTAACGATATCTTCGTATTTCTTGGGTGGATTTTCAGCATATTGCACCGTGCCGTCCTCGCGCCATGCAAACCACGTTGGATGCTTGACAAGCCAGGGATGATCGGGCGAGCATTGCACCGCGAAATCCAGAGCGATTTCCATTCCATGGTCGGCAGCACACTGAACCAGCCGCTTGAAGTCCTCGAGCGTGCCCAGTTGCGGATGTACCGCATCATGGCCACCTTCAGGCGCTCCGATCGCGTAGGGGCTGCCGGGATCATCGGGCGACGCGCTAAGGGCATTGTTCTTGCCTTTTCGATTCTTTCTTCCAATGGGATGAATGGGAGGGAAGTACAAAACATCAAAACCCATCTTCTGGATGGCCGGCAAGCGTTGAATAACGTCCATAAGCGTGCCGTGCATTTCCGGTGCTGCGCCGCAGGACCTGGGAAAGAGCTCGTACCAACTTGCAAACGCAGCCCTGCGCCGCTCAACCCACAGCGGGTAAGACACAGGGCACGTGGTTTCAAAGCTTCCCTCGCGCCATGCGCGTATCGTGTAACAATGGGCTCCCGGCAGAACCGGCCGAAACCGCGCCTGCCAGCGATCATTACCCAACGCAATCATGGGTACCTCATGCCAGTGCGCAGCTTCAGCTTCGCGCCATAGAAGCTGAGCTGTCACGCGCGCGTGGCCGTCGGAAAATACAGTTGCCTCGACCTCTATCAGTTGTCCAACCGTTGCGCGAGACGCAAATGCCCCGCCTTCGACGGACGGCAAAACATTCTCGATCGCGATGCGGGGTGCGCGCAATGCTTTTTGAACGCTTAGTCGGGTGAAGGTGGTTGTATTCTGATGCTGCCTCCTGGCTTTATTCGCCGCGTCCACCGGCGCAAGAAAGAGTATCCGGCTCGATTCGGGCTTGATTTCAAAGGCCATATCCTCCATATCCTGCACATCGAAGGTATAACCATCAGGCAGCCGTCCTAGAAGCGCAAGCCAGTGAATCTGCACTTTCGAAACAGGGCTTGGATTAATTGCCAAAACCACCCGTCCCCGCCTTAAAACCGTGGCAGCCGACAATGGCCCTGACAATACATCCGCTATATAGCTATGCTCGGCATCCATCGTTCGCGATAGACGATTCATTTCGATCACAACCTCGGGGCCTACCTCATGCGCTAATGCCATCGGAAATGCAAGCCCCTGCCCCAGAACCGCGGCAGCGCGCAAACGGCATAACGTACGCTCGCGCGCATGATCCGTGTAAGTCATGGGCGACGTCCCCAGCATCAACGCGTCAATATCCGCAACCGGGGCCGCCACAGGCGCGATCGCCTTGAGGCGGTCCCTTTCATCCATGAGCCAGGATGCACGGCCATCCCACCAAGGTAATGAAGAAAAGCACGCATCGAAACCCGCCTCGGTCAACGCATCAACGTCCTCCGCACTCAAACCGGGCGTCCACACCAGAAACTGAAAAGCATCCGCCTGCAGTTGCGTACGCGCGATTAATTCGCGCCACTGCCCGGTCGAAAAAAACATAGGAGCCGCGCAGCGTACGCCATGCACCCCCGAGCGATTAAGCGTGCTTAAAGTCAATATCCAAAAGTCCATTGACTCAGCATCCGACCCCCTCCCGCCCAATGCATTTAATTCGGGACGAAAGTCGAGGAAAAAACGCAGTCCATGCGTGTCACATAGACTGGCTAATGCGCTGCATGACATCCATTCACTCACATCGCCGGTGCGCTCCATTTGCTTCTCGTCGAATGCTGAGTTCTTCTGAAACACAGTGCCAATCCAGTCTGGCATATTGATCAGAATGCTGTTGAACCCCAACCGTTGAGCCTGCCGGCAAATCTGCTCCCATTGCTGCAAGAAGGGGGTATTAGTCTCTTGCTTGAGCTTGGGCAGGTCACGGATATCCACACAACAAATGCGCAGAAAGCGCTCGCTATCCCCTTCGCCTCCAGGTAGTTCGGATATGCCGTAATGTCCGGTTCCTCGTTTGACAAGCTCATCCATATCAGGCCACCGATGCCGAATCCGGGAAAGACAATACATCGGAACGGGCGCGTCGAGGCATCCGGCTTCGAACTCTGCCGCCCTTCGCCTTAGTAGCATTCAATGTCGAAGGCAAATCGACTGCCGTGGATTCTTGACTCGACATGGTCGGCGCCAATTCGGGCTGCGGGCGGATCTTCGCTTCCTCAGGCAGAGTACGGTCGCATAAAGCCTGGTACGAGCGAATATACGTCGGGGCTATCGTGGTCCAGCTAAAATCCGCATTCATTGCGTTGTACTGCATCGCGCTCCACAGCTCGGGTTCGAGCCGCAACGACATGGCACGATCAATCGCGGCATTCATGTCCGCTGCCCTATCGCCTTCGAAGAGAATCCCCGTCGCGTCACACATCGCTTGCATCGGAAGATGACACCCAGGGTCGCGAAGAGTGTCGGCCATGCCCCCCACACGGGATCCGATCGGAATCGTGCCGTATCGCATCGCATATAATGGTGTCAGTCCAAAAGGCTCGAACCGACTACCGTGCAGCAAAATGTCTGCGCCGGCATGCAGTCGGTGGGCGTTCTCTTCGTCATAGCCTATTACCACACCACAACGACCCGGATAGTGTCGAGCAATTCGTTTCAGCTCTACCTCTATTTCTTTCTGTCCCCGTCCGATCACGCATACTTGCAACATAGGATGCGATTCCAAAGCGGCTGGTATCGCCTGCACGGCAACATCTGCCATTTTCTGTTCGGTAAGACGACTTCCCATTGCCATGACCGTCAGCCCCGCTCCCTGAGTCAAATCGAAACGACGCTGCAGCTCAATCTTGCAACGTACTTTATTGGCCAGATTGCCGCTATGAAAACAATCCTCGCCCAGATAAACGTCCGACTTGGGATTCCAATACTCGTGACTGATGCCGTTGGGAATCGATACCAGATCAGTTCCACGCGCCACCAAAGCGCCCTCCAATCCGCAGCCGAATTGCGGCGTCAGGATTTCACGAGCATAGTTGTGGCTTACTACACTGATACGATCCGCAAACTGGATGCCCGCTTTCAGAAAGTTCAGTTGGCCCCAGCATTCGGCGCCGTCTGATGTGCAATACCTTGGATCTATGCCTAGACCGGCGGCATCCTCCAAAGGAAATGCCCCCTGGAACGCCAGGTTATGCAATGTCAGCAAGGTCTTGAGTCCTTTGACGGCCATCTGCTTCATATAAAGCGGCGTTAGCGCCGCATGCCAATCGTGTGCATGCACGATATGTGGCCTGGGAACACCACCCCGTCCGTCGGCGACAAGCGCAGCTGCCATCGACAAGGACGCGTACCTTATTGCATTATCCCGATACGCTACGCCGTCTGCGTCACAATAAAGATCTTCCCGGTCGAATAACGCATCATTCTCAAGCACCAGAACATCCAGCGACAACTGGGGACATTTACCAGCGAACAGGCGGGCCGTTCCTCCTGGCAAACTTCCGAAACATGCCACTTCACGTGTCTGGACGAGCTTTTGAATGACGCCCCTATAGCCGGGCAGCATAATCGTGACCTGTGAATCCAGATTGCCCAGTGCTTCGCATAAGCCGCTTACCGCATCTCCCAATCCACCTGTCTTTGCAAGCGGAAAGGCCTCGGCTGTTACCGTCAATATTCGCAATGTCACGATGCAGTCTCCAAGAATTGATCACCGTGAAGACTGTTGGCGTTGCAAGTAAGAATTACCGGCAAAGAAGTGGTGCCGATTTCGGAAAGCCAGTCTCCACATGTTGAACAAGCAAGGAGCATGCCCGTGGCCGAATTGAAATAATTATGTTTCTCTTTTTGCCTTGCCGAACGCTTTTTGTTACGCCGCACTAAGACACAACGGCGAAAGCTGAACTGAGGTCGATGCAACGAACATCGACACCCTTTGCTTATATTTATAGGGCGTCGAGGCTCAAACACGCTGCTAATTTGGAAGCGAGACGTCCCTCTCGTCGGCATCTATCCCATATTCGGAAAGCCGGTTATACAAGGTTTTTAAGCTGATCCCCAGAACTTCGGCCGCCATTTTTTTTACTCCTCCACATTGTTGCAATGTGGCAAGAATCAGCTGTCGCTTCGCGTCCTCCAATGTCACCCCCACTGGGAGCACGATTTCCTTGCCCGAACGGGCTTCTCGGGCCGGGCTGAATGACATATCAAAGACGTTGGAATCGCCCTTGATGATCTGATCGGCCATGATGAAGCTTCGATAAACAAAGTTGCGTAACTCACGTACATTACCCGGCCAAAAATAGCCCTTCATCGCTTCCAATAATTGAGGGTCAAACTCCTTCACGGTGTGCGACTCTTGATTCAGCATTCCCAGAAAATGCTCAGCAAGTATCAATACATCATTGCCGCGCTCGCGCAAAGGAGGCAGCTCTAATGGAAATACGCTGAGCCGATGATAGAGATCTTCCCGTAGCGTTCTCTTGGCGACCATTTCTTCGGGATTGCGGTTGGTAGCGGCGATCACCCGAACATCTGCCCGGACCTCATCGTGACTTCCGATGCGCATGAAACGACCGGTTTCAAGCACTCTGAGTAAACGGACCTGCAGCTCCATGGGCATTTCGGTAATTTCATCCAGAAATATCGTTCCCCCGGACGCCCTCTCAAAATAGCCTTTTCTTTGCTTGTCAGCACCGGTGTAACTGCCCTTCTCATGACCAAAAAGTTCACTTTCAATCAACGTAGGGGAAATAGCGCCGCAATTGATTGCCATGAACGGTTTAGTATGGCGTCGACTGGCCAAATGAATCGCTTCAGCAGCCAACTCTTTACCGGTACCGCTTTCCCCAATCAAGAGCACGGTTGCTTGAGTCGGTGCCACTTTCCGAACGCGCTCATACAATAGTTGCATAGCATCGGACGCGCCAATAAGTCTGGCGAACGCGCATGCATTCGATATCGACTCTGCAGTTGACGGCTGCATGCGTTTAAGTTCAACCAGGACGCCACGCAGCCGCGCCAGGCTGACTGGTTTTTGAAGGTAATCGACAGCACCACAACGCAACGCCTCAATAGCACTGCTTACCGTCGAATGTCCAGTAACAAAGACGACTTGAGTGTCTTTTTGGTCAAGTTCCTTCCAGAAACTCATGCCGTCGCCATCGGGCAACTGCATATCCATGAGTAATACATCAGGACGATGTCGAGCTATCGCAATACCCGCTTGCCTGAGATCGCCCGCCAAAGACACTGCGTAACCCTCGTCGCGTGCCACATCCGCAATAAGTTCACGGATATCGGCGTCGTCATCTACCACCATCAAATGTGACATTCCAATTGCCCATGACAATTAAGAAGTATATTTAGCCGTCTAATAGAGCATGAAAAAATTACTCGCTCGCTCTCATTAGCTGCTCCCTTTTACGCAATACTACGTGAACAAATTAAAGGAAGAAGTAATAAAAAAGTACGTTTGTAACCAGAATTTTTAAACGTCTTTTTACGGCTATTGAGGACGGACATATTGTGGTGGAATGGAGACAAAGATGCCGCAGACTGGTGCTGCACGCGCATATCTTTTCTGATGGAGAAGTAAGCGGCACACTTTCGAGCAGCACATATGCTCTGCTCATGGGCTTGTAACGGCGGTAAGCGCTACAGGGCGCAGGCGTTAAGCTGATGATATAAACGGTTGGAGCAACTGCGCCAACCAAGGCGCAGTTGCTCAGTAAGACATGCCTACAGCGTGGCTGTGGTGTCATTCAGGCGCCTATCAGCTACCAATAAACGGGTTGGTTGTAATACTCGTGAATACGGGTAGCCCACGCACGATCGGCCATGCTGGGCCAGTGATCTTTGTCGAATCCCTCTGCTTCCTTCAACCGCTCTTCGGAAACATCGAGGACGAAACAATGGTTGACCGCATCGAGCTTCAAGGCGCTCCAGGGAATAGCGAACAATTTATCGCCAACGCCCAGCAACCCGCCACGTGACAGCACAGCGTAAGCAATGCGTCCAGACGGCACATCCAGCATGATATCGTGAATCTTGCCCAACTTCTGCTCTGCATGATTCATTACATCATCTCCGTTCAATGTCGAAGCTGCCATCACCTCGGGTCCAGGGCCGTCACTCGGTTCGCCATCCTTAATAATAGCTGTTTCATCATTCATCAATTTCTCCTTGCCTAGCATGTAAAGCCAACATGGCTCCATTGCTTGCTTGCAAGTCGTATGCCAGCTTTTATTATTTCCACTGCGAGCAAGAGCGAAACTTGAAATGCCTGCACTATTTACAAGGGTAGGTGAATAAAGTGCCGTCCAGGCTGAAACTTAAACTTACTCCAGACATATATAGCAATCGGATCCTCTGGGTTAATCAATAACGGTGCGGTTATCGCCGACGAGTCGCGTAACTGCGACCGGCAAGAAAAAAGCTGGCATGACTATTGCTTGAATCTTTATAGAGATTAGGCGCGTCCATCCGAACCGCTAACCTCTTTAAGGAGAAACCGATGCCCCGACTAGGTCTAGAAATGGCGATGCGCCAGCAAATGACGTTGTTTCCACGACTGCAACAGTCCGTCAAGCTCTTGCAGATGTCAACTCTTGCTTTCCATCAGGAGGTGTCCCAGGCGCTGGCCACCAATCCGTTTCTCGAAGAGGACGACGACACCGCCGATGCAAGTGAAGGCTATGGCTCGAAGAAAGAAACGCGTTTTGTCACCGTTGATTCCGTCTCGCCCGAATTTTCTTGGCACGCCAATGAAAGCCAAACAGATGAAAAGCAAGAACCATCTATCGAACATCTCGCTGATTCGCCACAGAACACCACCACGAGGGTTCCTGATACTGTGACTTTGCCTCCCGAAACTATTGACCGAACGTGGTCTGGAGATTACCCACAACCCCAAACCCCGGGAATTTTCAATCTTGATGTAGGCGACCGCGAAGATAACACGACTTCCCTGAACGACATGTTACGGGCTGAACTTTGTTGGCATGAGCTCAGTCCACGAGATCACGCCCTGGTAGAAATCATCATAGAAGCGCTGGATGAAGACGGTTACCTACGATTGCCATTCAACGAATTGTTTCAACACGACGAAACGTTTGCTGCGCCGTCTATCCGGGAGTGGGAGTTTGCGCTGCAGCTTGTTCAGCAAATCGCGCCACCCGGAATAGGCGCCCGCGACCTCAGCGAGTGTCTGCTTTTGCAATTGAATGCGTTACCAAAGGAGACGTCGTTCAGACACGAAGCGATTGACGTTGTAAACAACGGTTTGAACAGCTTGGCCAAACACGATTTTTCAGGGCTTGCACGACAGCTTGGTCACTCCAAGGGAAACATTGTAGCGGCGCTCAATCTGATACGAAGCTTGAATCCACGCCCCGCCAGCGCGTTCACAACGGTAGACCCTTCTTTTTATGTCATACCCGATGTCCGGGTCCTGAAGGACGGCAAAAAATGGGTTGCCATATTGTGCGAAGAGTCCATGCCAAAAGCCAGATTGCATGCGCGCTATGCCCGGTTGTTCCGGGACAGCCAATGCAGTGACAGGACGCCTATGAGCAACGCCCTTCAAGAGGCGCGCTGGTTACTACGCAATATTGAACAACGCGCCAGCACCATGCAGAAAGTTGCGCAAGGCATTGTTGCCCGCCAACAAGCTTTCTTCAAATATGGCGATGCCGCACTGCAACCCCTTATGCTAAGTGAAATTGCCGACGAATTAGGTCTGCATGAATCGACCGTATCACGCGCCACAAGCAATAAGTACCTCGTTTGCCCTTTAGGCGTCTATTCCTTCAAACATTTTTTTCAGCGTGAGTTGGCGACGAACACTGGCGGCAAATGCTCCAGCGGGGCCGTTCGCGCACTGATACGGGAAATGATCGATGCCGAAAATCCATCCAGGCCGCTCTCTGACGTGGTACTGACGGAGAAACTGGCCGATCAAGGGGTGATAGTGGCCCGACGAACTGTCTCCAAATATAGGGCTCAAATCAACATTCCGCCAGTGGAATTACGACGCGAACCAGTATCGCTCTAATGAGCTGACTACTCATCCGCCCTCTATCTTGGCCCGTAACCTGCCGCGCGACAGTCTATAGGCACGCAATTTGCTTCCTCTCTCCATACCGATATACCTCCGACACGCATATGCCCATTGTCAGCCTGGCGACGCGGGAACGGAGGCAAGTCAACTGGAGAGCTATGATGCAACGGATTGCAATTGTGAGTGAACACGCATCGCCCTTGTCCCAACTGGGTGGTGTCGACAGCGGCGGGCAAAATGTATATGTCGCCAATATAGCCCGGGAATTGGCTCGGCAAGGGCACTGCGTCGATGTGTTCACTCGTCTGGACGATCCATGTTTACCGACTTTGATGGACTGGGACAATAACGTACGCATTGTTCATGTCCCGGCGGGGCCGGCGCGCCCTCTTCCCAAGGAAGAGCTACTCCCTTACATGGTTGAGTTCGGTGAATTCATGCTGGCTTACGCGCGAACTCATGAAACTTCTTACGATGTAATACATGCTAACTTTTTTATGTCGGCGATGGCCGCACTGCCTTTGGCCAGGTTAGCAAGCATCCCCTTGGTAGTCACGTTTCATGCGCTAGGCAAAGTACGACGTCAGCACCAGGCTCAGCACGATCACTTTTCAGACAGCCGCTTCGACATCGAAGAGGAAATTGTACGAGAAGCAGACTGCATCATCGCCGAGTGCCCGCAAGACAAGCAGGACCTACTGTCCCTATATGATGCAGATCCAGAGCGCATCAGCATGGTGCCTTGCGGCTATGATCCGTACGAACTGTCACCGATGGACTCGGGCATCGCGCGCGAAATCCTGGGATGGAAGCGCGATGCTTTTTACATGCTCCAACTGGGCCGCATGGTCCCACGAAAGGGCGTGGATAACGTGATCCGATCATTAAGCCGCTTGCGGAAGAAACACGGCATTGAAGCTCGTCTATGTATCGTCGGCGGGAATATCTCGAGTCCACATGCAAGCGACGCACGTGAACTTCAACGTTTGGCCGATATCGTTGTTGAAGAGAAGATTGCAGATTTTGTTGAATTTACCGGTAGCCGAGGGCGAAATGTTCTGAGCCGCTATTACAGCGCTGCCGATGTGTTCGTGACGACCCCCTGGTATGAACCATTCGGTATTACGCCGGTAGAAGCCATGGCGTGCGGTCGCCCGGTAGTAGGTTCGGACACCGGCGGCATTCGCTACACCATAGAGGACGGAAAGACCGGCTTCCTTGTGCCGCCAAAAGACCCTGACGCTTTGGCGGATCGCCTGGCCATGCTCGCCAACAACCCTTCCTTGGCCGAAAAAATGGGGCTAGCCGGGGCTCAGCGCGCACAGAAAATGTTCACTTGGAAAGATGTCGGCCTGCAGTTATCAGAGATATTTGAAACGCTAAGCGACAAGAACATGCCCGCTTGGTCAACTGACGACCGCAGACCTTGCACCTCGGCACCTTAAGCCGCGTTGCACCGCAAATTTCACTATATAGCACCTAGGTGCCCCACTGGAGATGAAATGGATTCTCACGACTACCAGAGCATTGCAGAACGCGTAATATTGGTGACCGGCGGCGGAAGGGGGCTTGGCGCTTCGATTTGCCAGACGTTAGCAGCAGATGGAGCGCACATTGCTGTAGTCGACATCGATAAGGATTCATCGCAAGAATTGGTCGATGCCCTTACAAGCGCAGGAAAGTCGGCAGCGGCGTTCACTCTGGATGTAGCCGACGAACCGGCAGTACGCACGACACTGAATAAAATAGTGGATCACTTCGGCAGACTCGACGCCATTGTGAACAACGCTGGCGTCGACGTCACGTCAGGTATACGTGAAATGAATTCCGCAGACTGGCACAGGGTGCTCGGCACCAATCTGACGGGTCCGTTTCTGCTGGCCAAACATGGCTTGGATTATCTACCGGTCGGCGGCCACATCGTTAACATCGCATCCACCGCCGCCCGCCGGGCCTGGCCCAATGCCAGCGTCTATCATGCCAGCAAATGGGGGTTGTTGGGGCTGTCCCATGCGTTGCATTCGGAATTGCGCAGCGAGGGCATTAAGGTTTCCGCCGTCATCGCCGGCGGAATGCGCACGCCCTTTCTGCTTGACCGCTTCCCCGACATTGATCGTGACTTACTACAAGATCCGGACAATGTGGCGCGAACGGTGAAATTTGTGTTGACTCAACCGCCCGAAACCGTGATTCCCGAAGTGATGGTACTACCCATGAAGGAGACATCATGGCCATGAAGCCCGCTATCTTCCTGGACAAAGACGGCACGATCCTGCAAGACGTCCCTTACAACACAAAACCCGAGAAAATGGTTTTTGCTCCGGGTGCCCAAAAGGGTATCGCACGGCTTTCGAGGTTTGGCCTGCCCTTGATCGTCGTGAGCAACCAGCCCGGTATCGCTTTGGGCAAGTTCGGCTTTAATGCACTTGGCAGAATGCAGCGCCGCCTGGTTCAGATGTTCGAGGAAAGCGGTGCCCGACTCGACGGGTTCTACTACTGCCCCCATCTCCCAACCGGGACAAGACGTCGGTACGCTACTTTTTGCCAATGCCGCAAGCCGGCGCCTGGCCTTCTGACCCGTGCGGCTGAGCGTCACGATATTGAGTTGATTGGGTCCTGGATGATCGGAGACATTCTGGACGACATTGAAGCGGGTAAACGGGCGGGTTGCCGCACCATACTCATCGATAACGGAAACGAAACAGAATGGAACATGAACGAATGGCGTTGCCCGCATTATCGCGTCTTGACGTTGGATAACGCGGCGACACGACTGGCTACCTTGATGGCGGAACGCGAAAAGGTACAGGCATGAGCCCGAGCCTGAGTTGGCACCACGCCAGTAAGATACTCTGCGTGCGGCTGGATAACCTCGGAGATGTACTGATGACTACACCCGCCATTCGTGCGCTTAAGCAAGCAAGACCAGGCAGGCAAATAACATTGCTCGCTTCTCGCTCTGGAGCCTCGCTTTTACCGTTTCTGCCAGACGTGGACGATGCCATCACCTACGATGCTCCGTGGGTGAAAAATCAAGACGCCAACCCATCAACTGACATAGGCCTCATCGATACGCTTCGTGCCCGACGGTTTGACGCTGCGGTCATATTTACCGTTTACAGCCAAAGCCCATTGCCCGCGGCATTGATATGCCGACTGGCGGGGATCCCACGCGTTCTGGCTCACTGCCGGGAGAATCCTTACCAATTGCTATCCGATTGGGCGCCCGAAACCGAGCCGCGGGAAATCATCAAGCATGAAAGCCAACGACAGTTGGATCTGGTCGCGCGAATTGGCGCCTCCTGCAAAAACGAGCGCCTATCGTTTACCACCCGCAACAATGATCGACATACCCTCGAGCGTAAGCTGGCTAGCCGCCGGGTTACGCCAGAACAAGGGTGGATCGTCGTGCACTGCGGTGCCACAGCGCCGTCTCGCCGCTATCCCCCTGATCGCTTTGCGCAGGCGTTAAAACGGTTAGGCAACCGTGTCGGACCAATCATCATGACTGGCGATGCCAGTGAGCGTGGGCTGGTTGAACGCGTGGCGCATCAGTCGGGGCCCGACGTCCCGATCATCAATCTTTCAGGCGAACTGTCGTTGGGCGAGTTCGCCTGTCTTATTGAAAACGCATCTTTGCTTCTGTCGAACAATACAGGTCCGGTCCATCTGGCCGCCGCCTTGCAAACGCCGGTAGTAGACCTTTATGCTCTGACGAACCCACAACACACACCATGGATGACGCCGCACCGGCTTCTTTTTTACGACGTGCCGTGTAAGTACTGCTATCGCAGCGTATGCCCGCAACACCACCATGACTGCCTTGCACGCGTTTCGCACGAATCTGTGTGCGACGCAGTACTTGATCTGCTGTTGGAAACGGGCGCGCGGGCCGACCAGGGCCTCCTTAAAGGAAAGCAAGTTTCGGAGCACTCTTCATGTTGACCTTAGGCTTAAACGCAACTTTTCACGATTGTTCCGCCTCGCTGGTGCGAGACGGTATAGTACTGGCTGCAGTGGAGGAGGAACGGTTCACCCGTATCAAACATGGCAAGCGGCCAGTACCATTTTCGACCTGGCAACTGCCGTATTACGCCATAGACTATTGCCTGAGCCAGGCAGAGTGTGATCTTGCCGATATCGATCACATTGTCTATGCCTTTGATCCGGCCCTGCTTGAGCGGGATCTGGCTCCTGATGGCCACATCGAATTGCCGCTTGAGCCCTCCGCCAAATGGCAAGGACCAGGCACGCCTTGGGACGGCCTATTTCTATCGTATGTAATCAACGCACCACGGCAGTTAATCAGCGGTGTACCGCTGCATCTACAAAAACGCTTTCACAGCGACACATTGGCTCATGTAATGGAACGCTGGCACTTCCTGGAACATCATTTATGTCACGAAGCCAGTGCTTTCCTCGCTTCTCCGTTTGACGAAGCTGCCGTACTGACCATGGATGGCCGTGGCGAGTTGACCACGACGAGCTATGGCCACTATACCCAAGGACAATATAAACGTATAAAGTGCGTCAATCTGCCCCATTCACTCGGCTTGCTCTATGAGGACGTCACCCGCTATCTGGGTTTTCTGCACTCGTCGGACGAGTACAAGGTGATGGCGCTGGCCTCTTACGGCAAGCCAACCTACTTAGCCGAATTTCGAGAGATACTGCAACCGGACCGAAATGGTGGCTACGCATTGCAAGCCTGCAGCCTGCAGCAGCTCTTTGGCCCGGCACGCCAACGTGGCGGCGAATTCCATGCGCACCACAGGGATATCGCCCATTCTTTGCAGAAGACATTGGAGGAAACTGTCTTACAAATGGCTACCTGGCTTCATGACAGAACAAAAGCAAACCAATTATGTATGGCCGGCGGCGTTGCGCTTAACTGCGTGCTTAATTCACGGCTGGCCGACGAAGGGTCGTTCGACAACATCTGGGTCCAGCCAGCGGCCGGTGATGCAGGCACTTCGCTAGGTGCTGCCTTATGGATCGACAAGCTTCAACGCCAGGATAAGGAACGCCATTGGCACATGGAGCACGCTTACCTGGGTCCTGAATATAGTGACGCGGAGATAGAAGCCTTTCTCCAACGTTCACGCATTAAGTACAAAAAACTGTCCAATATCGCGCAAACTGCTGCCCAGTTGCTGGCACAGGAAAAGGTGATTGGCTGGTTTCAGGGAAGGATGGAATTCGGCCCCCGCGCGCTGGGCGCACGCTCTATCTTAGCGTCACCCCGCGACAGCGCCATGCAGGCTCGATTAAACGAACTCAAGGATAGAGAGGACTTCCGCCCGGTGGCACCGCTGGTTTTAGCCGAGCGTGCCCACGAATGGTTCGATAGTCACGGCCAAGCGGCGATCGACGCACCTTTCATGTTATTCGTCTTTGACGTCCTGCCTGACAAGGCGGACGCCATCCCGGCCGTGCGCCATGTGGATGGTACTGCCCGCGTACAAACGGTGAACGCTTGTCAAAACCCCTTATTACATGAACTGCTCTGCGCTTTCGAGAAGAGAACAGGGATACCTGTACTGGTAAACACGTCGTTCAACACTCGAGGGGAGCCAATCGTATGCAGCCCACGTGATGCATTGGAGTCGTTCTGGACCTCGCCACTCGACGCGCTGCTGATTGGCAGTTATTTAGTGGAGAAGTCATCATGACTACAGCACATGGACTCAAACTCTCAGTCGTAGTGCCAACATATCGGCGCCCTGATCTGCTTGAGCGCTGTCTCGCCTCCCTTCAGAATCAGACACTACCTTCTTGTGACTACGAAATCATCGTATGCGACGACGGGCCCAGCACCATGGCTGAAACAGTCGTTCAGCAAGCATCTGCATCCAAAGATAATGGCCCGGTTATACGCTATCTCGCAGTAACAGCATCTCAGGGGCCGGCAGGTGCACGCAACTGCGGTTGGAAAGCGGCTTTGGCTCCCATCATTGCATTTACCGATGATGACACCAAGCCGAATGCGCGCTGGCTCGAAGCCGGCCTCGCAGCAATGCAGCCAGGGGTGCATGCGGCAACCGGACAGGTCCAGATGCCGTTGCCGCTCAGGCCCTCCGACTATGAACTCGACGCCGCTGAATTGACGCGCGCCGAATTTGTCACCGCTAACTGTTTCATACAGCGAGAAGTCCTTCACCAAGTCAATGGCTTCGATGAACGTTTCACCATGGCATGGCGCGAGGATTCGGACCTGCATTTCACTCTTCTGGAACAGCACTACAACCTGGTCGAGGCATCCAATGCCATTGTCGTCCACCCGTTGCGTTCGGCATCTTTCGCCGCTGGCGTCGGCATGCAAAAAAAAGTCATGTTCGACGTATTGCTCTACCGTAAACACCCTCGGCTGTATCGGGAACGAATCCGTCGCAGCATTCCATGGCTGTATCTACTGATTTCAATCTTGCTGGTGGCCGCCATCATCAGTACGATCACAGGACGTTATTACCTTGGGCTGGCGCTATCGGCCGCATGGGCATTCGCCACCGGGTGGTTTTTTGCGCGGAGGCTGGTATGCAGTTCGTGGACTGTGCGAAATGCGGTCGAGCTATTCGTTACCTCAATTTGCATTCCGCCCTTGTCGATTTTCTGGCGTCTGATCGGCATCAGCCGGTTTGGAGCGAGGTTTCCATGAGCCGGCCAACAATCGATTGGGGAGCCGGGCTCAATAATATCGCCGTATTTCGAGCTTTGAATCTAGGCGACATGTTATGCGCTGTACCGGCTTTGCGGGCATTGCGCAGGACGTTACCAAATGCGCACATCACGTTAATCGGATTGGACAGCGCTCGAACCTTCGTGAACCATTTCCGGCACTACACCGATGAACTGGTCCAGTTTCCCGGAGACCCCGCTTTTCCTGAACAAGAAGTATATGAACGCGAACTGCCCCGTTTCTACCGTGATATGCGCAGCAGAAAATTCGACTTGGTATTACAAATGCACGGCAGCGGCCAGCAGTCCAATACCATCGTACGCGCCATGGAACCAGTAGCATGGGCGGGATTTGTTCCTGAACAATCGTTGGGCGACGAAGGCCTCCTCATGCGTTGGCCAGACGATTTGCCCGAAATTCACCGTTACCTGGCTTTGCTGAATCATCTTGGCATTAACGATACGGATGATACGCTCGAGCTTCCGTTACACAAGTCCGACCATGCGCAGGCGAACGCCTTGATTAACCAGTATGCTCTGGATTTGCAACGTACAGTCTTCATACACCCAGGCGCCAGATTGCCCTCCCGCCGTTGGCCATTGGAGCGCTTCGCTGCAGTAGGTTCCAGCCTTGCGGCCAAGGGTTGGCATATCACGGTGACCGGCAGCCAAAATGAAGACTCGCTCGCCCATGCGCTCAGCCACCATATATCCTACCCTATCAAGAATCTTTGCGGGCTGACGACACTTGGCATGCTTGGCAGCCTGCTACAGCGTGGGCGTTTGTTGATCTGCAACGACACCGGCATATCACATGTCGCAGCCAGCGTGAACTTACCAAGCGTCGTCATTGCATCGGGTAGTGACGTGAAGCGATGGGCGCCACTGGATAAAAGTGTGCATACGGTTCTCCATACGCCTGTAGCGTGCCGTCCTTGTGCTTATTACGAATGTCCTTTCGATCACTTTTGCGCACTCGGCGTCGACGTGGATGACGTACTGGACGAAGCTCTGAAGCACTTGACGGAGCACACGGCATCATGAAAACTCCATTGCATATCCTGACATGGCATGTCCACGGCAATTTTCTGTATTCGTTAACCCAGTTGCCGCACGAGTTCATCATTCCCGTTACGAAGGAACAGCAGCCGGGCTATAGTCACCCAGGAAACAAAATCCCCTGGGGCTCGAACATACGCGTCGTCGACGCAGAGCACGTGCGCGATCAGCACCTGGACTGCATCATTTATCAGTCGCGCCATGCATTTGAGCGGGATCGCTACTCGCTGCTTACGTCCGCCCAACAAGCATTGCCTTGCGCCTACATTGAACATAACCCACCCGAACCGCACCCGACGAATACCCGACATTTTTTCAATCATGATCGTGGCGTATTGGTTCATGTGACACACTACAACGCCTTGATGTGGGACGCTGGACAAATGCCTGTTGCCGTCATCGAACACGGCGTACCCGAGGCAAAGGATGTCGTTTACACCGGAGAACTGCCATGCGGCATCGTCGTCATCAACAACCTAAACACAAGAGGCCGACGTGTTGGCGCCGATATCTACCAATGGGCCCGGACCGCCGTCCCCCTGGAGCTCATCGGCATGGGATCGCACCATCTGGCAGGTGGGCTAGGCGAGGTACCCAATCTCGAGGTCCCCGGTTTTGTCGCCCGCTATCGATTCTTTTTCACCCCTATCCGATATGCCAGCCTAGGGCTCTCGTTGGTTGAAGCCATGATGGCGAGCGTTCCTGTCGTAGGGGTGGCCGCCACCGAGCTCCCGCATGTAATCACTAATGGCGTTGACGGCTACGTTGACAATCGCAAGAACGCCTTACTCGACGTCATGCGTCAATTATTGGCCGAACCGAAGCTGGCGCAACAATGGGGTACAGCGGCTTACCACACGGCGAGACAGCGCTTCAACATCCAGCGGTACATCTGCGATTGGGAGAAATTGCTGACCACATTAATGGGGGGCCGGCATGGCTAACCTGAAGAACAATGAACAAATCATCCTCGTGACCGGAGGAGCGGGCTTCCTGGGAATTCATTTATGTCAACAGCTACTCGCGCAAGGCCATCGCGTGATCTGCCTGGATAACTTTAAAACCGGTTCCCATGAAAATATAGTGCCGCTGATGCAGAACCGTCGTTTCTCTTTGGTAACCCAAGACATCATCGATCCGCTGCCGGCCGACATCCGCCCTACCCAAATCTACAATCTGGCATGTCCGGCGTCTCCGGTGCATTATCAGGCCGACCCCATTCATACGCTGCGCACATGCATACAAGGAGCCTTTAATGTGCTTGAACGAGCGTCCGCATGCGCCGCGCGTGTACTTCAGGCCTCTACCAGCGAAGTCTATGGCAACCCGGAAGTACATCCCCAACCCGAGCATTATCATGGCAATGTCAACCCAATCGGGTTACGCGCCTGTTACGACGAAGGCAAGCGCTGCGCAGAGACGCTGTTCAGCGACTACGCCCGGACGCGCTCCACCAGCGTACGCATCGCCCGTATTTTCAATACCTACGGACCCGGCATGTCGCCTAACGATGGACGTGCGATTTCGAACTTCGTCGTCCAAGGGCTGTCAGGTCGACCATTAACCATCTATGGTAACGGCAGTCAAACTCGCTCCTTGTGCTATGTTGATGACCTGATCACCGGATTGATATGCTTGATGAACAGCAACAACGCAACAGAAGAACCTTTGAATCTCGGTAATACAGAAGAAATTTCAATCGTGGAGATCGCGCGTCAGGTATGTGCACTGCTGGGCCGCGATCCCATGCTCGAATTTCTGCCCCTACCGGCCGATGACCCCATTCTGAGATGTCCCGACACAACCCGCGCCAAACAAGTTCTTGGATGGCAACCCACCGTGACGTTCAGCGAAGGTCTGGGAAAAACCATTGCGTCGTTTTCCCGTTCCAGTCAGTTCGTAGGCGGGCACTTTCCTTAAAGCGAACTTTATGCTTGACGCCGGAAACTGTGACCACCACTAGGGGAGTTCGTCACGCATTGTTAGGACGTTTTGTCCTGAGAGGTTCATACAACTGTTTGCCTTCGATATCATTACCACGCAAATTCGGTGAGGCGCACTCCAGCTTTACGCCCCGCCCTAATTGATAAAGCTGCAACCCATAACGACGCAGTAAGGTCGCGTCATAAATATTGCGCGCGTCAAAGATCGCGCGCCAGTGCAGCAACGATGCAAGCCAGGCAAAATCAACGGATCTGAATTCATCCCATTCGGTCATGACCACGAGCGCGTCAGCACCTTCGCATACATCCATGCGCGAAGTTCCAAAGACAACCGAGGTTGTCCCGATGGCTCGTTGCGCAGCAATCACGGCGACGGGATCGTATGCGTAAACCTGCGCTCCCTCTTCAAGCAATTGTCGTATTAGTGTCAGGCTGGGTGCGGCGCGTACGTCATCCGTACCGGGCTTGAAGGCAAGCCCCCAGATGGCGATGCGCCGGTCTTGCAGATCACCGCCGAAATGACGGCGCATCATCTGCAAAAGCAACTCGCCTTGCCGCTCATTTACCCGCTTGATACCGCGCAACATAACGGCCGGTTCTTGTACCGCCTGCGCACTCGCGATCAAAGCATTCAAATCCTTGGGCAGGCAAGAGCCGCCATAGCCAACACCCGGACAAAGATAACTTGCGCCAATTCTCGGGTCGCCTTTAAGCACGCGACACACAGCCTGGATATCGGCATCAAGCTTGCCTGCGATTCCCGACAATTCATTTATCATGGAAATCCGTGCGGCCAGCATCGCGTTGCATGCGTACTTTGCAAACTCGGCGCTTCGCCGATCCATCACCAACAGTCGGGTGCCGTCTGGATCGAATGGTGCGTATAGTTTGCGCAGCACCGTCTTGGAGCATTCATCATTGGCACCGACTACGATGCGGGTTGGTGCCTGGAAATCTTCCACTGCCCGCCCTTCGGCCAGAAATTCAGGATTGGAGGCGACGAACACACGGGGATGCCCCGCTTGGCCTGCCCGTTGCGCACCAAGAATTTCTTCAATGAGATTGGATGTGCCAACGGGAACCGTTGATTTAACCACAACGATACAGTCTCCAAACGCCGTATTCGCCAGTTCACGTGCACAGTGCAGCAAATTGTCAAGGTTAGCGCTTCCATCGGCCCGCGACGGCGTGCCAACGGCCAGAAATGCCACGTCCGCGCCACGCATGGCCCGCGCAATGCTCGTTTCAAATATCAGCCGAGCGCTTCTCAATTGAACGCCGAGTAACGCTTCCAGACCTGGCTCATGAAAGGGAATCCCGCTATTTTCAAGACCCTTAATCTTGACAGAATCATGATCTACGCAGATAACCCGATTTCCTGTTTGAGCAAAACAACAAGCAGTCACGAGGCCCACATAGCCGGCTCCGATAACAACGATATTCATAAGACGGTCCTATCACAGATAAATATGCAACAGCGAATGGCTATCGAGCGGCTGAACTTGTATCTGCATCTTGCTTTTGGGAACACTAAGCAGCTCGCCTGCTAACAAGCAAGATGTATGCCCGTGCGGACCTAAACAGGCGTCAGCCTACTTTCGGACAACACCATCCGTATGTCGCCACACTTTCTCGAAAAGCAAACATGTCGCGGGCTTTAGTCGCCTTCTGTGTTCACGCACCTGGCGCCAACCATAGGCCGCAGCGCATACAACGCCAATGCGGACACTTAAACTTGGAAGCGTCTTTAGTAAATGCACAGTGCGTCGCGCTGCCATCAACCATGGCAGTCTCATCCATGCCGTCCACAATTCGTTGCGAGCCGTGGTCCTGCGACGCAAGGTCGCATCCCGAAATGATGATGGCCAATGGGACACCTCAAGCGCCGGGGCATAGGCGATGATGCCACCTGCGTCGAGAATATCCATTGCAAGCAAGGCTTCTTCGCCCCCAATGAAAAATGGGGCCCAATATCCTCCCGCATCCAGAAACGATTGGGTACGCATGATGCTGGCACCTGCCATGAAACCGATCAATTGCGGCCCGACGCCCTCAATATGGGGTAGCGGGCTCTCGGCCATCACCGAGCAAGTGGCATCTGGTTGCTTTTCGGGGCCGACCAAAACTCTCGCACTCAAGACGGCAAGCTCGGGCTTTGACTCGAGAATCTCCACGGCGGTCACCAGCGCCTCTGGCTCCCACCACGTATCGTCGTCACAAAAGGCAACGTAGGGCGTAACAACGTGTGCGACGCCCAGATTTCGGCCCGCAGCACCCAGATTACGCGGGGCGCGAACCAGTAACACGCCTGGAAACCTGTGCTTAAGTCGCGCCGCGGTTCCATCGGTTCCGCCATTGTCTACAACGATGACCGGATATCGCTGAGGCAGTGCCAGCAGTCGTTCCAGCGTTCGACACAACTCTTCAAAACGGTTATAGGTCAGCACAACGATTGATACCCGTGACCCCGCCCGCCACGCACACTGCATCATGAACGTCTGCCCACGGAACACGACAAATGCCAGAAATGTTCACTCTGCCTTAGAATGCTTGGCTTGCTCCCTGGTCCCAGACCGACCAATTGGCTGCGATAAGCGGATACCGCTGCAGCCTTCTGCCGGGTTGCAGGACATTGCAAGTTAACCGGGGACATGCTCACGCCCTGAATATACAGCAGGGACAGCCGCTCCTGGACCAAACCGACTTGCTTCCGATAAGGAATGTCCTCATAAGCAAACCACTGAATATCAGGGAAAAACCCACATATCGCCATCAGGGCATCCGACAACCGAATATGATCTCCATGGAACAAACCCAAAGGCATAAAGACGTTGTCAGACTGCAACTGGGCAACCACCCGGAACAACGTGTCAACCAGTTGCACATCATCGATGTCTGCTTCACCGGTGTATTGGCTATCAAGGAAATCGAACTCAAGCGCTTTCGCGTGCAGGGCAAAAAGCGCTCGCCGGTTTTCCATTGTGCGCTCTCGCATTGCGTGGCAGGATCGATCAAAGCCACACCGACGATCCCAGTCCGTCAACAGTTCTGCATCCGATGGCACTCCGCCAAAGACCGTTATCACAGTGCTGCCCGGTCGACCGGCCAGAAAGTTGCCACAACTAAAAACAGCGTCATCATAATGTGGAGAAACAATCAACGCAGGCGCATTGGACTGAAATAATTCATCAGACATCATCGTGGAACCCACTTGCTTCGCATAAAATGCCGGTCAGCGCCCGGGCTGGGATATGCCTTTCAGAGCCTGGTTTACCTCGCCTGAGGCATTCGTGCCAACAGCGAGATCGCCCAGGGCCACGATGCCCACCAACCGCTTATCCTGATTGACCACTGGCAAGCGCCGAATCTGGCGCTGGCTCATTAGTTCGGCGGCCTGTTCGACAGAATCGTTCTCATAAGCCCAAGTAAGGGATTCCGACATGACTTCCCGAACTTTTGTACTGCCGGCATAACCCTTCGCCACGGCGCGAATAGCAATATCACGGTCCGACAATACGCCGATCAAGCGGTCATTCTCACCGACCGGCATGGATCCGAAATTGCCGTCCCGCATTTGCTGCGCCGCATCTTCGAGCGTCATCTCGGGATTAAGAATTTTTACATCCGTACTCATCACATCTCTAAGTTTTTGCATTGCAAACTCCTAATGTCGTTTGAAAAAATTTCCATCACTGCTCGGTAAAAATGCGCCATGGCTGACACTGCAACACTGATGAAGGTAGGTTGGTAACCCGGTTGCCTTCCCTCTTTTAGGGTTTGCGCTTACCTGCAAGTCTTATGCCAGTCCCGCCCGTTCTAAATACAGATCGCGGCTATGCCGACACTTTCGGGAATGCCTCTTGCTAAAAGCCCTGCTTACGCGCTCAAACCTGACCCCGAAAAGCAAGGAGTTCTAATGAACAAGGCTGAAGATTGCACGATATTCTTTGACGACAAGCGGCTAACAGGAAAAAACAATGAGCCGCTGGTGGATTTCCTTAGTAATCACGGTATTGATTTACCCCATGTTTGTTACCACCGCGCGCTAGGCCCCCTGCAGACCTGCGACGTCTGTTGGGTTGAGGTAAACGGCGAGCTACAGCGTGGTTGCGCGATCAAGACCCATGACGGGCTCACCATCTCCAGTAATGCACGGCGTGCTGATGCCGCCCGGCACGAAGGCATGGACAGACTTCTAGGCAAACATGAACTGTATTGCACGGTATGCGAAAACAATACCGGAGACTGTACGCTGCACAATACCGTATCGGACATGAACATACCGATTCAACGCTATGAGTTCAAGCGTAAACCCTACGAAAAAGACCAAACCAATCCGTTCTACACCTATGATCCCGATCAGTGCATTCTTTGTGGACGCTGCGTCGAGGCCTGTCAGAACGTCGAGGTCAATGAGACTCTGAGTATCGACTACAACATGGAAAATCCCAGGGTGCTCTGGGATGGCGGACAAACGATCGAGGGTTCGAGCTGCGTCAGTTGCGGCCATTGCGTCACCGTCTGCCCTTGCAATGCTTTGATGGAAAATACCATGCAGCCCGACGCCGGCCCCTTCACTGCCCTGCCGCAGTCTCTAAAGCGGCCGATGATTGATATCGTCAAGAAGCTGGAAAACACCATTGGCGCACCACCGATCACCGCCATTTCCAACATGGATATGCACTGGCGGCAACCCGAAATAAAGCGCACCAAGACCGTCTGTACCTATTGCGGCGTAGGCTGTTCCTTCGAAATGTGGACCCGGGACCGACATATCCTCAAGGTTCAGCCCATGGACGAGGCGCCGGTGAATGGTATTTCCACCTGTATCAAGGGCAAATTCGCCTGGGACTTCGTGAATAGTGAGAAGCGGTTGACGACGCCTTTGATCCGTGAAAACGGAAGATTTCGTGAGGCAGACTGGGATGAGGCACTGGATCTGGTCGCGAGTCGATTATTGCGCGATTGCGACCGCCATGGGCCAAACGCGATCGGATTTATCGGGTCGAGCAAGGCCAGCAACGAGGAGGCCTACCTCACACAGAAAATCGCGCGACTAATCATTGGCACCAATAACGTAGATAACTCATCGCGTTACTGTCAGAACCCAGCTACCAAAGGGCTGTTTCGCACCGTCGGCTATGGCGGCGACGCAGGCACGATTGAAGACATCGAAAAAGCCGATCTGGTCGTGCTTGTGGGCAGTAACCTGACGGAAAACCACCCGGTGATCGCTTCCCGGGTTAAGGCGGCTAAGAAATTGCGGGGGCAAAAGCTGATCGTGGTCGATCCTCGCAAGCACGAAATGGCTGAACGTGCCGACATTTTCATGCGCCCCAAAATGAGTACGGACCTTATTTGGGCAACGGCTTTTTCTCGCTATATGTTCGAGAATGGCTATGCTGATCAGGCGTTTCTGCACAACGAGGTCAATCAGGTCGAAGAGTATCGTCGTTCAATTGAACCTTTCACCATGAAATATGCCGCCGAAATGACCCACATGCCTCTGGACGTGCTGATCGAGGCGGCAGAAATGGTCGGCCAGGCCAAGTCCGTTTGTCTGCTCTGGGCGATGGGTATTACACAGCACAGCCACGGCGCAGATACCAGCACGGCGCTGTCAAATCTATTGCTGGTGACCGGTAACTATGGTCGACCGGGCACAGGTGGCTATCCGATGCGCGGCCACAACAATGTTCAAGGGGCGAGTGACTTCGGTTGCCTGAAAAACATGTATCCGGGTTACGAAAAGGTCACCGACGAGGCAGTGCGCAATAAATGGGCCAAGGCTTGGGGCGTGGAGAAGGAAAAGCTTTCCCTTGAAATAGGTGCAGACAATTTCACCATGGTTCAGGATGCTGATACCGATAAGATCCGCGCCATGTACGTCATCGGCGAGGAAACAGCGTTCTCCGATGCAGACACCCAAAATGTACACACTGGTTTTGAAAAGCTGGAATTTCTGGTCGTACAAGACATATTCCTTAGCCGCACCGCTCAATTTGCCGATGTCGTATTACCGGGCAGTCCAAGTGTTGAAAAAGACGGTACTTTCGTCAATACCGAGCGGCGTATCCAACGCTTTTACGAAGTAATGCCGCCGCTGGGAAATAGCCGTCCGGATTGGCAGATATTGACGGACCTTGCCAAACGCATGGGCCACGATTGGGGTTATAAGCATCCTTCAGAGATTATGGATGAAGTCGCCAGCATTGCCGACATATTTAAAGGGGTCAGTTATCCCCGGCTGGAAGGCTGGAACTCGCAGTGCTGGCCGGTAAAGGAGGACGGCACTGACACCCCCTTGCTCTACACCGACGGTTTCAACACCGAAGATGGCAAGGCCATTCTTTTTCCTCTGGAATGGACGGAACCAGACGAGGCGGTCGACGACGATTACGATTTGATGCTGGATAACGGGCGCATGTTGGAGCACTTCCAGGGCACTAATCAAACAGGACGCTCTCCGGGCATCGACGGCTTGCTGCCAAACTGGTTTGTTGAAGTCAGTCCGGAGCTGGCAAATCAGCACGCCATACAGGACGGCACATGGGTAAGGGTGAAATCACGGCGGGCATCCCTGGACCTTCCCGCCCTGGTAACCGACCGGGTACACGGCAACGTCCTGTTTATATCCATCCATCAGGGCAAGCCGGGATTGAACCTGCTCACCGGTGAACACCATGACCCCGTCGTGAATACACCGGCCTTCAAGGAGACTGCAGTTAGCCTGGAAGTGCTGCCGAGAACCAACGATGGCTCCCCGTTGCCGAAACACAATTTCCGTAACGGCCACCGCACGCCTAACGAAGGGGTACAAGCGGAAGTCAAATGGGCTCAAAAAGAATACGTCTTTCCTCCTGCCCAACAACCAAATCCGGAGAAACTCTAATGGCCGAACGCATTGATTATAAAGTCCAACCCACGCCACTCGGCCCGGACGCCCATCAGGAGCTTGAGCGGTTGCTTCAAAGCCTGCACGAGCAAGGAATACTGCGCTTTGCGAACGACCTTGTGCGCTCGCAAACCCAACTCGCCCAAGTGCTGGTCGACGGCATCGGCAAAGAAGGTACATTGAACGCAATTCAGAATCTGTCAATCCTTGGCATGGCGCTATCGCGCATTGCACCTGAGGAGTTTTACAAGGTGGTTTTCGGGCTGAAGGATGCTGTTCTGGAGCTCAATAAGCATACTCCACCACATGATGGAGTTGATGCTCCGGGGGTCACTGGCGCGTACAAGATGCTCAATGACGACAAACTATGGGCGTCGCTAAAACCCATCATCGAATCGATCAAGGTATTCTCCAAGCGGATGGAAGAGGAGGCCGATAAGCCCGTGACGAAACACACAGGCAAATCAACGGAGAACTGAAGCCTAGACGATGAGCAAACCCGGGTGGCAGGCATGAGACTTGCTCATATTACAAATGTCGCGCTCAGTAATACGAGACGATCGACCCACTGGTACTTTCATGCAACACAACACTTCGGCGGGAAATACACCACGCTTAGGTCAAGGAGATTTCTATGGGGAAATGCGATTCATGCGGTAATGAATACGATAAATCTTTCGAGATAACGACTCAGGACAAAACATACACGTTTGACAGCTTCGAATGCGCGATTCGGACCGTCGCACCGGTTTGCGAGCAATGCGGTGTGTGCATTATCGGACATGGTCTGGAGAAGAGTGGACAAATCTTCTGCTGCGACCATTGTGCCAGCAAGCAAGGAGTGACAGAGCTAAAGGATCGCGCCGACTAAATAGCGTGTCCGGGCCTTAGCCACAAGCTGGTACAAGCAAAACAGGTAACGTCTCCCAGAAGATGGCCACTGCAGAAAGTAGGCTGAGCGCAGCCGCAAGCCGTTGCATAAATGCTGCATTCCCGGACACGCCTTTCGTTCTATGACGCAAAATTCTATAAAACCAAACCATGGCAACTAGTGCGCACACACCGGCCATGACAATGAGCCAAGAGGTCAAGGGCAGCCCCGCCCAAGAACGATCCGGGGCCGGCCGCGCACAGTTCAAGCCATTAGCTGTATAGATAACGAAGAAATGAACCAACCAGATAATGGGGCCGGCCAGCATCAATAGGAATGTCCGCGAGAAACCAAGGTTCATATCGTTCAACCTATCATGCGAGGAAAACCGTGCATCAGCGCCAGGCCAAGTAGGCTTTGCACCACCGTGTAATGCCAAAAGAGCGCCGTGTTGTCGAATGAGGCGCGTCGCTCGCGAGTCAGCCGGCCGGCGACCGAACGCGCCGCCGTGAAAACGGCCATGCAGCACACCACAATCGCAAACACCCCTTGCAGCCCAACCATGGCGCAAACTGCCGCTGCATAGCTGTTATCCTGCGGCCGCAATCCCGCAGCCCACTGCCCATACCCTTCCCAGCCGGCGGCCGCCGCCACCATCAGTGCGGCAAGGATCATAACCAACTGAAGCGGTCTTTGGCTGGCCCGGTTTAGCTGACGGTGGCTCCACATCAACAATGCACTGCTGCCCAGCAACAGGCAAACACTGATCAGCGGCGCCACCGGCAACGGAAGCCGAGCCGGTTCCGGCCAGACCTGAGGAGACGCCGTCCATAAAAAGAGATAAGTAAACGTCAAAGCGCTGAATATACTGGCGCAAACCATCAGCAAAACAACCGTTGCCCACCACGAATGGGACGTGCTGCCGTGACAAGAGACGGGCAGTCGCAGCCCTCCGCCAATGTCGACCGACGGCTGCTCAGGGCTGGTATCGGCATCCCACAACCAGCGCCATATCATGATGACGGCCAGCAAGCCGCAGGCACCCGCCGCCCACGGTATCTTGAACGTCAAGAGCAGGAAGAAGCCGGCGGTGCCAAGCGCCGCAAGCAAGGGCGACCACCCCGGCCCCGGTAGTTCCAGAACATATTGCGGACGGGCCTCCAGCGCACTCGTAATTAACGTAGACCGGCGGCCGGTCGGTGCATCAGGCAAGTAATACCTTCCCGCTTCCACGTTGTCGGCCAGGTCGGCCTGGCTCCACAATGGCTCGCGGCCTGTTACTGCCGGGATACTGCGAGGGCCGAAAGTATCGTTAGGTAGCCACTCCAGGGTGCCCGCACGCCAAATATTGCCGGCGTTGCGGCCACCGGTCGGACGAAAATTACGCGCCAGATCGCATACGAAGAACAGTACTCCAGCGGCAATCAGATATGCGCCGACCGTCGAGAGCATATTTAAAGCCCCCCATCCTTCGATGTCTCCATAGGTATAGACCCGTCGGGGCATCCCCGCCAGACCGGTGAAATGCATCGGAAAGAAACTAACGTTGAAACCGATAAACATCAACCAGAAAGCCCAACGGCCGAGCCGCTCGGACAAAGGACGCATACTGGCGAAAGGCGCCCAGTAATAAAAGGCGGCAAACAATGGAAACACCATACCGCCGAACAGCACATAATGGAGGTGGGCGACAATGAAATAACTGTCATGGACCTGCCAATTGAACGGGACGACGGCCACCATGACCCCCGTCAGTCCGCCCAGCACAAAGATGAAGAAAAAACCCAGAACAAACAGCATGGGCACCCTCAGCGGACGCAGGCGAACCGCCCCCGCGATAGTTGCAATCCAGGCAAATATCTGTATGCCGGTTGGCACAGACACCGCCATACTGGCGGCCGAGGCAAAGCTGAGTGACAGTTGCGCAATGCCAGTGGTAAACATGTGATGGACCCACAACCCGAAACTGAAAAAGCCCGTCGACACCAAAGCCAGCACCACAAAGCGGTAACCAACCAATGGAACGCCAGTCATGGCGGGAATGATCATGGATACCATGCCGGCTGCCGGCAGAAAAATAATATAGACCTCGGGATGTCCGAAGAACCAGAACAGATGCTGCCAAAGTAACGGATCGCCCCCCTTTTCGACGATAAAAAATGGCAAGCCGAATGCACGCTCCAGTTCCAGCAGCGCTGTGCCGACGATGACCGCCGGAAACGCAATAATGACCATTCCCGAAAACACCAGCATCACCCAGGCGAAAATCGGCATACGGTCAAGCGACATTCCCGGCGCCCGCGTGCGAAGAATACCCATTGCAAGCTCAATCGCGCCTGCGATCGCCGAAATCTCGATAAAACCGATGCCTAGCAACCAAAGATCCGCGTTCAACGCGGGCGAATACGCAGTGCTTGTCAGCGGCGGATACATAAACCAACCGCCGTCAGGGGCCAGACGAAAGAAAATACTGCAGAAGAAGACAAGCCCCCCGACGGCATAAGCCCAATAAGCATAGGCGGACAGACGCGGAAACGGTAAGTCGCGCGCGCCAAGCATATTAGGCAAAAGCAATACCGCGATCGCCTCGACGGCCGGCACCGCAAACAGAAACATCATGACCGTACCGTGCATGGTGAACAACTGGTTGTACAGCTCATGGCCGATGAAGTCATTGTCAGGCACGGCCAATTGAGTGCGCATCAACAGCGCCAGCACGCCGGCGAGCAGAAAAAACAGCAGGGCCGTACCGATATACAGCAGACCGATATAGCTGTTATTAACCACGGACAGCATTTTCCAGCCTGACGGACGCCGCCAGACTTGCTGCAGTCGTTCCAGCTCTGCTTCGGGGCGCGGTAGCGCATTGGGCAAGTGGGAATTCTGCATAGGCTGGGTTGAGTCCGGCATCACTTGAGACTTTCCATATAGTGCGCAATGGCGCGCAGGTCTGGGCCTGACAGGTTGGTAAACGACGGCATTTGGTTGCCCGGCTTAATGTGCTGACTGCCGGCAATCCAGCCTGCAAGCGAGCCGACGTTATTCGGCAGTACACCAGCGGCCAGCGTATGGCGACTTCCCACATGGGTCAGATCGGGGCCGAGCGTACCCTTCGCCGCGGTACCACGGATGGCATGACACTGGGCGCAAGCCTGCATAAAGTGCCGCATTCCGGTTTGAAGAAGCGGATCAACGGGCTCACGGGCCGGCTCAAGTTGCAATGCCAACCAGTCCTGATAAGCATCAGGCGCCAGTACTTGCACGTCGAACCGCATCTTTGCATGCTGCGCCCCACAGTATTCTGCGCACTGCCCCTGGTAGACACCCGGTTCCCGCGCTCGTAACCTCAGGCGGTTGACGCGGCCTGGCACCATGTCAAGCTTGCCGGCCAGATTCGGAATCCAGAAACTATGAATTACGTTGTCTGATTTCAGCAAGAACGTTACGGGCTCACCGGAAGGTATTCGGATATCATTTGCCGTCTCAAACAATACCTGACCTGCACTGTCAAGATAACGCACCCGCCACCACCACATTTCACCGTTGACTTCGATACGCACTGCAGGCCGGCCCTCGACTTCGATCATGAAGGACGCCGCCCGCAGGGTATAAAAAAGCAACACACTCAATACAACAAGCGGAAATGCGATGCCTGCCCCCACGATAAGCGTCCGTTGGCTCACCAGCATTCGTATACGCGGTGGTCCATACAGCGCGAGTGCCAATATCACCATAACCAGCAAAAAAATAATGGCTGCGCCAACAAAAATCACCCAACTGATTTGAGCGATCCGATCGGCATTGTCGCTGCGCGGCTCAAGGACCACTTGGGCCCGGACACAGGCGAATGAAAAAAGCATGACAAGATATATCAGAACGCGCAAATTGGTCATCGATACGCTCGACAAGTGTTCAAAATGAAAAAAATGGTGCTTTAAAGCGTGCCGGCCGCTTCACAGTCTGCTTAGCACATTCCGTACCACTGGCCCGTCAGGGGCGCATAGTGGTCAATGCGGCACAATTGCGGGCCAATATCGGTAACGATCGGACTCGCTTTGAAAAATTTACAATACTTATGCAGTTCATGGTGACTGCCCCTGACGTGTATCGCCCCCGCAATGGGCTGGCAAGAAACTTGCTGTGCTGTCTGCTCTAGGGGATATCCTGAAATAGTTACCGCCAACCAGGCCAATTCAATGGCAACTCCTACTCCAACGTTACTCGGCCTTCTCATGCTTTTATTGCTAGCCAGTTGTGGTGATGAACGCCCGCCGCTATTGCCCCGAGGTCAAGCTATTGAATTGATTGGCTCGGATGCACAGCGAGGACGGCAGCTGGTTGCACAGCACGGCTGCGTTGCTTGTCACACGGTGCCGGGCATAAGCGGCCCGGCAACCAGAGTCGGCCCTGCGCTGGATCAGATGGCATTACGAGCTTACGTCGGCGGCGTATTGCCAAATACGCCGGACAACCTGGTGCGATGGCTACGTGATCCACCCGCCGTCGACCCGCTTACTGCCATGCCGAACATGGGAATAAATGAATCCGATGCGAAAGATATCGCAGCCTACCTACTGACGCTTCACTGACAGCAGGGACACTTGACGATGACCAAATGGAAGCGAATTGCAGGCATTACATTGGTTGCTTCAGCAGCAATCGGCAGCTTGATCGGCGCCGTCGTTGTATACGCCGGCCTGTATAACATCAGCGCAACCGAACAACACACAGCGTTCGTTTATCAATTGCTCGAAATATCCATGCGGCGCTCGGTCAAGCTGAGAACTACAGGCATAACCGCTCCACCCCTGGACGACACAAACCGGACGGTTAACGGTTTCAGGCATTTTCAAGCACACTGCATCCAGTGCCATGGCGCGCCGGGAATCGCTCCGCAACCATTCGCGCTTGGTTTGACGCCCGCCCCCTCCCCTCTGGTTGCCACCGCCAAGAGCTTGCCTGCTGCTGACATCTACTGGATTATCCGAAACGGCATAAAAATGAGCGGCATGCCTGCTTGGCAGTACCGGCTTAGCGACAAAGAGATATGGGACGTGGTGGCATTCCTGAAAGTGTTGCCCAGCCTGACTCCGGCTGACTACCAGACCTGGCGCGGGCGCTACCCGCTAAAGCAGACTCAGCCTGAGAACGCCCAAACCTCGCCCTCTGCCAAGGTGCGCCTGGGCGATGTTAGCGCCGGTAAAAAGGCGTTGCAGCAACACCTTTGCATCACGTGTCATGTGATCCCCGGGGTTGTTGGACCAAACCGCCTTATCGGCCCACCACTGGCGGGCATCGCCAGTAGACAATACATTGCCGGTGTCCTACCCAATACGCCAGAAAACATGGTGCGCTGGATAAGAAACCCTACCGAAGTCGATCCGTTGACAGCAATGCCGGACCTTAATGTTTCGGAGCAAGACGCACACGATATCGCGGCCTTTTTATCGACGCTACGCGAGCAATAACAGGCTACGTCTCTTGTCGAGAACATTATCTCAAGCGCGCCGAACTAAACGTTCGGCCTGTCCGTTTGTGCTGGGCACACAAGTTGCTTCAATTTGCGTTTAACCACGCTAATAACACGCCAGAAATAGGGAGAATACTCATGGCAGGCGAACCCTTATACGACCACATGTACTGGACGGCTGCAACCAAAGCGCAGCCAACTCACTACCCTTCACTGCAAACCGATGAACACACCGATGTCGTCGTCATCGGGGCTGGCATCGTGGGTTTGTCCACGGCCCTGTATTTAGCCAGAGCCGGCAAGTCAATAATCATCCTTGAGGCATCCAGAGTCGGTACCCAGGTTACGGCGCGCTCCACTGGTAAAGTGACCGCTCAGCACGGGATCAAGTATTCAACGCTCATCAAGAACTTTGGCGAAAACGACGCACGCCTATATGCCCGGGCAAACCAGTTTGCTGTAGAACAAATCGCTGCCATCGTAGAAAACGAAAATATCGAGTGCGCCTTCGAGCGCACGGCCTCCTACATTTATACCTGCTCGCAAGCCACACAGTCTTTGGACGATGAAGCGAAGGCAGCCGTCAGCCTCGGACTGCCCGCCGTCCTGGATAAGGATATGCCCGCCCCCGTGCCGGTGCAGATGGCCCTGCGCTTTGATGACCAGGCTCAGCTCAATCCCGCTCAATATGTGAGAGGCTTAGCCGCCGCCGTAACGAAACAAGCTCAGCTATTCGAACAGAGTCGCGTTGTGAGTGTAGAAACCGGAAGTGACGGCTATCATGTTCGAACTTCTGAGGGCCATACCGTTCGAGCCACAAAGGTCGTAGTTGCTACCCACCTGCCGGTGGTGCCCGAGGGCAAACTTTTCGCCAAAGCCTTCCCGTTCAGTCATCCCGCCCTTGCTGCAAGAATGAACCCCAGCACTCAATTGGAGGGCATGTTTATCAGTGCCGACTCCCCAACCTACTCCTTTCGAGCCAGTTCTTCAGGAGACGAACACGACCTTGTAGCGATCGGCCCTAGGTACAAAACAGGAGTCCTGGACGAGGAAATGAAAAGCTTCCGGCAACTGGAAGATTTTCTCCGGGAGTATTTCGATATCCAGGACCCGGCGTATCGATGGACCAACGAAGATTTTCAACCGATGGATGGAATACCTTTCATAGGATGCGCCGAATCCGGATCGCCGAATCTTTATGTGGCCGTGGGTTTCAACGGCTGGGGCATCACCATGGGCACCGCAGCCGGCGAGTTGCTTTGCGATCTGATTATCGGCCGTTCCAACCCCTATGCGAACCTTTTTACCCCGACACGTGGTCAGAATATGAAAGGTGGGCTGGAGCTGTTCAAGGCTGGCGTGGAGTCTGCCAAACATTTTGTCGCAGACCGTTTTACCAGAAGAAGTGAGGACGAACTGTTAGCGTTGAAACCCGGCCACGCAGCCGTAGGGCGCTGTAATGGTGAGAGCGTGGCGGCATACCGGGACGAAAAAGATGGTTTATATCAAGTGTCGGCCGTCTGTACCCATATGGGCTGCCTTGTTGGCTGGAATCCTGTCGACAAAACATGGGACTGTCCTTGCCATGGCTCACGTTTCGACTATGACGGCTCGGTCATCCACGGTCCAGCGTCAAAACCGCTGAAGCCAATGAAGAAGACTCCTAAACGGGTTTAGCTACCATCAGATAGAAAATAGCCAAGAATGCAAAGAATGCCGGTATACCCAACAACACCCACTGCGTGAAATATCGCCAATAGGAAGGGGGTAGTTCAGTTCCCCGACGATTGGCCTGACGCGCCAGATCCCGCAATTTTATTTGCAACACGACAACAGGTAGCCAACACGCAATCGCAATTACGTAGAGCACAATAGACCACTTCAGCCAGCTGATACTTAATGGGAGTCCAATCTTGTACACCAGCCAGAATCCCGTCAAGGGTTGCAGCACCACAGTGGTCGCCGTGAACAGGAAATCGGCCATAACGACCACACCTGCCACAATAGACACGGCTCTTACGTCGCGCGTTAGGGTCGTCACCAATAAATAAAATGCGCTGCCGATGCCTGTGCCAAACAACAAAGTCGCAAAGAGCACATGAAGCCATTTTATGATGAGGTAGTCCACCGACGCCCCTCCACTTCATATAACAACCAGAGTATCCCCAGCATCGGAATGTTCTTGACCAAGGGGCCATAGGGATGAAGCCAGAATTCGGGCAGTTTGATGGTAATGACGGCCATATACAATACAATGAGGCCGGCTTGCGCCACCCATAGCCATGGCGAGCGGCGCGGCCACAATGTAAGAACACCCAGAGCAAGGTCTAACCCCGCCGCTCCATATAGAAAAAGCGGGCCTAACTCGGATGGCACACCGGCGCGGCTGAGCAAATACAGGCTTGAATCAACAGGGTACAAACCAAGCGACACCAAGCCTGTGACAAGCCACACCAACGCAATGCTCAAGCGAAGCATCGGCAATAACCAGCCCAAGCGTGCTCCCATGGCAACGTGGCTTGCCGTACTTCGCACGAATTGAATCGGACGTCGGGGAAGCCGGCCGAGTAAACGGGCAATGTCAGCAGGATCGCCTGCGTTGCCGCGCTCCAACATACCCAGCGTTTCCCGGTCGAGCAGCACGCCCGGCAGTCCCTTGACGGCATCAGCCATTACATACATCAACGCCATTGGCACTGGCAAGAAGCATGCCTTGCCTCGTATACCCATAGATGTACGCAATTCTGCATAAAACCGCCTCAGCGCAAGCGGCTCGGGTCCTACCATGGATATTCTTCCAGATTGACCGGTCGGTGTGAGTGTGAGTGTCAGCACAGCCTGAATCAGGTCGTCAATGTGGATCGGCTGCACCTGCTGATCGCCGCGCCCAGGCACAGGAATCAATGGCATGCTTGCAAAAGTGCCAAACAGTTCAGCGCTCGCGCCACCAACTCCATAAACCAAGGAAGGCTGCACAATGCTGGCACGTACGCCCAGCGACAGCAAGCACTCATCCGCCGCCTTCTTGCTTAAATGAAAGCGACTTTGCGCATCCTGATCAGCGCCTAGGGCGGAAATCTGAATAATGTGGCGGACATTAGCGTCAGCTGCGGCCTGGAATAGCGCAGTGGGAGCCGCCCGATGAACGATATCGAATGATTGAGACGGTGACTCATGCAGGATGCCAGCCGCGTTCACAACGACCTCGACTCCTTCCACCGCCGCTGCCCAGTCGTATGCACTCAGCGCGTAATTAAAATCGAGTTCAATCCATTCGACACGGCTAGGCAACGATTCCGGCCTTTTACGACCCACACATATGACGCTGCACTTGGTACGCAGAAGCTCGTCAAGTAGTCGGCTTCCGATGAATCCGGTTGCGCCGGTAAGCAGGATTTTCATTTTCTCTTACCCTTGTTCAACATCCAGTTACAAGACGATGGCTACGCTATTGTTATCCTAGAGACTTAATCTTTTGATAGCAGAACGCAGATGCAATCAACCGTAACAATCCTCAAGAAGGCAGTCCGGTCGGGCACATATGCCAGCATCGCTTCCACCCTCCTCTTACTGATCCGAGGCATACCAGACTGTGGCAGTGCGATAGCGCCGGTGAATGCGGTTAGCCACTGGCTTTGGAAAGAGAAAGCCATATACAAGCAGTCTTCCTCGGTGCGCTATAGCGCTTCAGGCTATTGCATTCATCATGCCGCCTCGATTTTCTGGGCGATGCTTTATGAAAAGTGGGCTACACGCAGCCGCAAACCGCCAACGCCGACAAACACCCTGACCCGCGCAGCAGCGGTGTCCTCGATTGCCTGTCTGGTAGACATGCAATGCACTCCTGAACGCCTTACGCCGGGTTTTGAGCGACGGCTTAGCCGCAAGTCGCTACTGATGGTCTATGCCGCTTTTGGTTTAGGACTGGCATTGCACACGCTCCTGGATCGCCGGCGTTGAAACAAGATATCTGCAGCTTCAGCCCAATTTCATAAATGTGTCTAAAGTCCTTACGAAGTTCATGTTCTGGACATGAGTTTCTCTTTTGCTTGTTCCATAAGAGTGGTTAACTCACGCAGATCGATATCCTTACTTATAACTTTAGGAAACAACTCATCCTCTTCTTCCTTAACATGATGATTGATATATTCACCCAACACCGTAAAGCGAGCGTCATATAAAGCATCATCAGGCTTCATGTTCTGTAACTGGGCTATTAAATCCTTGGCACTCGCATGTTCGACCGTTGCTTCATCCAATAAACTGCCAAATACGTTTTGATCGGCAGTGCGTAAAAAAGGATAAAAATGCTGTTCCTCGATTTCGGTATGGGCACTGAGGGAAGCGCAGGTGGACTGGACAATCCTCAATTTCACGGCACTATCCTTAGCGGATTTGTAGTCTTTGAAGAGCTTCTGAACTTTTCGATGATCTTCAATCAGCATACCAAGGACGCCTTTTTTGCCTGACAGGCACATGGGTTTTATTCATAGCCATTAACATTCTCCCGATGATTGGTCAGCCCCGACAGGCCCCTTTCTCACGGGCGCAAGTATCATGCCCAAAAACTATTTTTTTGTTCGGGATGAAAACAAGGCCACCCAGTCGGATGGCCTTGTCGTTATCAGCCGTCTAAGCAACCTTACGCAAATGCCCCAACTGGTGGTGCGGGTCAATCACAAACTTCTTGGGTACACCCGCGTCGAATTCACTGTAGCCGCGCGGCGCGTCGTCCAGGCTGATAACCTGCACGCCCACTATTTCGGCGATGTTGATGCGGTCCCATAATATGGCCTGCATGAGCGCCCGGTTGTACTTCATAACTGGAGTCTGACCGGTGAAGAAACTATGCGACTTGGCCCAACCCAGGCCGAACCGCACACTTAACGAGCCATGCTGGGCTGCGTTGTCGACCCCGCCCGGGTCTTCGGTGACGTACAGGCCGGGAATACCAATCTTACCTGCGGCGCGAGTGATGTCCATGAGCGAGTTCAACACGGTAGCGGGCGCCTCAGTTTGCGAACCCGAATGACCATGGCCACGCGCCTCGAAACCCACCGCATCGATGGCGCAGTCGACTTCGGGGGTACCCAGAATTTGCGCGATCTGGTCCCCCAATGAAGCATCCAGGGACACATCGACAGTTTCGAAGCCCACCTTGCGCGCATGTGCCAGACGGTCGGGGTTAAGATCGCCCACGATGACCACCGCCGCCCCCAGCAGGCGAGCCGAGGCGGCCGCAGCCATACCCACGGGCCCGGCGCCGGCCACGTAGACCGTGCTGCCGGGCCCGACCCCTGCGCTAACCGCGCCGTGAAAGCCGGTAGGCAAAATATCAGACAAGCAGGTGAGATCCCCGATTTTTTCGAGTGCCTGGTCCTTGTCGGGAAAGCGCAGCAAATTGAAGTCAGCGTAAGGCACCATGACGTATTCAGCCTGGCCACCGATCCAGCCGCCCATGTCTACATAGCCATAGGCGCCGCCAGCGCGCGATGGATTCACGTTCAGGCATACGCCGGTGTCTTGCTCTTTGCAGGTGCGACAGCGACCGCAAGCCACGTTAAAGGGTACCGAGACAATGTCACCTTTTTTGAGGAACTCGACATCGCCGCCCGCCTCGATCACTTCGCCGGTAATTTCATGGCCCAGGATCAGGCCGGACGGGGCGGTAGTGCGACCGCGTACCATGTGCTGGTCGGAGCCGCAGATATTGGTGGACAATACCTTGAGGATGACGCCGTGGTTGGCCTTCTTACCCGCCGGAGTGACCAGCTCGGGAAAAGGGATGGATTGCACTTCGACTTTACCTGGCCCGACATAGGCTACGCCTCTATTAGTAGACATTATTTCTCCTGTTGGGGATTGTGAAAGTTCGTCGCCCCTGCCCAAAGACAAACGTTGGCATTTTTCCAGCAACCAATTGATTCTAATCCACTTGCCTCGTGCCGCAAAGGTATTAAACGAACCTAGAAACCCAACGATTCAGGACCGCCTTTGCGTGACGCTTCGGCTTGTTTCACCGAAGTACTTAAAGGCCGAGCGCTAAGGGGGGGTACATCTGGCATTCTACGTGCCGTTTTTAGGCGCGCTAATTGCTAGGTAGGCGTTGCAAACACTTTGTGGAGCCATACTCATGAACAAAACGCTCATCCCCACCGCCATCGTAGTGCTTTGCGCCGGTTTGGCGGCATGTACTACTCCGCAGAACGCGACACAGCTATCGCAGAAGACGGTTCATTACACCTGTGGCCCACAAGGCACCCAGCAGCCTTTGTCGGTGCAATACACATTTCAAGGTACCGAAGCTTTGGCCGCCAAGGTCATCTATAACACTCAGGCGATTGACCTGACGCGCGCCACCGCAAGTAATGCGGACATGGTCGGCAATACGTTCAGGGGCAACGGCTTTACATGGACGACCGATAAGTTCGACTACGACAGTGTGGGTCAAACGCAGGGCAATATGCTGACGCAAGACGTCGTGCAAACCGTCAATGGGCAGCAGACAACAGTCAGCAATATCATCGCGAACAACTGCATGGTTGCAGGGCCCGTCAGAACGCACCCGGACAACACCGTTAATACGCCGCAATGAACGAACTTCAAGCAGTGGCACACTTCATGGAGCACCACGGTCTGGTGCTCGTAACAGCCGAGTCTTGCACAGCAGGACTCATTGCCTCCCACTTGGCCGATGTACCCGGAGCGGGGAAGCTTCTGGATTGTGCGTTCGTTGTGTATTCCACTGAAGCCAAAGTGCAATGCCTGAATATCAGTGAAGAGACTTTACGCGCGCACAACCTTACCAGTGAGCCTGTCGCGCGCGAGATGGCGTTGGGCGCTTTATCCAATAGTCACCGCGCAAACGTGGCAATTTCCAATACTGGGCTTGCTGATGGTACCGACCCCGATCTCCCGGCTGGTACGCAGTGTTTTTCCTGGGCTTTTCGGGGCGCTGCGGGGCAAGCGGATAAAGTCTTTACTGAGACGCGACGCTTTAGCGGCGACCGTGTCCAGATCCGGGAAGCCACAGCGATATATGCGTTGGAACGCCTCCCAGCGTATTACGGAAAAACGTGTTCGGACAAATAAGGCACAGCGTTAGTAGTGGCCGGCCACCCTTGAACGAATTCGGGGGCCGGCCTGTTTCGGCTTATTGAGGATGAGGGCTGTGGGTGGGGTCAAAATCTTCCCAGCGACCATTGCTCCAGCGGCCGTGGGCGCGCTCGACTTCCTTCCCGCCGGCATTGCGCAACAACGCGGCGATGTCGGCCTGGTTCTCTTCTGTGGTGTGTATTGCCAGAAGTACACCGGCTTTGCGTCCTTCGGTTGCTTTCGCACGCGCCTCTTCAAAGCGACCCCGTTGTCGCGGACGGCCCAGCGAATACATGGCGCCGGCCAGAGATCCGATGTAGGCACCCACTGCCATCCCGCCCACAATGAAAAGGGCAGGCGCATTAAGCAACCAGATAATGGCGCCACCGACCACGGCCCCGACAATGCCTAGCAGGGCGGCTCCGGCCACAGCCGTGCCAGGCGCACCCTTGGAGTCGGGGTCGGCGGCGTGATCGCCCCCGAGTGGATAGCGATCGTGCCATCCCGCTGGATTGACGAAGAATGTGTGCAGTTCGTCTCCGGACACGCCTTTTTCCATTAACGATGCGGCGGCCCTTTCCGCTTCTTCAAAGGTGTCAAATCGGGCGGCTATGATTAATGCCATGCTGCGTTCTCCTTCTTGTTTCCGCCCCGTGCGAACTACGGGGCTCTAATAAATAAATGAGCAGCAATTAGCATGCCGTGTGCGCCGTGAGCGAGTGTTTCGTTCGGGCCGTAACGCTGCCGAATCATGCGACAGCCACGATTACGCCTTTCCTGTACGCGGACCGCTTTTCTTATCGAGTGTCGCTGGTGTGTCGTCTTTGGGCTTCAGCGGCGATCGATCGGCGGCGACGGGATTGGGATTGCCGTCAAACTGTGTTGCTTTGGCGTCTTCGGCTTCGCGGCGCTTGCTCTCATCGTGAGCAGCCCGGTCGCGCTCGTGGTCCGGCTGACCGTCGTGTGGGATCGAGTCCTTGCTGTCGGGGTGTGGTTTCGATATTTTGCTCATGGCTACTCTCAATGGCGGGCAGAGGCCGCAGGTATATTTTGAATCTGCTCAGACCTATCCATCCAAACCAGGATAAGGAACAGCGTAGCGCCTAGTGCGTACAGAATGAGTGGAATGCTTTCGTGCGACACAGCGGTCTCCCTTTCAGGTAAAAAAACACATCGCAGTTCGTAGAGCAAGCGATGTGCCTGACGAAGGGTGGGCCAGGCTCGGTCGAATAGTCGGCTCTTCATCATAAAAGGGGGACGACCGGTATTCATTAAACT